>WNFT01018965.1_pt1 | contig 14250 bp, 16 predicted proteins | sample 5400191 | NCBI WGS metagenome assembly WNFT01 (sample SAMN13153359, study PRJNA577476) | soil metagenome | isolation source: 80 cm saprolite under Madrone tree | place: USA:California | collected 2016-06-14
GCTCATGTTGCGCAAGCCGACCAACGTCGCAACGCATATAACCAGGCCGAGCAGCACCCACAGCAACTGCCGTGTGCCCAACGTCGGATCTCCAATTGTGGGCGAGTTTCCTAACCGTATTGCCATCAGCACCCCCAGCCCGCTCAACAGGCCCACCAGCGGCAACAGCACCTGGTCGGCCCTCGGAAAAGTAAAACTCAATAGCACATTCACGCCCACCAGTAAAGCAATCAGTCCCAGCACGGGCACCAGGTCCGAGACTGTCGGCAGGATGGCGGTGCTGAAAGGAATTGGTTCCAGGCTAGTACTGATCCTTCTCTCATACAACTGTGCCAGTGGCAACTGGATGACCTCCAGCAGCAAAATCATGAAAGGAATGATCAGCAGCCCCAACTCTTTCCATCGATAGCGCCTCGCTATACTCCCTATACTCGAAGATTGACCGATGCTTGCCATAGTAAAACCTCTACGAAATGTAGGGGCGCAATGTATTGCGCCCCTAGGTTAGACAATGCTTATTGTGCCAGTTTGAATCGAATGTAACCCACCTGTACAATATCACCGACTTTAGCGGGCAATGCCTCTCGTGCAGGCTGATTATTGAGGTAGGTTCCATTCGTGCTACCGGCATCCTGAACGTACCACATGTTATTACGCAGCCACATACGTGTATGTTCGCTCGATATGAAATTATCCGTCAGTTGGATCGTATTGGTTGGCCCGCGCCCGATCGTGGTTTGAGGACTCAGATCGAACTTTGCCCCCGGCAGAATAGCGCTCGGCCCGCTATCGACCACGATCAGGTGGCCCACCACTGGCGGAGCGCGATTGCCCGCATTCTCGCTCTCCACCGACGTCTTGCGTAAATCGCGAGTAATAGCGATCACAACCTGCATCAGAAAAAGATAGAGTAACACGATGAATAGCAAACGCAAGATCAGTAAAAAGACATCCAGCGTCATCTTATCTTCTCTCAAAGTAAAAATCATAACTACCGATAACAAAGTGGTCGCCGCTGTGCAGGGTATGCTGGCGCAGATGTGGCGTACCGTTCACAGTGATGCCGTTAGTACTACCGAGGTCAAAGATAATAAATTGTCCGTTTGGCGAGAACTTGATTTGCGCGTGATAGCGCGAGACGCGTTTATCTTCTACGATGATATCATTGGTCAGTTGACGTCCGATGTTAATGACCGGCTTTTCTATGCGATAGACTTTTGGGGCCGCCTGAGCGGTTGCCGGTAAACGAATGGTCAGCCAGGCCTGGGGCAAAGCGGGAAGTGCCGATAATGCTGAAGCTGATGGACTGCCTTGCAGATTGGGTATGCTACTCCTGATGCCCGAGGACCCGGCGGCCCCCCCAGGGAAACCGGTTTGATTGATGGATGAACTGGATAATCCTGGCAATGGCTGCCCGAGGGGCAGTTGGGCACGCAATTGCGCCAGTTGTTCAGCGCTCAGTGCCTGGGTTGCCATGACGCCACCCTCGCTGTTTGCACCCATATGCTGTCGATCCAGCAATTCGACTTCGACGTGTACAGTTCCGCTGCGTACACCGCTGCTAGCATGAAGGCGCAATATGGGCACCGATCTGAGTGTATAGTGTCGCTGGCGTGCAAACTGGACCAGTTGATCCTGCCAGTCTTTTTTCAAAATGTCCTCGCCGGGAGCTAACTGCTGGTGATCCTTAATATTGAGGTAGATATCATATACATTGGGAGCCAGGCGCCTGCCCTCGCCGAGCAGCTGCACATTATCCTCCATCGTCTGCTTCAGCTTTTGAATCACCTCTGCAGGCTGCAGCTTCGATGGCAGAAATGTAAACGGCCATTGCAAAATGCGCCCTATCCATTCTTCAATTTTTAAGAGCGGATTCCGGCCAGCCATTGCGCTGCTCAGCCTCCATAATACTAACTATCGCCGAACATGAACTGTCGCATTCATGCATCGGCCTGTAAAATCTGACGTACACGTTGCACATCAGCCGCCATTTGAGCCTTCAATGCCTCGATGCTAGCGAAACGTTCCTCATCGCGCAGACGCTCAATGAAATCTAAAGAAATAGTTTGACCATAAAGATCGAGATCGGCATCCAGTAAATACACTTCTACCAGGCGCGTTTTCCCATCAAACATTGGTCGCACTCCGACGCTAGCTGCACCGTTATACTCATGCTGGTACAGCATACGCAACAGAGATGTCTGTTGACCTGCATTCGTATCATTTGCATCACTATCAGTATAGACGGGAATATCACTAACCTCGTCACTTCGTATCACAGTTTCAGGGCGAACCTCGCGGTCGCCCATGCGCTCGTGACCACCGCCACTTTCCCCTACGCCTACTCGCACGGCATAGATGCCATTAGCAGGCAGGAGCTTATGCGGATCGGTTGCCAGGTTCGCTGTAGGGTATCCCAGCCGTCTCCCGCGCTGATCGCCCTTCACAACGGTACCGCTTACTATAACAGGATGACCCAATAGTTCATTGGCCTCAGCAATTTTCCCCTCCATCACGAATGTGCGAATATGGGTGCTGCTGATACGTACGCGCTCGGACGCCTCCAGTGAAATCGGCTGCACCAGGATATCGTGCTCTTTCCCGTATTGCTGCAGGAACGTTATATCTCCCATCCTGTTATGCCCAAGGCTGAAATCCTCTCCCACGACCATTGCACGCGGCGAGAAGTCTGCGCGCAGCCTGTCCATGAAGCCGGTCGCACTCAGTGCTGCAACTTCCGGCGTAAAGTGAATAACGATGCTATCGTCAATGCCACCATAATATTGTGTCAGGGCCAGCTTCTCTTCCAGCGTTGTCAGGCATTCTAGCTGAATATTCGGTCGTACTACCAACAGGGTATGCGGCGAGAAGGTAACGAGCACGGGCTTACAATTTAATGCACGTGCCAGCACGTGCAATTCGTGCATCAAACGCTGATGTCCGCGGTGGACGCCATCAAAATTGCCGATGGTAATTGCAATTGGTTCGTTACCTGTCAAAGTTGTTACATATTCCATGGTCTGTACATCCCAGGCCGTTCTTAATAAACTTTGTTTCCATAGATTAACATACAAGACGCTATATAGCAATGTTCCATTACTACATGAACACCTTCCTGGGATGCCATACTTCTTGTGCGGCATCCCATTCCGCGATGGCCACAAAATGCCCATCATCTCTATAAACACGTACAATATTTCCCGCCTGCGTCGTATGCGTATCTTGTGAGTATCTGAACGCATTGCCATGCTGCACACGCTCAACTGTAGCAGTATCAAGTGTCAGCGCCGGATATTGCTCAAGCGCCTTATCAGCGGGGTATAGAAAACGGGAGAGGTTATTCAGGCCAGGTGTATGGAAATTGCCACTGTCCACAGCTGCTGTCTCTCCTACAAGGGCATCGTTCAGTTGTTCGAGTGTGATGCTTTCCGATAAGAGGAACGGGCCACTACGCGTGCGAACGAGCGCATTCAGGGATGCACCGCATCCCAGGTATTCCCCAAGATCGTAGGCGAGCGAGCGAATATATGTTCCCTTGCTGCACTCAATGGCAAGGGTAGCAAATGGTGGGTTCCACTCGGTAACCTGGAGTGCGTGGATAACAATCGGGCGCGGTGCTAGAGCGATATCTTCACCTGCCCGTACGCGTTTGTAGGCTGGTTGCCCCTGCAATTTGATGGCAGAGTAACGCGGTGGTACCTGCATCTGCGGACCCACGAAATGCTGCAATGCCTCTTCAATCCTTTTCAACGTGAGATCGGCTGTGCTTAAGGTGCGTATGATTGTCCCCTCAGCATCATAAGTATCTGTTACGACCCCAAAAACGATAGTTGCCAGGTATGCTTTGCCGCTCTCGCTGAGATATTCTGCGACGCGCGTGGCCTGCCCCACGCAAATGGGCAAGACCCCGCTCGCTAATGGATCGAGCGTACCGGAGTGTCCGACACGTTTCTCTTTGAGGAGCCTGCGTATTTTCGCCACAACATCGTGCGAAGTCATACCTGTGGCTTTGTTGATATTTAGAATACCATCCATGAAAATATTAGCTCTTGTTGCTCATCTCACGTATTAACTCGGCAATCACAAGCTCTATGGTTGCCTCAATAGGCATAGAGAAGCCTCCGCCCCTGCCATTGCTCACGCGCTTGCAGATCTCGGCGGCATTGTAGGGAGCGGCACAGCGTAGACTAAGTCGCGTGATATTTGGATCGCCGAAGCTCTTGAAGAACGCGGCAACCTGTACTCCTTCAATATCGCGTAGTAAACCAGAGATGTTGTCGTCCATCTCCGGCGTAGCCCCTACGGCCGCGAGTGTATCCCTTGTAGCCTGCGACCAGATCAATCTTCCCTCGCAAGCCGTCCTGGCGTTAGCAATCACCATGGCCTGCAGGCGGACTTGTGGCAATGGACGCGTTCTGTAGATGGGCTGCACTACTGTTTCCGGTATGGCTCCTGCACGCAGCAGCAGCGCGGCCACCTCTAAGCAGCGTGGGGTGGTGTTCGTGAACTGAAAGGAGCTTGTATCTGTAATCAGACCTGTGAGCAGGCACAGGGCCGCATCGCGATTCAACGGCAGGCCTGCCTGTTGCTGGAACAGCACCACCAGTTCGGCCGTAGCTGCGGCACTCGGATCAATGATATTCACCTGCCCGCAGCCATTGCTGCTGACGTGATGATCGATGTTGAGCATGGGGACATTGTCCAGGTAGGCGCGATGCCGCTCATATAATGAGCCGAAACGTACTAATTCACCGGCATCCAGCGCAATCACCAGGTCAAAGTTCTCGTTGCCAAGGTCTTGTTGCAGCAACTCAATGGCTGGCAAAAACGAAAGGTTTTTCGGGGCAGGGTCCGCGCAGGCAGCAACAGCCGTTTTGCCCAGCAGGCGCAATATATGAACCATGCCGAGTGCAGAGCCGATACAATCGCCATCAGGGCTTTCGTGCGCGATGCAGGCTATGCGCTGTGCTGGTTCTATCATCACCATTGCCTGTTGCACCAGCACAGGGTCAAGCTGATTATTCAGTTCACACGGTTCATCACTCATCGTTGCTTCCATCGCTCACTGATTGATGCTCCTTCTCGCTCTCGCGGATAAGGTCAAGGATGCGCGCCCCTTCTCGAATCGAAGTATCGAGCTTGAATACTAGCTCCGGCATATAGCGCAAAGTGAGGCGGCTGGCCAGCTCGTGACGCAGGAACCCCGTGGCGTGTTTCAACGCCCGAATCGTATCCTCCTGCTCATCCTCGTTGCCCAGGACGCTCACTAATACCTTGGCATGGCGCAAATCACCACTGACCTCTACGCGCGTTATACTAGCGAATCCAACGCGTGGGTCCTTCACACGCGTACGCAGCAAATCGCTCAGTTCTATCGCAATGAGTTCACCAAGTTTTTCCTGTCGATGTGGGTTTGGCATAGGTCTAATTCTCTCGCGGAAATATTCTTCGGCTCCTGGCGATCTGACGCCCTTAAGGGCGTCAGATCGCCAGGAGCCGAAGAAAACATTACTTAAGCTCCCGACTTCACGCGCTCTTGCGCAAAGGTCTCGACAATATCGCCGACCTCAAATTCATTGAAATCTTCGAGTACGATGCCGCACTCGTAACCGCTGGCTACCTCGCGCACATCGTCTTTACCACGTCGTAGCGAGGCAATTTTACCATCGTAGGCCTTCTCATTTTTACGCATAATTCGTGCCTGAGAGGAGCGAGTAATCTTGCCATCCAGAACGCGACAACCGGCAATCACCAGGTTTTTGCCAGCCTTAAACGTTTGCTGTACCTCGGCATGCCCTTCGATTACCTCATGATAGGTAGGCTCGAGCATACCTGTCAGCGCAGCCTGGATATCGTCAGTTAGCTTATATATGATATTGTAGTAGCGAATATCAACGCCTTCTTTTTGTGCCAGCCTTTGGGCCGCCCCATCGGCCTTGACATTGAAGCCGATAATGATGGCTCCCGAGGCTGCCGCGAGATGGACATCCGTTTCGTTGATGTTACCGATGCCCTCGTGGATCAGGCGTACTTTGATATTCTCCTCGCCGACTTTCGTCAGCGCATTCTTAATTGCTTCAGCAGAACCTTGCACATCGCACTTCAGTACGATATCCAGTTCCTTCACCTGACCCTCCTGCATTTGCATGTAGAGGGTATCAAGGCTGACCTGTCCAAGCGGACCCGTCTCGCTGCGGCGCTGCTCTGCAATCTTAGCAGCCATCTGCTTTGCTGCACGCTCATCGGCAACAACTTCGAGGCGGTCACCGGCCTGGGGTACTTCAGGCAAGCCTAGAATACTAACCGGCGTGCTGGGTGGAGCCTTTTGAATGCGTTTGCTGCGGTCGTTGAACATGGCGCGCACCTTGCCCGACATAGCTCCAACCACGATATTATCACCCATCTTGAGCGTGCCCTGCTGGATCAGTACTGTCGCGGTCGGGCCGGTATTCTTTTCGAGTTTGGCCTCGATAATCACTCCGGTTGCCGGACGATTCGGATTGGCCCGAATATCCTGTATCTCAGCCACGAGCAAAATCATTTCCAGCAGATCATCGATACCGGTGCCCCTGCGTGCCGAGACCGGTACACAGATCACGTCCCCGCCGTACTCTTCGATAACAATACCGATTTCGGCCAGTTGCTGTTTGACGCGATCAGGGTTGGCATCGATTTTATCAATCTTGTTGAGTGCAATGATAATCGGCACTTTTGCGGCCTGAGCATGGTCGATGGCTTCGCGTGTCTGTGGCATCACGCCGTCGTCAGCCGCCACCACAATAATTGCGATGTGCGTTACCTGCGCTCCACGGGCACGCATGGCAGTGAATGCTTCATGACCAGGGGTATCGAGGAATGTAATTTTTTTGCCGTCGACCTCCACCTGATAAGCACCGATGTGCTGTGTAATGCCACCGGCTTCACCGGCTGCCACCTTCGTTTTACGAATCATATCGAGTAACGAGGTCTTGCCATGGTCAACGTGTCCCATGATGGTGACGACAGGCGGGATCACGATCATGTTATCTTCCATGCGTGTCGCCATCATGGCCTCGTTCGCTGAAAAGCCCTTTTTATCGCGCTGTACAGCAGGTGTCACAGTGAAAGCGCTTTGAGTCGGCTCAAAGCCGAGATCTTGTGCGAGCAGTGCGGCCTTATCATAGTCAACTACCTGATTGATGCTGGCAAAAATGCTATGCTTGATCAAGCCACGGATCACCTCATTGGGTGTCGCGTGCAACAACTCGGCCAGGTCTTTTACGATAATCTGCGGCGGAATAGAGATTGGCCCGGTTGGTTTCTCCTTCACCGCTGCTGCACGCCGCTCTTGTGATCGCTGCCCTGTTGTGCCATTACGGCTTCCCGGACGACCAGCACCGGGATGATGTGCTTGCCCGCTGGTCCGATTGCCACCGGTCGATGGGCCGCCATAACGGTTGCCACCTGGACGCGGACTTGTTGTCGGCTGTTGCCCATATTGAGCAGGGCGTTGCTGCGTCACATTGCCGGAACGGTTAGCTGTTGTAGTCTGCTGCGTGGATGGGCCAGCAGGGCGCATAGGGCGCTGGGACTGAACGCCGCCACTCTGCCGTTGAGCGGGAGCTGCCGCTCCACTATTGCGCTGGGTTGGAACAGAACGCTGCGGTTGAGCAGGAGCTGCCGCTCCACTATTGCGCTGGGTTGGAACAGAACGCTGCGGTTGAGCAGGTGCTGGATGAGCAGCAGGTGTAGCTGCTGCTTCAGGCTCGCCCTTCGTCTGTGCGCGAGTGGGCGAAACCGTACTGTTGGTGGAAGAGCCACGACGTGCAGAGGTTGGGCTGACTACCGTTTTCTTCACTTCCTGTTCCTGGCTAACGGGTGTGGCATTCTCAGATTTTGAGCGGGTACCTGTACGACTGCGTGTTGGAGTTGTTTTGGCCTGCTCATTTGCATCTGGGGATTCAGATGTGTTTCTCATGAAGATGACCCCCTTCTATATAAGGTTACGCCACTGAGGGTGGCGAGAATGTCTCTTCACAGCCACATAAAAAGACTGCCGCCTTCCAGTAGGAAGGTGACAGTCCCTCGTTGGTGCAGTGCCAGGCATATATTGTCTGCGCTCTCTGGCGTAGGGCCTATGGTTTAACAGGTCATAGCTGTCGCTCCGCAAACTTTGCCAAAACTGCCCTCCGAACGGGGGGCTGTGCCTCTATCAAGAGTAGAGATATAATGACTCATAGGTTTGTCTATTTCGACCTTCATCCAACCAATTGGTTGGATGCTGTTATTAGCATTTCTTTCAACTTGCATCCAATCGACAGATGGACGCCAAAAGAAAACTGGGATAACTAATAAGTATACATCAGTATAGCGCACTATACTCCTAATTGCAATAACAAATCAGGACCCACCCGTTATTCCGCTTTAGCCTTGTTGCGGGTAGCCTGGACTTTTGCGATCTGCCGTACAGGCTCATCTTTAGGCAGCGTTGCGATGAAAGCATCCAGGCCTGCGCGGTCTTCATCAGATATCGTCACTTCAAATTCCTGCTCGAGGCGTTTTTTCTTGATGGCATTTTCCCAGCAAGAAAGCCGGGCGCAGAGATAGGCACCGCGTCCAGATTTTTTGCCGGTTGCATCAACAAGCACGTGCCCATCGGGTGTGCGTACGACACGCAGCAACTCGCGTTTTGGCTTTGTTTCCCGGCAGGAGACGCAGCTGCGCAAGGGAACGTGTTTTGGTCGTTTCACTTGCTTATTTGCTGTCTTCGCCATAGGTACCTCCAAAGTACTCCTCACTTACTACTTACTCATCCTCATCCAGCGGCGCGGTATAGCGGCCACCTCCGCGTTGCTGGTGTGAGCGTCTTGAGCCGCTCTCGCGGTCACCCCGATCGTAACGGCTTTGTGAGCGATCACGATCTCCCCGTTCGCGCCGGCCACTGTGGGTGGTCATCGGTTCGCGCCGCTCTTCGAATTGCTCTTCGTATACCTCACCCTCAACGGGTTTCGTGACATCCACGCGCCATCCTGTAAGCTTTGCTGCCAACCGCGCATTTTGTCCATCCTTGCCGATAGCAAGCGAAAGTTGTCTTTCGGGCACCGTGACTACGGCGGTGTGATCGGACTCACGCAGTTCTACGCGCAGTGGTTTGACCGGGCTGAGCGAATTTGCCACGAACGTTGCTTGATCAGGACTCCACTGGATGATATCGATCTTCTCTTCGTTGAGTTCATGCACGATGTTATTGATGCGCGAGCCGCGCACACCGACGCATGAACCGATGGGGTCTAATCCCTCCTGGCGTGAGACAACGGCAACTTTTGAACGGCTGCCGGGTTCGCGTGCAATGGCCTTGACCTCGACAGTCCCCTCGTAGATTTCCGGCACCTCAGACTCGAACAAACGACGTACGAGGTCGCGGTGGGTGCGGGAGACCATAATTTGGAGCATGCGTCCCTGCACGCGGCGCACGTCATAGACATAGGCGCGCAAGCGCTGCCCTACGCGGTAGCGCTCGGTAGCAACCTCCTCGCCGGGAGGCATGACGCCTTCTACTCGTTCGGCCTTGTCGAAATCGAGCAGCCAGCCACGGATGGGGTCTTTACGTGTGAGGGTGCCGAGACGAATTTCACCGACCCAGTCCTTGAGCTGATCGTAGAGGTGTTCATGCTCGGCCTCGCGAATGCGTTGCAAAATCACCTGTTTGGCCGTCTGAGCGGGAATGCGTGCGAAGATGAACGATGAATCGACATCGATAGTCTGTCCAAGCGCGGCTCGCGGCACGAGCCGTTGTGCCTCCGCCAGAGAGATTTCCTCATTGGGGTCGGTCACCTGCGCCACGACACGCTTCGCCGCCCATACTCGCACTTCGCCATTCTTATCTACTTCGATGCGAATATTCTCTCCGCCGCCGAAACTCTTGCGGTAGGCCGATAGCAACGCAGTGGCAACGGTTTCCATTACCACCTCGCGGGGCAGTCCCTTTTCGGCAATTAATTGTGCGATAGCCGCCTGAAATTCGCTCCTCATATGCCATATCCTCCCGCTGGTCGCCTGGTAGACACCTACATCATTTTTTCGAGTGCATGTTCCGATGCATTACTCTACGCTTCTATCTATCTCTAGACCAGCGATGTCTGCACCAGTTTCAACGGACAAAAAAGTCTCAAGCAAACAGAAAAGTGGGGGATGCCCACTTTTCTCAAAAAGGTTTTCCTCGATTCTGTGCTTATTATATCACATTCTGAATATTAAAACAACCTTAACACAAGACTGTTGATAGCCCAAACTGCGGCATGTGATATACTCCTAAAAAAGAAGGTATTCTTTTTCAAGAAACAACCATAAACAAGGAGTGTACCATGGCCGTTGCACACATCGCCGAGGACGAGCAGGCAATTCTCCCGCCATTGCGCTACGACCGGACTGATCCTGGCGGTGCAGCAGCTTGGCGCTCTTCCTATCATCCTGGCGGGTAACGAAGAGCAGAAGAGTAAGTATTTGCCTCCCCTCGCCAGTGGTGAATGGCTCGCTGCCTTTGGTCTGACCGAATCGGCTTCCGGCTCGGATGCGGGGGCGATGCAAACGATGGCAGTGCGCAAGGGTGATAAATATATCCTGAATGGCTCAAAACGTTTCATTACCAATGGCGGCCTTGCCCAGGTCAATTCCATCTTCGCCATCACCGATCGCGAGAAAGATACACGCGGCATCAGCGCGTTCATCGTGGAGAAGGACTTTGCGGGCTTTTCCGTTGGCCGCATCGAAGATAAGATGGGCATTAAGGGATCACAGACGGCAGAGTTGATCTTCACGGATTGCGAAGTTCCGGCAGAAAATCTCCTGGGGCAAGAAGGTGATGGCTTCAAAATTGCCATGATGACGCTTGACCGCACGCGCCCCGGTATCGGTGCGCAGGCACTGGGCATTGCCCAGGGAGCGTTAGACCTGGCGGTTTCCTATTCCAAACAGCGCATCCAGTTTGGTAAACCCATCGCTGAGAACCAGGGCATCCAGTTTATGCTGGCGGATATGGCGACGAAGGTCGAAGCGGCGCGTTTGTTAGTCTACAACGTGGCGGAAATGATAGACCGCGGTGAGCGATACTTTAGCAAGAACTCCTCGATGGCGAAGATGTATGCCTCGGATATCGCCATGGAAGTTACCAATGATGCTATTCAAATACTCGGCGGCTACGGGTATATGAAGGAATATCCGGCCGAGCGTTTGATGCGTGATGCCAAAATCACACAGATATATGAAGGAACAAACCAGATTCAACGCCTGGTGATTGCACGTGATTTGTTGAGGTAGGAAGAACTGTGCGTGAGATAACAATATTCAGTGGATCTGCTCATTTAGATCTGGCAAAAGAGATATGTAAAAACCTGGATGTGCCGCTTAGCCCAAGCACCGTCCGCCATTTCGGCAACGATTGCCTCTATGTACAGCTAAATGCCAACTGCCGCGAGGCTGATGTTTTTCTCATTCAGCCACTCGTGCCACCTGTACAGGAGAACCTGGTCGAGTTGCTGTTCATGCTGGACGCGGCCAGGGGAGCATCAGCAGCGCGCACAACGGCGGTCATTCCCTACTACGCGTATGCCCGGTCAGATAAAAAAGATGCGCCTCGCATCTCTATTGCGGGCCGGTTGGTCGCCGACCTGCTGGTCACTGCCGGGGCCAATCGCGTGCTGACTATGACGCTGCACTCGCCCCAGGTGCATGGTTTCTTCAGCGTGCCCACCGATAGCCTGAACGCGCTCAACGTGCTGGCAGGATACTTTCGTGGTCGTGACCTGTCGAATACGGTTGTCGTGTCACCGGACCTTGGTCGTGCCAAGACGGCCTCGCATTTCGCACGCATGCTTAGACTGCCGGTAGCGGCGGGCAGTAAGCAACGCATCAGCGATGACAAGGTAGTGGTGGACGCCATTGTAGGCGACGTTGAAGGCAAAAATGTGATCATCATCGATGATGAGATCGCCAACGGCAGCACGATCATCGAAATCTTGAAGCGCTTGCGCGAATTCCATACTGGTCGTGTCACCGTGGTCTGCACTCATGGTCTCTTTACCGGCAACGCCATTCAACGGCTGCGTGAACAGCGGGATATCGTAGAGATCGTCACGACCAATACCGTGCCCATACCGCCCGAAAAGCGCCTGCCAAATATGACCGTACTCTCTATCGCTCCTCTGATGGCTGAGACGATACGGCGTATCCATAATGGCGAATCGGTGAGTACCTTGTTTGTGAATGCGGTATGAGGAAAGCGTGATGCAGCCCTCTCATAGAGGATTGTGCGATGTGACGGCGCTCCATCGCGCTTTCCTTCATAAGCAGGCTGTACAATATAGTCGATTTCTCCATTGACAGCCCGCTACTACGTGCATACACTTCAAAGTAGGGGTTAATCCCTTTTGCTGGCATAATACTCGTCAGGCAGTGGCATACCCATTCGATCCTCGTGTTCTCAAGCTCTATCCTACGGCTATGACGGGCACTGCCGGCAGGCATGCTTGTATTTATTTCCACTCAGCAAGGGAGAAGAAAAGGTCAGTGACCCAATCCCTTGAAAGGGGATAGGCTTGCGTACTGTGGGAGCGTTATCCCAGGCTGTTGCAAGCGTTCTCACTGACTAGCCTGAGTGGTTTCATACAGCCTGGATACAATCAGTCTGGAAATCACTCCCTTAGAAGCGAAAATATAGGTACCCATGTGTGCCAGCCCTAGCACATGGCTCTACGAGGCTTGGTTAAACAGTTCTGAATGGGTAGGAACAGTGCTGAGCAGTTTAGACAACCGCTTCATAAGTTTGGCGAAGGGCACCCTACGGGTGTGCAGACCTGGACACTGTTTTCCGTGGTAGGTGTGGTTGCAGGTATGTTTTTGAGCCTGCGCACCAACTTGTCTGTCCATGCCAATAGTGGTCAGACCATCCATGTTGTCGAGCATGCTATCACGGACACTGTGCAGCACTTCCATCCACCCCATGACTCGCTCGGTGATGTGTTAGCCTTCCACAATCCTGTCTTCGATGCTCAAGACAAAAAACAGGTCGGTGAGGATAATGGTCAATGTATTCGCACAGTGGCCAAGGGCAAGAAGGAATGGGAGTGCTTCTGGACGGTCTTCCTCGCTCAAGGCCAGATCACGGTCGAGGGTCCGTTCTATGACGATGGCACGGATACCACACTTGCCATTACTGGAGGCACAGGTGCGTATATGGAGGCAAGAGGGCAGATGCTATTGCATGATAAGTTTGGTAATGGAACTGAGTACGACTTTATCTATACACTGGCCGACTAGAGGATTGGAAAAACTGTAGGTACAGGTGGAAGAGGTTCGTGCGTTCTTCCGCAAACTACATACCCAGTCATAGAATACCAGCATTTTGCGATCAAGGGCGGCAATACTCACTAGCCGCCCTTCATTGCATTTACTGACGAGGGAAAAACTGCTCGACATGTACTGATAGTCCCGGCACTATCTTTGAGGGTAACGTTGCTTGACCGCGAAAGACACCGAGTGAAAGGTATTCGCCGCCCTCTAATGTCAATACTTCGACAGAACGAGTCCCAGGATCGACGATCCAATATTCAGTCACTCCGGCTCGTGAATAGGCATAATATTTTTTGTTCCGGTCGTGAATTGCCGTACTGGGTGATGATACTTCGACAACAAGATCAGGCGCACCGGCAACATATAAATCCTTGATTTTCTCAAGTCCCGTATTCAATACTACGAACACATCGGGCTGAAACACGTTGTTGGGAGATAATATTACATCAGTAGGAGCCTCTAACACCAGCCCCAGGCCAGCGTCTTCTACACAAGCAGACAGGTAACGAAAGATACGTCCTGAAATTCTCTGATGCGGTATGCTGGGAGAAGGCGACATATACAGGACTCCATTCACGATTTCGTATCGCTTCCCATCATCTGGCAGGGCGGCATAGTGACCGTAGGTCCACTCTCCCTGTCTGGAGCCTGGAACCCAATCTGCAGGAGTCACTACTGCCAGTCTATCGCTTGTTGTTGTCATATCAGCCCTGCCTTTCGTTTTGAAGGAAAGCGTAGTATCGCCAGTAGTAGCAAAGACATCTATGCAGCTGGAATGCACCTACATGGCTATACTACAAAAGTATCATATTTTTGGTTGTCTGCCAATGCCCTAGATTATTTTAAAGGTATGGGGCCCCCTTACTACGCTTTTTCTGTTAACTTGATGCTACACGTTGCAATCATGTTGAGGCAAGGCCTGTG
>WNFT01014206.1_pt1 | contig 14247 bp, 13 predicted proteins | sample 5400191 | NCBI WGS metagenome assembly WNFT01 (sample SAMN13153359, study PRJNA577476) | soil metagenome | isolation source: 80 cm saprolite under Madrone tree | place: USA:California | collected 2016-06-14
GCCGTTCCTCGGCACGCAGGCTCAACGCTGCATCAATCAAACCCTGCCCGACGACAGTGTAAGAGTCATGCCCGATACGAGCCTGAGCTAGTAGCAGAACGACATCCTTGAGGCGCACCTTCTGCTTATTAATGAGATATTCGTTTTCACCTGAACGATAGCTGCGGCGCGTGACAGTAATTTCACTGTATTCTGAAGGCACCCAACCTGTACTATTATCGAGCGTTAGAGAAACCTCCGCCATCCCGAGCGCCGATTTGCCATGTCCACCCGCAAAGATGATATCTTCACTCTTCTTGCCGCGCAGCTGGCGCATACTCTGCTCTCCCAGCACCCAGCGCACCGCATCCGCGACGTTCGATTTGCCTGCACCGTTCGGTCCCACAACAGCAGTAATACCTGTACTGAATTCCAACGTGGTTTTCACAGCAAAGCTTTTGAAGCCCAGCATTTCTAAGCGCTTGAGATACACTGTGCAGCCTGTTCCTTCCAGTGAAGTGTTTAATGATTGGAACGATGATACCACAGTGCAGGTAATGCGTCGAGAGAGTTACCGGATGTCACCTTCTCAGCCTTTAGACAGAATATCTACTCTGAAACTATGTATCTTCTCACAACGTGTCTGAACATGATATAATCAGCGCAGGCTTAATTTGGTTGCCACCGAAATTGAAAGATGGGGTTCTGCATTATTATGTCGCTCGAAATGTACCTTTGGTTTGTCTATCAAAGCTTATGCATTATCCCCCCAATGCAGCCGATGCAGAAATCCTCGTTTCTCAACGTTTCTAAAGTGGACCGTTGTTTTTTGCACGAATATATATAATTGTGCGTTCACGATATCGTTACTAGTAATGGAGTTGGCTCATGCTTTCCGACTCAGCAGAGTCAGTCAGGCAAGAATATTCACCAACCGGGAAAAATCTTTCTATCAAAACTATCCTGGTAGTCGAGGATGATGTGGGCATTGGCTCTTTCCTGGCCCAGGCTATTTCACAAGAGACTCACCACCAGGCCTTGCTCGTCACCGACGGTTTCCAGGCGCTGAAAACGGTGATGGACATCAAGCCGAGCCTGTTTATCCTGGACTATCAACTACCCCGGATGAATGGTATAGAACTCTATGACAAACTACATACAATAGAAGGGCTGGATGCTGTACCAGCTATTCTGATTAGCGCTCGACTCCCTAAGCAAGAGATTGACAAACGTCATATCGTCGGAATGAGTAAACCATTGGAACTGGACGAGTTCCTACACACTATTGAAGAGTTACTGGGTGCTGGATAGCGCTGCATTTTTCCCTTTCAAGCACACTTAACAGGGATTTGCTGGTTGATTCATTCATTTTACTCTTACCGATCCAACACGACATGGTATCCAGAACTCTTCTCCCTGTTGGGAGTATGCATAATTCGCATGGCTATAAGAAATGACTTCTTTTACTCTAATTGATGTATTGCTAACCTGCAAGGTAATCGGCTCACCCCACGGAGCTATGCCACAAATGAAGTTGTAGACATGCCGTGCATCCCATTGTGCGGTGTTTACAACAAAATCATCAACTGAGGGAAATGGATGATAGTCAGTTTTGTTTTCATCTTGCTTGACCGGAGTGGCAAGCCCCTTATAGAGATCCCAGACACTGCATGCAAGCAACCCTCCACCAAGAGTTGCGCATCGCGCTTCTAATTGAGCATAGCTGATCCCATCAGGAATTTCTATCGCTTTCTGAGCCACTATGTCACCTGTATCCATGCCCTCATCCATCATATGAATGGTGACACCGGTCTGTTGCAAGCCCTCGCGAAATGTCCAGAAGAGAGGTTCTGGGCCACGATTAGCTGGCAGTAAGGAAGGATGAACATTGAGGCAGCCGAAACGTGGGATTTTTAAGATTGCATGCGGAATTCGCAATGAAAAACAGGCCACACAAATTGCATCTGGCTGATAACTGCTTAATACAGCGCCCGTCTCCTGGTGCGCCAGGTGAGATACTTCCCATATGGGAATCTGCCGCTCAGTTGCTATTTGCAAAATCGAGGTATGCACTGAAGAATTGAGCAGGGGCAGCATCGAGCGCGATTTACTCTTCTGCCCAAGACGTTGAATGGCTGGTTGATCAGGGCCGCGATACTGTGAAGGGATGACGACGGCACATACCTCTATACCATGTTCCAGGAGAGCTAGCAAAGGTGGAGGCGAAAAATTGCCTTTCATACCAAAAAACAAAACTCGTGGATGTTCTGATGCTGTTGTATTTGACATAGCACATGTGATCTTGTAGTATCTGTATTAGGAAATATCCTTATGTCACCAGGGAGTTATTATTATGCCACGAATGGTACACTGCGTCAAATTAGGGCGCGAGCTTCCAGGATTGGAGAAGCCTCCTTTCCCAGGCCCACTTGGGCAGCGCATCTATGAAAATATCTCTCAGCAGGCCTATGATATGTGGCCCGCCCAGAGCACGCTCATCATCAATCATTATGGGCTGAATATGGCCGATCCAGAAGCACGCAAGATTCTGCGCGAGCAGATGGAAGAGTTTTTCTTCGGCCCAAGTGCACAGATGCCGGAGGGCTGGATACCGGAAAACGCCGGTGCTGGTAGAAACGCGCCAGGTGGGCAAAGTACGAAGGGCGGAGCAGGAGCACCTCGCAAAAAATGAGAGCCTCAGGCGAAATCCTGCTCATCTCTTGCTACGAACTGGGCCACCAGCCATTTCATCTTGCCTCACTACAATCTATCCTGCACGAGGCAGGATATGCTCCGCTTCCGGTAGATACGGCAGTGGAAGCGCTGACTGACGAAGTCATCCTCAATGCTCACTTTGTCGGCATCTCCGTACCCATGCATACAGCTCTGCGACTGGGGGAGCAAATAGCTCTACGAGTGCGCTCGCTCAACCCCTCTGCCCATATTTGCTTCTATGGTCTCTATGCCTCGCTCAATGCCGATTACCTGCTGCAAGGAACAATCGATTCTGCTATTGGCGGAGAATACGAGGGGCCACTGCTGCAGCTCATCGCAGCGTTGGAACATGATCAAAGCGGGACTATAGCAGGCGTAAGTACGCATCAAAATAGCAGTAATCCCTGGATCCAACGCGCTTCTTACGTTGTGCCGGAACGCCATCAGCTTCCCTCGCTTGATCGTTATGCCCATCTCGAGTTGAATGGCAATAGCATGCTTGCAGGCTACACCGAGACAACGCGCGGATGCAAACATACCTGCTTTCATTGTCCCATTACCCCTATATACAAGGGACGTTTCTTCGCCATACCGCTTGAAGTCGTGCTGGCGGATATCCGCGCACAGGTAGCGCAAGGGGCACGCCATATTACGTTTGGTGACCCGGATTTCTTCAATGGGCCAACGCACGCGCTGCGCATTACTCGTGCTTTACACGGGGAATTTCCTGAAGTCTCTTTCGATGCAACGATAAAGATTGAACACCTGCTTAAGCATCGTCAGTTGCTACCTGAACTACACGATCTTGGATGCGCCTTCATTGTCTCGGCGGTTGAATCCATCAACGATAGCGTGCTGCATCATCTCGACAAGGGTCATACTGCCACCGATGTTGCCGCCGCTTTTGACGTGATGGCCGAGGTTGGTATTCCCTTGCGTCCATCACTGATGCCATTCTCACCATGGGAAACGCTCGACAGCTACATAGCACTGCTGAACTTTTTTGAAAGGCGGCACTTGATCGAGCATGTCGATCCCGTGCATTTCTCGATACGTCTGCTGATACCGCCAGGCTCCGCCTTGCTCAATGCAGTTGAAGATAAAGCATGGCTTGGAGAACTGGATGCCGCCGCTTATACCTATCGCTGGCAGCATCCTGATCCCCGTATGGACAATCTCCAACACGAGATAGCCGCATTGGTAGAGCATGCTCAACGCATTCAAGCCGATCCCATCGAATCGTTTTTCCATATCAAGTCCCTGGCGTTAGCAGCAAGTGGACAAGATACGTGTGTCTCTTGCGACATACAAGGGTATGGGACGAAGAAGGTGCTGCCACATCTAAGCGAATCGTGGTTCTGCTGAGCAGAACCACGAAAGGATCAGTTGGATCCGATAACTTGAGAAGCCCTTTCATTTACCAGTCACATCCACCGCGTTAGTGGAGCTGATCGTCCCCGATGCGAGTCAACCAGTCTCCTTTCTTATTGGAGTACTGCGAGGCAAACCAGATATGGTCATAACTTGGGCCATCATAGGATGTGGCCTGATAGTCCCCCAACGGGAATCGGTAAGCCGAATAAAGGAAGAGATTATTATTCCTCTTGACGCCATACTCTTTCCTGTTGCGTAATAACAGAGAAAACGCGGTGTTTACCTTACTCATCGCAGGAAAGAGATTATACCCATGGCAATGAAATATGGTTTACTCGTTCCGCAGGGTTGGCGTATGGACCTGGTTGGAATATCCGACCCGGTCGAAGCCTACGAAACCATGACACGCGTCGGACTGGAAGCCGACGCGCTCGGTTTTGATTCGATCTGGCTTTTCGACCATTTCCATACGGTTCCAGTCCCCACGCAGGAAGTGACCTTTGAATGCTGGACGAGTACAGCAGCTTTAGCACGTGATACAAAGCAGGTGCGGATTGGCCAGATGGTCACTTGTAACGGCTACCGCAACCCTGCTCTGCTTGCAAAGATGGCCAGCACTGTTGATACTCTCAGTCACGGACGACTCGATTTCGGCATCGGCGCAGGCTGGTACGAGCAAGAGTTTCGCGCTTATGGGTATGACTTTCCCGATGGCCCTACTCGTCTTCGGCAATTGCGTGAAGCAGTACAAATCATTCTGAAAATGTGGACAGAAGAACAGGCCAACTTTGAGGGGAAATATTACCATGTACAGGATGCCATCAACCAACCAAAAGGCGTACAAAGGCCTCATATTCCCCTACTGATTGGCGGAGGAGGAGAAAAGGTCACTCTCAAAATCGTTGCCGAGTTTGCCGATGCCTGCAATATCGGCCACCTTGATACTGAGGGACTGGTACGGAAATTCTCGATTCTTAAGCAGCACTGTGAAAATATTGGCAGAGATTATAACAGCATCCATAGAACTGTACTCTACAACTGCGCTATCGCAGAAACAGACCAGGAGGCTATGGCGAAAACTGGCCCCTACGCACGTAACATTCCTTCAGGCCGCATTCGCGAACGGGCTCTCGTTGGTACACCCGATGCTATTCGCAAGCGCCTGATCGAAATAGAACAGGCAGGGGCACAGGAAGTTATCATTTTCATGCAAGATGCTAAAGAATTGGAGCCCGTACGGATGTTTGCGAGGGAATGCATGGGTAAAGGATAAAAAGCATTGCGCCGCCTGGTCCGTACATAAGGAAAATATGCGGTGCAATGCTTTTTATCCTGCCTCTACTTCTTGTTTTCTCTTAATTGCTCTGATATACTACGGCCAGCAGATCGATATCAGTTCAATGGCTCTTTTCCTCTTCCATAGATATGGTGCACCTTTCACAACGTAGATAGGAGAAAACAGACCAATGAATGCTCAAGATGTCGTGCGCCAGGCACGGGAGGCCGATCTCCGGCTGGTGCGATTTTTGTATTGTGATAATGGCGGTATCATCCGTGGCAAAGCCACCCATGCCACCAAACTCCCCACGCGCATTTATGAAGGCATCGGTCAAACACTGGCGATGCAGGCATTTACCGGCGTCGAAACACTTGCATCCGTTGAGGGCATGGGACCGGTTGGTGAGTTCCGCCTTATCCCCGATCCGAATACCTTCGTCATTTTGCCCTACGTTCCCAGTACTGGCAGCATGATGTGCGACATGATTCGCACGGATGGCAAACCATGGGAGGCATGCCCTCGCACTTTCCTTAAACGCATGATTGCGCGGCTGGCCGATCAGGGTATGCGTGCCGAAGCCGCTGTTGAACACGAATTCTATCTTGCTCGTGAAGAGGGGGGTAAATATGTTCCCGCAGACCATAGCCTCTGCTATAGCAGCATCGGCCTGGACGAACAGGCCGAAGTGATAGATGCTATTCTGGAGGCGCTGGAAGCACAAGGAATCTCCATCGAGTTATTCCACACAGAACTCGGCCCCGCACAGCAAGAACTCTCTATTCACCATGCAGATGTTCTGCGAGCCGCCGATAACGTCTGCCTCGTACGCGAGACGGCCCGTGGTGTAGCACGTTCCTTCGATTTACTCGCCACCTTTGCCCCCAAGCCTTTCCTGGACCAGGCAGGCAGTGGTGCGCATATTCATCTCAGCCTGTGGGGAACTGAAGGCAGTGAGCGTTCCGACAAAAACCTGTTCTACGATGCTAATGCACGTGGCTCATTGAGCCAGTTTGGCAAACATTTCATCGGCGGCGTTTTACGCCATATTCGTGGCCTGGTGGCTATCACCTGTGGCAGTCCGAACTCCTATCGCCGCCTCCTGCCACACTTCTGGAGTTCAGCCTTTGGGGCCTATGGCTTTGATAATCGTGAGGGAGCAATTCGCGTGCCATCAGTCTTCTGGGGGCGTGAAATCGATTCGAGTAATCTCGAGCTAAAACCTTCCGACCACAGCGGCAACCCCTACCTTGCTATGGGTGCGCTCATCGCGGCTGGATTGGATGGTATTCAGAACCATACCGACCCTGGCAATCCACAGGAGATTGACCCGGGTAACTACAGTGATGCGGAGCGTGAGCAATTGGGCATCCGTCGCCTCCCCACCACGCTCGACGAGGCATTGGAGGAACTGGAACGCGATCAGGTGTTGTTGGATGCCCTTGGCCCGCTACTAGCAAGTTCCTACATCGCCGTCAAGCGCAATGAATCTGCCTTCTTCAAGGATAAAACACCCGAGGAAGAAACCTACCAGCACTTCTATAAGTACTGATACCAGGTTTCAAATCAAAAGGGAGGACTGGCACCTCTTACGAGCCAGCCCTCCTCTTTCATACGTAATCTGCACGTTTAGTAATTATTTTTCGTCTCAGGATTTACGTACTCAGGATAGGCAGTAGGAGCCGGCGTACCGGGAGTCAGTTTGCGCACTTTGCTTCGCAGATTGTGTCGCCTGCTTCGTCGTCTGCGCGACATTCTGTCCCGTCTGTTTCACATCGTTGGTTGCCTTTTGAGCCAGTTCACCTAAACCCGAACCTGTGTCTTTCATCCTTGCAGCAGCCTGTTGGGCATAGCTCTTCAAATTGCTGCTCGTCTGGGAGACACTGCTGGAAACCTGCTGTACATACTGGTTGAGTTGATCGTTTTCAGGCAAGTAACCACGTAGCTCTTCAAAGCGTTGGCGCAAAACATTGCGCATATCCTGACCTCTCATTGGCGCTACCAGCAAGCCAACGCCAACGCCAACCAACATACCTCTAATAAAACTTTTCATCTTCAACATCCTTTCCTATTTTAGGCCAGTATGGTCTCGTACCACTCTCCTAAGCAAAGATAGTACTCCACCTGTACTGAAATCTTCTTAAAGGAACGTGTGAGAAAACCATCCATTAAAGATACGTGAAATCTAACCAATCAGTTTCAAGACAGATCTCAAAACGTTGCCTACACTTCTATCTCCTCAGCTAAACACCGTTAGAACCAACGCATAAAATCTTTTGGACTTCCGTTCTGTAAAGCAATAGCATATAATCACTATGTCTTTTCTAGCCTGGCAGAGGAGTTATTGAATGGTTGAAATTCACCAGCACGATCTCAGTCCCTTGTTGAATTCATTTCATGAAGGAATTTGCTATCTCGATGCAAATGGTGCGCTGATATACCATAACGAGGCAGCACAGAAGCATTGGAATCTAGAACACATATCTAATAGCAAACTCATCAAACAAGCGGCGCTAGCCCGAGGGCTAGCAGGTGAGTACGTCAAGCATGAAATCGTACATGTAAGCGAAAAACGTTCTCTGCTCATCAATACTGTCCCTTTACACGCAGGAAGCAATACCATCACTGGTGTTGTCATTGTCTCGCATGATGTCAGTGAACACCTGATGGTTGAGCAGCAGGCAATGACCGCGCTAAGCGTGCTGATGGAAGTATTACTTGATGCGCATGGTGCCAATGAAAACGAAGAAATCGACGAGGTGCTACGGCGTATCGCAGTACTGATTCCCCAACTGGAAGCAGTAGATAACAGCGTCGCTTTTCGCGTTGACGACAAAACAGGAAAAATTGTACCTATAGGACTCTTTGGCTCGAGCCAGCAAAGTTACGACGAGTGGCACAATGAACTTGAAGACTTGACCTTTAACCTGCAACATGCCTTACAGGAGTCTTCACCCCCTTATTTACAAACCCTGCGACTGGCACGCCCTCTCAGGTTCGATTTTGGCTCCTCTCCGACCCTAAACAATCCGCGCCGACTTCAGGCCGCGGTCTATGCCCCGGTTATGCTTAACGGGCGCGCAATAGCTCTATTAGGGGCTGAAAGGCATCGCCCGCTTGGAGAAGATTCCGCTTATTTTCCGCAATGGAGCGTTGACCTGCTCACAGCGCTGGCAAGATTTGCCAGCATGTCAATTGAAAAAAATAACTTGCTTCTTGCAATAAATCATCAACAAGGCGAACTGGAAAGAGCACGGGTACTGCTCAGCCAGAGAGACGAGTTTCTTTCACTCACCGCTCACGAACTCAAAAATCCACTCACAGCTATTCGTGGACAGGCCCAGGTCTTGCGCCGTTATTTGAGAAGAATATTGCATCCAGAAATAGCTACATCCGAAGCCTCCCATGACCTGATAAGAGGACTGGACAGTATCGAACATCAATCACGCAGAATTGAACACATGATTAACACACTCCTGGACGTCAGCCGCCTCGATCTGGATCGCTTAGAAAGCGAGTTACAAAAACTTGACCTGGTCCAGGTGATACGTCGCACGCTTGCCGAACAACTACCTTTCGCCGCACGCAATCATGAATTGTACCTGTTCGTCAATGAACATCCTGTTCCTATCGTTCCAGTTGCACCAGGCAGCGATCACTCAGCGCATGCCATCAAAATAGAGGCCGACGAACAACAACTGGAACAAATACTGACAAATCTGGTTAGCAACGCCATCAAGTACAGCCCCCAAGATGGCCCGATAACCGTATCGATTCGACAGACAAACGATGGATATGTCGAAATCGACGTAGAAGATCAGGGCATCGGCATACCTCCCGAAGCCCAGACCCGTCTGACCGAACGCTTCTTCCGCGCCGAAAATGCCATGAGCGTTGATTCAAAAGGCTTAGGCCTTGGTCTCTATCTTGTCAACGCGCTAGTCGTCAGGCATGGAGGCACTTTATCGATAAAAAGCGAGGGAATAGCAGGCAAGGGCAGTACTTTTACCGTGAGATTGCCTATCCACCAGCCATGAGTTACAGATGATTCTGTAGAATTGAGGAGGGAGTATGCTTGATCTAAGTGGCATTCCGGTAGTGGACAACCATTGCCATCCCGTCCTGTTAAACCAGCAGGTAGATGCGCCTGGGTTCCGCAACTACTTTACCGAAGCCAGTGATCCCAGCGTTCCAGAAAAGCATATTCCCAATACCGTCTACTATCTCTGGCTACTGCGCCAGTTAGCGACCATCTATGGCTGTCCGAACACCGAAGAAGATATTCTGGCCATAAGAAGTGGCCTGGATGATGATACACTTCTCGAGCGCTTCTTCCGCGCCGCCAATATCGACACATTGATTCTTGACCCTGCCTTCCCACTCCCACATACATGTTATAGCCCGGAGCACATGGGCCAGCTAGGTCATTGCCGCACGGCCAGAATGCTGCGCCTGGAAACGCTCATGCAGCAACTCATCATTCAATATCAGAATTTTGATGAAGTGGTCGATCGTTACACATTGGCATTGACTAACGCACGTGAGCAAGGCTATTGCGCATTCAAAAGCATAGTCGCCTACCGCACAGGACTCGAAATCTCTGAATGGAGTAAGGATCAGGCTGTCTCCTCCTTTCAAGAGGCTCTTTTAGCTATAAGAAATGGACAGTTACGTATCGCCCACAAACCCTTGATTGATTATTTGCTGCATATCGCCTTTCAACAGGCGGCAGAGCAAGAGCTTCCGGTACAATTTCATACCGGCTATGGTGATGGTGATACCGATATGCGCCTGGGCAATCCACTGCACCTGCGTGATGTGTTGGAACGCAAAGATTACCAACCGATGAAAGTTGTGCTTTTACACGAGAGCTATCCCTACTCGCAGCTGGGGGCTTATCTGGCGGCTATCTACCCACATGTCTATTTCGACCTCTCCTACATGATTCCGTTTGTAGACAGGCTAGAGATGCTAGCTTTCACACGTCAGGCCCTGGGTGTGACACCGGCAAGCAAACTTATGTACAGTTCAGACGGTATACATGTACCTGAAATGCACTGGGCCGGGGCTATTCGTGGACGCAGTGTCATCGGGCAAGTGCTTCAGGAAATGATAGATGCAGATGAAATAGATCAAGAGCAGGCCTACGATCTTGCGCTACAAATTTTGCATGATACTGCCTATACCGTCTACAGGTTATAAGATATTCTTAAAGAGTAGCATAACCAATACAGGGAGGAAGAAAATTGGCAAGATCTATAGATACATTAGATGCAGCAAACAGTTCTCCTGTTTTTCGTATTGGCGTCTTTGCCCTGATCTTTGATGACCAGGGCCGTATTCTCCTTGGACATCGCCGTGATACTGATTGGTGGAATCTCCCTGGTGGCGGCATGGAACTGGGAGAGACTGTTGACGAGGCCGTGCGCCGCGAAGTGAGGGAAGAGACGGGTCTGGAAGTTGAAGTCGAACGATTGGTAGGCGTCTACTCGAAGCCTCAAAAACAAGAGGTAGTACTCACTTTTCGTTGCCACATCACCGGTGGAATGCTTCAGCCAACGGAAGAAACGAGCGAGAGCCGGTTTTTCCCACCCGATGCTATACCAGCGAATACCCTCCCCAAACATCGCCAGCGCATTGAAGATGCTCTGCTCAGCCAATGTGCCGCCATTATCCGTGCCCAACGCAGCAGCACCGAGGAAGATCAGGGCCTTTCTAAAAACTAACGCTACTACAAAATTTCCTCTTACAAAGAGTCTGCCGGCCAGTCGACCACGTGAACTACCATGAACAGTGCAATCGTAGTGAAACTTCGCTTCCTTACTTTCTCGTGTATAGTAGGGGAAATCGACGCGGGGGGGCGTCGATTTCCCCAGGCATACTGATCCCAAATGTCCTCGCTTTTATTGCTCATCCAGTTCCTTCATCATGCCTTGCACGAATCGTATCTCATCTCGATTAACCGTATGCTCCATCCGTGGATACAATCGAGTGGTCACATTCCCACCCATGCGTTGCAATACTTCAGCAGATTGCAATACCCGCTCCTTTGGAATGTGGAAATCTACATCGCTGCAGCCGAGAAACACAGGTGTTTCTGCTAACGATCCAGGATAATTGCGCGGCGTATCATCAGGCCCAATCAGTCCACCACTCAAACCTGCTACTCCACCATAGCGACGAGCATTACGGGCTACAAACTCCAAAGAGAGGCAGGCACCTTGTGAGAAACCCAGCAGTATCATGCGTTCTGCTGGAATACCGGCCCCGGCAAGTTGATCCAGGATAGACGCAATTACGGTCAATCCAGATGTGAGACCAGGTTCATTACTTGCAATGGGTGCCAGAAAACTGTTGGGATACCAGCTATATTCGGCAGCCTGTGGCGCAAGATAGATATAACCAGAATGCTTCAGATCAACTGATAATCCCAGAATATCCTGCGCCGAAGCACCCCGTCCATGTACCATAATCATGGCCGTCCGCGCCTTTTCCAGTGACTCACCTGCAACCAGAAGTGGCTGACCCTGATGCGGTCCTATAATCTTACCCGGTGATTCGTTCATACTGATCCTTTCCTGGTATACTCGACCGAAAACTTCGACTCCTTTAAGCCCCTTTTTGAGCAATTATATGGAAAACATGCCAGTGTTTAGGCGTTCCATCTGCTACATGGCTATCCACATCCTCTTCGTCGAACTCTAGAATTTCCAATCCTCTCAATAGCTCCATAGCCTGCTCTCTCGTCAAAAACGTCATCGGCCGTCCCTGCGTATTCCATTCATCATGAATACCAAACAATTGACCCACAAAAATACCTCCGGGCCGCAAAGAATCCTTCACGTGTGCGAATACCTCGCTGAATTTCTCCTTTGGAGTAAATGGAAGAGCAAACTGAGCGCTCACCAGGTCGTATGCCCCAGGCTCAAACTTGAAATCTTCAAACGCAGACTGCACTAATCGCAGGTTCTGCTGTGATAATTCCGCGAGGATTGCTACCGCGTGGGGGTCTTTATCAACCGCCGTTACGTGCAATCCCTGTTCCAGTAAATAGGCTGTATCTCGTCCAGCACCGCTTCCCAATTCCAGGGCACGTTCCTTACGAGAAAGCAAAGATACAGCATTGACTAGCAGCGGCCAGGGAGGTCTACCCTTTGTAATTTTAAAAAAATCTACCCATTTGAATTCCTTCATACGCTTGCCTCCACAGAATAGTAAATACTATCACTAATAACGCTCCCTCTCCTATCTTATCCCCATAGATCGGGAGGAATTATTGCTGAGAATCGTTGTGGGGTAAGATTGTCGCATGAGCTATCTTGTTCTATGCGGGTTCAAGGTCAAAGAGCTTGCGAATCCAGATAATAAGTTCTTGAGCATGTAGGGAATTGGCATCCAAATAGTGCTTGGTTATAGCTTGACCCATCGGTTTGCCAGGTTCTTCCTGCCAGGCAAGCCAGGTATGAATTTGAGCCTTCATTCTATGATTGTGAGGGAAACGGCACTCTTGCTGCATTACTTGTTGCAAAATACTGTCAGTCATAGGCCAGAGCAAATCGTCTTGGGGAACTAGAAGGCTTACAAAGTCTTCTAGCATACCAGGGATTTTATTATTGGGCATTAACCAGATACCAACTACAGGTAATCCATCTTCCATGATGACAGTTCCACCCAAATTTGGTTCAAGTGGAACCTTATGATAGCCAGAATTCTTCAAAATAATTCGTAACTGTTGCCAACGGGCAGAAAGGTCGGTATCTGCATCTACAATAACTCCCAATTTCTCTACTTCAATTCGGATAAGCTCAACTTCAAAAGCTTCCAAAAGCCTGTCTATTCCTTCTTTGTCTTCAACCGAGAATAGCTCAGGAACGTTATAATGTTCTAGCAAACTGCAAATTACGTGGAAATCATTCTTCCCCTCAACAAGCAAATAGTTTTGAGGCTTTTCTCTTCTAACTACACTTCTGACCATATTCAACGTACCTCTATTTGCTCGCGAGTTGCAATTCCCAACTTCCGCTCATCAAACAAAGTAGCAACCACTTCATCGTTCTTTACTGCTAAACGAACAAGCCAGCCATCTTCTTCTTTATCTTCCTGTGCTACCCTTTGAAAATTCTCTATACAATCCCAACTATGAGTCGTGGCAAAAACCTGGACGTTGAGACGACTCGCCAACCGGAAGATAAGTTCCCACAACTCTGTCAGAGCTGAATAATGAACACCATTTTCAATTTCATCAATGAGCAGGATTCCGTCTTTTGCATTGGCTAAAGCTAAGGCAATACCTAGCATGCGTTGCATGCCATCTCCTAAGCTGCGTAGTGATATAGGTTCATCAATACCTTCCAACTTCGCAATAGGGATACGTTCACGATCTCTTGTAGGGATAGGTATATGGTCCTCTACAAAACTTATTCCCTCAATCCCCGGCGCAATGATACGCAAAGAATCAAGTATCTCCTTCTCCAGGCCAGTTAGCGTAATGCTATCCCATAATTCGGAAAGTTGCTTTCTATTCAATCCATTTGCCATTATGAAAATACAATTAGTTTCTTTAAGTTCCGACCTGAATAATCTGGCAGGGGTAAACGCATCAAAGTTAAGGGAATAAAAGACTCTTGGCTGCTTTCCCATCTGAATCATGAAACGAGGTATGAGATTTTCAACTGTCTCGTATTCTTCAGGTTGAAGAGGTCGTGTTTTAGGCTTTCCCTCATCATTGACCTGAGTTGTATACCAGCTTACAGCAATTGAGAGAGTATTGTCTGGGAAACCGAGAGGCCCAATCTGAATAGGATCAATTTGTGTCTTAACATCTCTACGTCCGTAGAACAAGTATTTGAGCGCCGCAAGCATATCCTCAATGCTTACATAACGATTAGATGAGGAATATCTGC
>WNFT01004868.1_pt1 | contig 14240 bp, 17 predicted proteins | sample 5400191 | NCBI WGS metagenome assembly WNFT01 (sample SAMN13153359, study PRJNA577476) | soil metagenome | isolation source: 80 cm saprolite under Madrone tree | place: USA:California | collected 2016-06-14
GCAGAAGTTCGGCCTCGACAGGCCCGAGGTGGAGGTGACCGTGCTCAAGGGCGACGGCAGTGAGATGGCCAAGCTCGCCATCGGGCGCTCCGAGGACAAGGCCGCCTACGTCCAGAGCAAGTCCGCGCCCGGTGTCTACGTGGTCGACCCCACGACGCTCGACGAGATTCGCAAGGCGCCCACCGATATCCCCGGCTAGGCGGGAGGCTCCCTCATGACCGCGCCGTCACCGTCCCTCTACCTCCGGCAGATGGAGCTCGGCCCCATGCAGAACTTCGTGTACCTGATCGGGGACCCGGAGACGCGGGAGTGCGTGGCCGTGGACCCCGCCTGGGACATCGACGCGATCCTGGACCAGATCGCCTCCGACGACATGCGCCTCAAGGGCGTGCTCGTCACCCACACGCACCAGGACCATGTCGGCGGCCACCTCTTCGGCCACGACATTCCGGGCATCGCGGATCTTCTGGCCAAGGCCGCCGCCAAGATCTACGTCCACAAGGCGGAGCGGGAATTCCTCAAGGGCTTTGGCTCGGATCTGGTCAAGGTCGAGGGTGGCGAGAGCCTGGACGTGGGGCGCATGAAGATCACCTTCGTCCACACTCCGGGCCACACCCCTGGGTCGCAGTGCTTCCTCGTGGGTGGGCGCCTCATCTCCGGCGACACCCTCTTCATCCGCTCCTGCGGCCGCACCGATCTGCCCGGCAGCGACCCCGGGGAGATGTACACCTCGCTGACCCAGCGGCTGGGCGCCCTTCCCGACGACACGGTCGTCTTTCCCGGCCATAACTACGGCGGCACCGTCACCACCATCGGGGACGAGAAGCGCCACAATCCCATGATGCGCTTCCCCTCCATGACGGAATTCCTGCGGATGATGGCGCGGTAGGTGACTCAGAGGGGGGCTTCGCCCCCCTTCCGAACCTCCCCCCGGTTTCGATTGCGCCGGCGAAGCCGGCGCTCGAAGTGGAGCATTTCGGTCGCGAGGACACGGAAGCAGTAGTCGGTAAACTCCGCGCTTCAGGCAGTGTCCGCAGCCCGGCTTAGACCGCGGTGGCGCCGCCGTCGACGTAAAGGACTTGGCCGGTGATGTAATCGGGGCAGGTGGCGAAGAAGCGGACGGCCGCCGCCACATCCGCGGGCTCGCCCAGCCGTCCCATCGGGATCTTGGCCTGGAGCCGCGCCTGCGTCTCCTTCGGGAAGTCTTCCGGGGGGAGCACGGCGCCCGGCGCCACGGCGTTGACCTGGATGCGCGGGGCAAGGGCCGCCGCGAGTCCGCGCGTGAGCATGATCACCCCCGCCTTGGAGATGCCGTAGGGGATGTAGCCGGGCCAGGCCCGGCGGCCGCCGACGTCGGCCAGATTGATGATCCGCCCGCCGCGCCGGCCCATGACCCGGGCCGCCGCCTGGGCGCAGAAGAAGGCGCTTTTCAGGTTCACGGCGAGGAAGCGGTCGAATTCCGCCGGGGTGACCGTGTTCCAAGGGGTCCGGCGGAATATGCCCGCATTGTTCACCAGGAGGTCGAGCCGGCCGAGCCGGCGCACCGTCTCCTCGACGAGGCGCCGCGCCTCCGTCGGCTTCGCCACGTCGGCCTGAATGCGCACGGCGCGTGTGCCCAGCCTCTCGATGTCGGCCACTGTCTCGCGGGCCGCGGCGGCCGAGCGGTGGTAGTTGACGGCGATGTCGAAGCCGCCGCGCGCTAGCTCGAGCGCGATGGCGCGGCCGAGGCGGACGGCGCCTCCCGTCACCAGCGCGGACTTTCGGGGCGATTGTTTGACTTGTTTCCACCCCTGTGATGTCATGGCTTGACCATGTCTGGTTCGCTCCGCAACTGGATCAAGGTACGCTTCATCACTGGGTTTTTCGTTACCGTTCCCGCCGTGGCCACCGCCTGGCTCCTCTATGTCTTCTGGGACGCCATCGACAAGTTCTTCTCGCCGGGCTACGAGCGCCTTTTCGGCGGGCGCGTCCCCGGCCTGGGCTTCCTGACCGCGGTACTGCTCATCCTGTTCATGGGCACGGTGGCCACCAACGTCGTGGGCCGGCGCATCCTGGCCCGCGTCGAGCGCCTCTTCATCCGGGTGCCCATCTTCCGCAATATCTATCCGTCCATCAAGCAGTTGCTCGAGGTTTTCTCGCCGGAGAAGCGTCAGGCTTTCAAGTCGGTGGTGCTCGCCGAGCACCCGCGCAAGGGCGCGTTCGTCTTCGGCTTCGTCACCTCGGAGGTGCTCGTGGAGACCCCCGACGGCAAGCGCGAGATGGCCACCGTCTTCGTGCCCACCAACAATCTCTACCTGGGCGATGTCATCGTGCTGCCGCGAGAAGAGATCATCACGACGGGGCTCACCGTCGAGGAGGGCATCCGCATCATCCTCTCCGCCGGCACGGCCACCCCGGCCCGCCTGCCTCGCGACCGGATGTGATCAGCTCGCGCGGCCGGGTGTCCAGCCGCGGAGCCAGCCCTCGACGGCTGTACCCAACGGAAAGAGCTTGCCGAAGAAGAAGTGGTCCGCACCCTCGATGATCCGAGGCTCGGTGCCCACCCGCTCGGCGAGTTTCACGAGGTCCTGGACGGGGCAGTAGGGGTCGCGGCTGCCCGCCGCGAGCAGGAAGGGGCGCCCCGCGTGCAGGCCATCGAAGCTGTACATGGCCAGGGGAGGAGCCACCAGGGCAAGACCGTCGAGGTCGGCGCGGCCCTCGTTCACCTGCGCCGCGATGCGGGCGCCGAAGGAATAGCCCAGGAGACCCAGGGCGCTCGCCGGCGGTAGGCGGCTTCGCAGCAGGGCGAGCGCGGCGCTGCAGTCGTCCTGCTCGCCCCGACCCTCGTCGTGCGTGCCAGTCGAGTCCCCCACCCCGCGGAAATTGAAGCGCAGGGTGCTCACGCCCAGCGCCTGGGCGACCTCAGCCGCCCTGATGATCACCGGATTGTCCATGTCGCCCCCATAGAGCGGGTGAGGGTGGCACAGGACGAGGCCGGCCGTGGCCGCATCGGGAAGATCCAGGTGGGCCTCCAGCCTCTGACCACCCGGAACCTCCACGACCACAGGGGTTTCCACGCCCCGACCTTATGGCCGGGCAGGGGAATATGCAAGGCTGGCTGCCGTCCAAACGGGAGAGGTATACTTCCGATCATGCGAAGCTTGCTGTGTCTGTGGGTCCGGCCTCGAGTCGAGCGTGGCGTCGACGACGCTCTCGAGGGGCAGGCGGCCCGCATCGTGGCGGCTCACCTGGGTCGCTGCGCCGAGTGCCAGGCCACCCGGAACAGGGCGGTAAACCTCAAGGCCCTGATCCGCCAGGCTGCGACGACCACGTCCGAGCCCCCCTGGGATGGCTTCTGGAACGCGGTCCACGCCCGCATCCTGCGAGAAGATCCCAAGGTCCTGCGTGAGCCGTGGTGGCTGCCCTACTGGAAGCCGGTCTGGGGCCATCCGCGCCTGGCCTTTGGTAGCGCCTTGCTCGCCGTGTTGATCGTGGGGTTCTCCCTGTGGCCCGCCGACGATGCCGCCTTTGCTTCCTCGGTCACGGTGCAGGATGTCACCACCGAGGACGCGGACCGCAGCGTGATGGTCTATTCGAACCGGAAGGAAGGCGTGACGGTCATCTGGGTCTTCGGCTCGAACCAGGGCTATGACCCCGAGGGTGATGCCCCGTGAGGCGGCTACTCGCCTAGGCTCTTCAGGCGCTCGCGGGCCAGGGGCGCCTCTTGCGATTGCGGAAAGTTTTCCACCAGGTACTGCAGCCTGGCCTGCGCCAGCTTGACCTGCTTCAGCTCCTCGAGGGCGAGCGCCTCTTTGTAGAGTGCCGTGGGGACCTGCGCCCCGCGCGGATAGTTGACGAAGACCTTGCGATACTCCTGAACCGCCTGCTGGAGAGCCTCCTTTGCCTTGTCGGCTTGGCCCTGGGTCGCTGCGGCATGTGCCGAGGCGACGTAGGACTCGCCGATCCAGTACTGGGCGCCGTCGGCCTGCGCGGCGTCGGGGAATCGCCGCACGAATTCGCGGAAGCTCGCGATGGCCAGGCTGTAGTTGCCCTTGGAGAAGTCGAGATACGCCGCCTTGTAGCTTTCCTCCGCGCTCGGTCCGCCGCTCGATCGCCCTCCGCCGGAGGGAGACGGAGTGGGGGCGGGAGGCGGGCTCGGGCGGGGCGGGGAACCGCCGCCTGCCGGCCGCGAGAGAGTGTCCAGGCGCTGGGCGAGCTCGTCGAGGCGAGCCGAGAGGCTGTTGAGCTCGGCGCTCAGGCTGTCGAGTCGAGCCGAGAGCGTCTGGAGCTGCTTGGTGTTCTCGGCGGACTGCTCGCGGGTCCGCCGATCGAGCTGGCCCACCACCGTGTCCGTCTCGCCCTTGCTCCGGTGCACGGCCAGGTTGACGGCATTGAGATCCTGGCGGAGCTGCGCGATGTCGTGCTGCGCGGACTCGTCGCTCGCGCAGCCGGAGAGGAGGACCAAGAAAACAACAGCGGAGAGCCCGAGGCTCCCCGCTGGGTTGATGCGTCGAGGCATGCGTTGCCCGTCCGGGTTTACTTGCCCTTCGTCAGGAACATGTCGCGCCGGTTCTTGGCCCAACAATCCTCGGTCTTCTCCGTGCAGGTCGGGCGCTCCTTGCCGTAGGAGATGATGGTGATCCGGCTCGCCTGGATACCCTGCGCCACGAGGTAGTTCATGGCCGCCTTGGCGCGCTTCTCGCCGAGAGCCAGGTTGTACTCGTTGGTCCCCCGCTCGTCGCAGTGCCCCTCGATCAGGAGCAGGTTGTCGCCGTTGGACTTGAGCCACGCCGCATTGCCGTCGAGCACCTTGGCGTCATTGGGTCGGATATCGTACTTGTCGAAGTCGAAATAGATGGTCTTGAGATTGGCGTTCAGCGCGAATTCCGACGGCCTCGGGGCCGCGGCCGGAGCGGGCGCGGCCGGGGTCGCCGGCTGCATCGCCGAGGGGGCGGGCGCAGGCGCGGCCGGAGCTGCCGCGGGCGCGGTGGGAGCCGGGGCGACGGCGCCCGTGGTGGCGGGTCGCTTCGGACACCCCGCAAGGAAGAGGGTGAGAAGGAGCAGTGGCACCACCAAAAACGCGGGAACGCGTCGTTGCACCATAGCGTCACTTCCTCCTTGGCAAGCCTTTGGTGAACTCTCTCTGGAAATTCGGTTCAATCCTATCACGGAAGACGCGGAGACCACGCCGGACTCGAAGACTGTCCCGGCCCCCCCGTGACGACCTGCTGCTCCGAGCCGTCGGCGAGCATGGTGAAGACCTGGGTTCCTCCGAGACGGTTCGAGTGGAAGGTGAGGTGCCGGCCATTGGGGGACCACGTCGCGCTCTCGTTGTCTCCTGGTCCGGCCGTCAGCCGCCGGAGATTCGAGCCGTCCGGGCTCACCGCCCACAGGTCGTGGTTGCCCTGGCGCGAGGTGAAGACGATGGTGTCGCCCTTGGGCGACCAGCGCGGCTGGGTGTTGAAGCCGCTCGAGGTGATGCGGCGGACATTGGTGCCCTGGTCGTCCATCACGTAGATCTGCGCCGCGCCCGACCGATCGGAGACGAAGGCGATCTCGCGCCCCGTGGGCGACCACGTGGGCTCCGTGTCGATCGCGGTGTGGGTGGTCAGCCGGCGAAAGGCGCCCGTCTGAGCATTGAGCACATAGATTTCTGGGTTGCCGTCCTTGGAGAGGGTCATGGCCAGCTGCCGGCCGTCCGGGCTCCACGATGGCGAGGTGTTGAGGCCCATGTGTCCGGAGAGAAGCTGCACGGGGCGTCGCTCGAAGGGGAAGAGACGATAGAGGAACGGGTAACCGTTCATGTACGACGTGAAGGCGAGCGAGCGCGCGTCGGGGTTCCAGTTCGGCGACATGTTGATGGACCGGTTGGCGGTGACGGCGGTGGCGCCCTGGCCGTCGTAGTCCATCACCCACAGCTCCTTGACGCCCGAGCGCGTGCTCGTGTACGCGATCTTGGTGTCGGCGACGCCCGCCTCGCCGGTGACGAGGAGCACGACCTCGTCGGCGATCTTGTGGGCGAGCCGGCGCGGCTCGGTCGGGTGGACCTGGATCTTCTTCGTCCCGATGAGGCGGAAGTCGGGCGAGGTGAGATCGTAGAGCCGCATCTCGCCCTCGAGCCGGTCGCTGCGCACGCTCAGGATGCCCTGGAGCGCCTCGTGCGCTCCCGCCGCCGCGAACTCCTGGAGCCGGGGCTTGAGGCCGTCGGTCGTCGTGGGCAAGGCCGGCTGTCCAGACACGACGCTGAACAGCGCCGAGAAGGTGAGATCGCCACCCGTGACTTCGGCCAGGCGCTTGGCCCAGTTCTGCGGGTCGGCGCCACCCACGAGCGCGAAATCAGGCACGGCGATGTTGACTTTCTTGGCTCCGCTCGCGATCACATTGAGCCACACATCGGCGCTTTGCTGGGAGCGAGCGACCGGCGGTCCCGCCAGGCCCACCACGAGGGCCAGGAGGGCCCCGAGACATGCCAGCGCGGACAGTGATCGGATCGGACGTCGCCGCATCACCCGCGCCTCAGCTCGAAGTTGAAGAGGATGCGGAGCGACGGCTTCGTCCAGTCCGCGGGAAGCTGCGGGAAGGGGCTCGCCTCGACGATGGCGCGCAGGGCGGCCTGATCGTAGAACGTGTTGCCGGAGCTCCGCTCGATCCTGGGAGTCGCGATGCTCCCGTCCCGATTGATCTCGACCCAGACGAGCGGCTTCTGCTCGGGCTCGCTCGCGCGCTTCTGGCTCTGCCAGCGCTCCTGCACCTTGGCCAGGACCTGCCGCAGGTACCAGGCATGGGGAAAGTCGGTGACGTCGACGGTGAGCGAGCCGACCCCGGCCGTCGATCCCGTGGCCTGGCCGAGCGCCGCCGCGGGCTCGGGCTTCGACGCCGACTCGCCCACCGCCCGCGGACGGCGATCCGCGGGCATCGTGGGCAGCTCCCGGTCGCCCACGCGCGGGTTCATCGCCCGCGTGGGAAGCGCGGGCTCCGCGGCCTTGGGCGCCTCGCGGGCGCGCGGCTCGGGCTCGGGCTCGACGGAACGCGACGCTGGCTTGGGGAGCGTGCGCGTGGGGAGCTGAGCGGCGGGATGGCCGGCCGGATTGCCGACGGCGGCCACGGCGGGGACGAGGTTGACCACCTGCACCCGCGAGTCCCGCCAGGAGGGCCCCCAGAACGACAGCGCCACGAGGAATCCGACGAGGACGGCGTGGGCGATCGTCGACACCACGAGGGCGGCGGTGGGCAGCCGTGGTCTGTGGAGGGCCGGCGTCAGCGTCACCCGCCGGCGCGCGGATCCCAAGGGAGAGCCCATCGGCAAGCCCTGGGCCACGCTCACCGCGCTCACGACCTCGGCGCGGGCTCGGTGACCATGCCGAGCTTCTCGATGCCGGAGCGGCGGACCTTGTCCATGGTCTCGATCACGAAGCCGTACTGGAGCGCCTGGTCGGCCTTGAGGTAGAGCGTCTTGTCCGTGCGGTTCTTGAACACGTCGCGCAGCGCCTGCTCGAGGGAGCCCAGGGGCAGGGGCTTCCCGTTCAGGTAGAGCTGCTGCTCCCGGGTCAGGGTCAGCTCCATCCGTTCCTCGGTCACCGTCGGCTTGCCCGCCGTCTTGGGCAGGTTGACGTCGATGCCCCGATACATGAGGGGCGCCGTGAGCATGAAGATGAGCAGGAGGACGAGGACGACGTCCACGAGCGGGATGATGTTGATCTCGCTGAGGGTCCCGACCCGACGCCGTCCGCCCTCGCTCTCGCCGCTGTCGAGGTTGAAAGCCATCGCTACCGCGTGACGGCCTTCTGCGGGGTGGGCCTGGCCAGGACGTTCAGGAGCTCGAGCGTGAAACCGTCCATCTCCGTGGCCCAGCGCTTGCTCCGGTTGACGAAGAAGTTGTAGGCCATGACCGCCGGAATGGCCGCGCCGAGGCCCGCCGCGGTGGCGATCAAGGCCTCGGAGATGCCGGGGGCGACCACGGCGAGGTTGGCGGAGCCCTGCTGGCCGATGTTGTGGAAGGCGTTCATGATGCCGACGACCGTGCCGAAGAGACCGATGAAGGGCGCGGCGCTCGCCGTGGTGGCGAGGAAAGGCAGATAGCGCTCCATCCGTCCAACTTCCGCCTCGCTCGCCCGTCGCATCGCCCGATGGACGGCATCCAGCGTGTCTCGCGGCAGTCCCTCGCCCTCATCGAGCACCGCGTCGACCGCCTCCACGCCGCCGTACACGCTGGCCAGCTCGTGGCCGGCCGCCGTGTAGAGCGCGGCTACCGGGCTCCACCGAAACCGCTTGGCCGCGCTGTAGAGCAGGGAGAAGCGACGGCTCTCGCGAAAGGCCTTCGTGAAGGCCCGCGACTCGCGCTTGATGGCCCGGAACTCCCAGAATTTCTCGACGATGAGCGCCCAGCAGATGACCGAGAAGAAGAGCAGGACTCCGAGAACGAAGCGCGCGAGGGGACCGGCCGACAGGATCGGGTCGAGGACGCTCGTGGACAGGCCCGCGGTACCTGGCAATCGGGACTCCTTTTGTGGGCTGTGAGTGAGGCGTAGACGCTCTTTGATGATACCGGAGCCCTTCCGAGGGTGTCAACGAATTTGCCGACAAAGCCGCGATTTATTTGACAGCATCGGTCCCCGGCCGTATAACCAGGGCCGTATGTTCCACTCTCCGGGGGCCATTGCCTTCCAGCTCGGCCCCCTGACCTTCCGCTGGTACGGCATTCTCATGGCGGGCGCGATGGCGCTCGGGCTCTGGCTCGCCCACCACGAAGCCCAGCGGCGCGGACTCGACCCCGACAACCTGCTCAAGGCATCGGAGCTGGCCCTCATCGGCGGCCTCGTCGGCGCGCGCCTCTACTACGTCGCCTTCAACCTCGACTATTACAGCCGCTTTCCCTCCAAGATCATCGCCGTCTGGGAGGGCGGGCTCGCCATACACGGCGGTGTCCTCGGGGGCCTGCTCGTGGGCGGCGGGTATGCCCTGTGGAAGGGGCTGCCCGCCATCACCTACATGGACATCGCGGCGCCGAGCCTTGCTCTTGGGCAGGCCGTGGGACGCTGGGGCAATTTCTTCAACGAGGAGGCGTTCGGCACCCCGACGGATCTGCCCTGGAAGCTCTACATCTCGCCGCCCCACCGCCCGCTCCAGTTCGCGCAGGAGGAATTCTTTCATCCGACGTTTCTCTACGAATCAGTCTGGGATTTTCTCGTCTTCATCGTGCTCGTCGCCGTATTCCGGAAGCGTCTGGAGCGGGCCCCCGGCGCGCTCTTCCTGACGTATCTCGGCCTGTACTCCGTCGGCCGCTTCCTGACCGAGGCCTTGCGCACCGACGCCCTGATGCTGGGGCCGCTACGCGTGGCCCAGCTGGCGAGCCTCGTCGGGGTCGGGCTGGCCGTGGTCGGCGTTCCGCTCCTGCTCCGCCGAGCCCACGCGTCGGCCTGATTTCCCCGTGCGCTTCGTCTTCCTCGGCACGTCGGGCGCCGTGCCGGGACCTGAACGCGACACCACATCCATCGTGTTCGAGGAGAGCGGCGCCCCGCCCCTGCTCGTGGACTGCGGGGGCAGCCCGGCTCAGAAGCTCATGCGGGCGGGCGTCGATCCCGTCTCCCTCGGACGTGTCATCGTGACCCACATCCATCCCGACCATGCCTACGGCCTGCCCTCGCTGATCCAGACCCTGTTCCTCACGGGCCGGAGGGCGCCCCTCCGGATCGCGTGCCGGGAAGAGCACGAAGCGGCGCTCCGCTCGCTGCTCGGTGTCTTCCAGCTCCTGGAGCGGCCCGGCATGTTTCCCTTGCTCTGGGAGCCGGTGCCGCCGCGGGAGGGTTTCCGCCTCGACGCAGCGGGCGGCCTCACCGTCACGACCTCACCCAACGCGCACGGGAGCATGCCGAATCTCGCCGTGCGCTTCCAGTCGCCGGCCTCCGGCGTGGCTGTGGTCTACTCCTCCGACACCGAGCCCTGCGTCGCCGTCGAGACGCTCGCCCGCGACGCGGACACTCTCATCCACGAGGCGACCTTCTCGGAGCGGCGCGCGCAGCGCTTCGGGGCCCACTCCACGGCCGCGCAGGCCGGAGAGGTCGCCGCGCGCGCGGGGGTGCGCCGACTCCTCCTCGCCCATATCGATGCCGGGCATCACGGCGAGCTCGAGGCGCTCGTCGAAGAGGCGCGCCAGCACTTCTCCGGCGAGATCGAGGTCGCGGGCGAGCTCGTGCCCTACACGCTGTGACGGGCACGGCGAAGCGGGCCTGGGCCCGTCCGGACGGGCGGGCGCAGCTCTTCCAGGCGGACAGTCGCCATCTGCGGCAGATCCCGTCCGCCAGCGTCGGCATCATCCTGACCTCGCCGCCTTACTGGGTCGGCAATCGCGGACGCCCGGCGGCCGAGCACTATGCGCGACAGCTCGCGGTCGGGTTCGGGCGCGAGTGGCGGCGCGTGCTTGTCCCCGATGGAGACCTCTGGCTGGTCCTGGGCGATCGCCACAACGGACGGGAATGGGTAGGGTTCGATGGCCTCATCGCGGGCTGGCTCAGGCGCACGGGCTGGCGCCTTCAGTCCAAGGGCATCTGGGCCGAGACGGGCTCGCGCGAGCGGTGGGACAACCGGATCAACTACCTTCTGCGCTTCGCCCCGGCCGGACGTCGCGTGCGCCCGACCGCCGCCACCCTGTGCTGGATGCTGCCCCTGCCGAGGACGCATCCGGCCAGCATCTGGGATGCCACGCCCGAGCCGGTGCTGCGCGCGCTCATTCTCCAGAGCCGTCGCCGTGGACCTGTGCTCGATCCGTTCTGCGGCGCGGGAACCGTGGGTCGCGTGGCTCTGGGCCTGGGGCGCGAGTGGATAGGCGTCGAGCGCGATCCGCGCATGGCCGAGCTCACCGCGCGTCGCCTGGGAATGACGCGCGCGCGCGACTAGCTGCGCCGCACCTTTTCCCGCACGAGGCTCCTCAGCGAAGCTTCGTCGAAGGCGAGGGCAGGACGGCTGGGCGGCGCGGCCTCCGTCTTGAGGCCGGTCTCGCTCAGGATGACGCAGATGGTGGCGGCGGGATCGACCTCCTTCTCGTGAAGGAGATTTTTCAGGACGGCCAGCGCGGCCACCCCGGTCGGCCCCGCCCATATTCCCTCGGTGCGCGCGAGCAGGGACTGGGCGGCCAGGATCTCCTCGTCCTCCGCCTCGCCCGCTACGCCGCCCGTCTCCCGCAGGATGCGCAGGACCCAGTCGCCCTTGCGCCCGGGGTCGCCCGCGGCGAGTCCCTCGGCCACCGTGTAGCCGATCTTGAGCGGCGTGATGGCGGCCTTGTCCCGCCAGGCCCGCACCACGGCGTTCGCGCGCGCCGCCTGGGCGGCGGCCATGATCGGCCGCCTGGCGATGAGGCCCAGGCGCTCCATCTCGGCGAACCCACGAGAGGCGGCGATGAAGGTTTCCCCCACGGCCACGGGCGCCACCACGAGATCGGGCGCGCGCCAGCCCAGTCCCTCCGCGATCTCGTAGGCGATGGTCTTCTTGCCCTCGTGCTTGTACGGATTGCGCGAGGCGCCGCAGTCGAAGAAGAGCCCTTCCTCCGCGAGCCGGTCCCACAGCGTGATGAGGTCGTCGTACACGCCCTTGTAGATGACGAGGTCCGTGGCGGTGGCGGCCATGTGGAGCATCTTGGGCGCCGAGGCCCGCTCGTAGCAGAAGATGAGTGAGCGCAGCCCGGCCCGCGCCGAGTAGGCGGCGATGGACGATCCGGCGTTGCCGGAGCTGACCACCGAGGTGACGGCGCCGAGGGACACGCGATGCGCGGGATCCGCGATGGGCAGCACGGGCGCGTAGCGCCAGAGCCCCGTGCCGGTGAAGGCGCCCGTTCCCAGCTTCCGGAGGCGCGGCTCGTCGTAGAGGAGCTCGAGGAGACCGCCGCACGTCGGGCACTGCAGCGTATAGCCGAGGGGAGAGGCGGCGCCGCACTCGATGCAGCGCAGGCTCGTCGCGAGGGAATCCGTCATCTCTTTCCGAAGCGCTGCTCGACGACGGTGAGGATCTCCTCGATCCGGTGGCGGAGCGTATGCTCCTGGAGCGCGCGCTTCATGGCGTTGCCGCCGATGGCGCGCGCTTCGTCGGGATGGGCGAGGTAGTAGGCGAGCTGATCCTTGAGGTCGTCGAGATCGCGGTAGGCCACGACCTCTTCCCCGGGGGCGAAGAGCCCCGGCAGCTCGCCCTTGAGATCCACGACCTGGCAGGCGCCGCTCGCCGCGAGCTCGAAGGCGCGCGTGTTGACGCCCACGATGTCGTTCATGGGATGGTGATGGTTCAGCGACAAAGTCGAGCCGGAGTAGACGGCGAGCTTGGCGCGCCCCCACACGGGTCCGCCCGCCACGAGGGCCCGGATCTCCAGGGATTCCGTCCGCGCCCAGCCCGCCCCCCAGAGCTTGATGGGGAAGGCCAGGAGCTCCTTGATGAGTCGCTCGCGGTAGGGATAGCGGCTGCCCACGAAGCTGATCGGCCTCGAGTAGAGGAGCTGCTCTTCCGCCGTGAGCGTCACCGGGTGATGCATGGCGGGCACGCAGTACATGGGCAGATAGTGGAGGTTGCGCAGCCCCACGTGCCCGAGCGAGTCGAGGGCGTAGCGCTCCTTGGTGAAGAAGAGGTCATAAGCCTCGATGGCGTCGAAGGGCATCATCCACAGGGGATTGTCGGGGAAAAAGTTGAGGAAGAGCACGTCTCGGCTCCGCTTGACCCGACGGATCAGCCCGGGCGTGATGGGCCCGCCCTTGATGACGAGCACCAGCGCCGGCTCCCACTCGAGGCAGATTCGCTCGAGCCGTCGGAGGATCCAGAGCTGATAGGCGGCCTTGGTGCCGCGGTTCTTGTACAGGGGGTTGTTGCGCCGGTAGGCGAAGGTACGGACCTCGTGGCCCATGGCCACGAGCTCGTCCCGGAAGTCCACTCCCATGTGCTCCGGTCGCTCGAAGGGCAGCACGACGAGCCAGCGCATGCGGCGAGCCTAGCACAGGCGCCGGACCGGCGATCGTCTCGCGAGGTCGAGAGCCGCGAAATCTTGACACCGTCCCGGGGCGCCCGTACGGTACGAATGACCGGAACAATTGCCACGCGGACGGCTCCAGCACCGCCGCGCGAGAAAGGCGCCTCGTGATTCGTCGCGCTCTCCCCAGGCTCTCCATCGGGCTGGCCGCCGTCCAGATCTTCCTCTCGCTTGGCTCTGCCGCGGTGTGGCCCCTCGCCGAGACCGCGGCCCAGGACGATCCATCGCAGTGGCCGGCCGACCAGAAGGTCGAAAGGGCCACCGAGCGACTCAGGGACCTCAAGGACGCGGCGCAGCAGTTCTCGCGGCGTGACTGTCCGACGGCGCGGGCGGGCTACGACGCCTGGCTGGACGACGCCCTCGATCTCGCGGGCAGCCTGATCGGCCTCCAGGACTCGACGAGACAGATCCGCAAGACGGGGGCGGGGGCCGACAAGCTCAGGAGCTGGGACGTCGTCAGGGCGAGCAATGGCCCCGATGGAATCGCCGAGCTCACGGATCTTCTCGCACGCTGCGGGCGCAGGGTCCAGGAGAGTGACGCGGCGTTCAGACCGCCAAGCCGGGAGGAGCTTTTCCGCCGCGCCGCCGCGCGCATAAGCGAGAAGAAGAAGAGCGAGCTCGCCGCGGTCGGGATTGCCCTCGAGGAGAAGGACGAGCTCAAGGTGGAGGACTCGCCTCCACGAAGGATCCGCTAGCGACGCGGGCGCCGCGCGACCTCGGCCGCGACCCGGGCGCCGCGGAAGCGGGCGGCGAGCAGCGGGTCCACGAGCGCCGCCGTGGCCACGAGGGCGGCGTTGGCGCCGGATTCGAGGCTCGCGCGCGCGCGCTCGACGGTCGTGATGCCGCCCACCGCGAAGACCACTCGGTCCCACGCCCCCGCTTTGCGCCACGCGCAGAGCTCGGCGACCTGCACGCGACCGTGCTCCCAGACCGCGGCGCCGGACACCCCGGCCAGCTCGCGCCCGGGACCCGTGAGGGCGGGCGCGCCGTCGGGGTTCACGAGGCGTCGCTGCAGACCATTGATGAGTGTGAATCCGTCGAGCCAGCGAGCCGTGGCCGTGGCGAGGTCGTGCAAGGCCCGCGGGCTCCTCGCCGCCCCGACCTTGGCCACGACCGGCTTGAGGCCGACGGCGCGCCGCACCCGCTGCACGATGTGGGTCGACAGGGCCACGTCCTCGTAGACCATCTGCGCGCGCTCCGCCGCTGTGTCGGGGGCGGAGAGGTGCACCTCGACGACGTCGGCGCCGGCCTCGGCCGCCCA
>WNFT01010645.1_pt1 | contig 14238 bp, 16 predicted proteins | sample 5400191 | NCBI WGS metagenome assembly WNFT01 (sample SAMN13153359, study PRJNA577476) | soil metagenome | isolation source: 80 cm saprolite under Madrone tree | place: USA:California | collected 2016-06-14
AGAATTTCTCGATGGAACCAGGACACGTCGAGGAGATTCGAGGTGCGCGCGCGCTTGGCATTTTCGGCGATTCGGTCACGACCGATCACATTTCGCCAGCTGGCGCGATCAAGGCAACGTCGCCGGCCGGAGAATATCTGGTTTCGCGCGGAATCGACCATTCCGATTTTAACAGTTATGGCAGCCGTCGCGGCAACGATTTGGTGATGACCCGGGGGACATTCGCCAACGTCCGCATCAAAAATTTGATAGTGCCGGGAACAGAAGGCGGAGTGACGAAATATTTCGGGGCGGCAGGCAAGATGCCTCTGCCACAGGGAGAACAGATGTCGATCTTCGACGCGGCAATGAAATACGCAGAGACAAAGACGCCATTAATCGTCTTTGCTGGTCACGAATATGGCGCCGGTTCATCGCGCGACTGGGCGGCGAAAGGGACGCGCTTGTTAGGCATTAGGGCGGTAGTGGCTGCAAGTTTTGAACGGATCCATCGCTCCAATCTCGTTGGCATGGGAGTATTGCCGCTACAGTTTCTCGATGGAACCAGTGCGCAATCGCTGAACCTCGACGGCTCAGAAATTTTCTCAATCACCGGGCTGTCAGATAAAGTTCGACCGGGTCACCACGCAACCGTCGAGATTCAGGGCAAAGACGGGAAATCGCATTCAGTGCCGGTGAAATTGCGGATCGATACACCAATTGAGATCGATTATTACCGCCACGGCGGGATTTTGCCGTTTGTGCTTCGGCAGTTGCTCGCGAAGTAATCGTTGTAGCCGCGACTAGCGACCGCGGTTACTGCTCACGCTCGATCGTTCTCTTGAAGATTTCGATTGGCGAACCATCGGCGATGAACGCGGAGTGTGGCGGATCACTTAAAGTTGCGGCGAACTGGTCGCCATAAAGAGTGGCGACATTGGCGTGAACTTCGAATGTGTCCGCATTCCAAATTTTCCACCTTGGATGCTCGACCCGGTACTCGCTGCAGCCGGCGCGAATGCGGGTGTAACCCCAGTAATGTTCGGTGATAAATTCGGCGTGTGAGCCGGCGGGAATTGATTGCGGCTCGCCGCTCGCGATCATCCTAAGCGATTCCCAGTTGCGGCCGCGACGCCAGGAGTATTCCACCTTCAACCTAAGATCGACATGTTCGATGTCGTGCTTCATCGGCAGCGCGAGATAGCGTTCCCCGTAAAATGCCCGCGCAATCAGGGCAATGGCGCGACGCGGAACCAGTTCGCGAACGAAGACCACGCCGCGTCGCCACATATCCGCGGATTTTTTCCGCACGTAGAAGCGGAGATTCACTTCTTCGAAATCGCGGTGCAGTGGAATCGGCAGGCCGAGCAAACGGGTGTCGAGAAAGAGAAAACCAACCACGCTGACAAATGTGTTGCCATTTTCGTAATCGAGTTCCGTTCCGGGCGGCACCAGAGGCGCGATAATCGCAGGATCGACAACGAAATTTAGTATGGCAAGATATCGCCAATTGGCGGTGAGGAATGGTTGCAACGGCTTGTCCTATCCGTTCACTGCAACAATTTCTCGAGCGATGGATCGGGCTGGGTGCCGAGCGCGGTGGCCTTGGTATAATGTCGTTTGGCTAATTCTTTTGAAGCCGGTTGCGTTGTTGCGAAAATGACGGCCAGATTAAAATGCGCGTCGGCGTAATCAGGATTGTTCGCGATGGCTTGAAGTATTTCCTTTTCTGCTTCTCCGAGCCGGCCCTTTTGGCTGGCGGTAATACCGAGATAATTGTGAGCAATTGGGCTTTTCGGATTGATCTCGATCGACTTGGTCAACTCGGTGAAGGCGTCATCGAATTTGGATTGCCGATAATAGACGATGCCCAGAGTCGTATGCGCAAACTCATCCTTGGCTGACACCGCCAGGGCCTTTTTCAATGTCAGCTCCGCCGCCTTAAATTTGCCGCGGCGAAAATAAACGGCGCCGAGATTGGAAAGCGCGTAGAGATTATTCGGACTTTCGTCGAGAATTTCCTGATATTGGCTTTCGGCGGTACGGTATTTGCCGTGCGCGAAGCTCTCTTTCGCCGCGCGCGCTACCTTCTGCAGATCATCCGGCACGTCCGGCTTGAAGTCGCTCGGCACAGCGGCTTCGCTAGAGTTATTCCTTCTCTCCCCACCCGCGTTAGGCGGCGGTTTTTCCTCTTCGTTCGGCCGCGCGATCTCAACGGAGTCTAACGACGACTTCTTGGCGAAAATAAAACTCGCTTTCAACATGCCGGAATTCTGATCTGAAATTGAGATCACCGGCTGCCGCAATAAAGCGAGCTCCTCATCGCTTAATTTTGTGATCGGCTGCGCCAGAAATTCGATCTGCTTGTTCAAAGAGTCCGATTGGATCTTTAGTTTGTCCAACTCCGCCAGCATCAGCGTCTTCGCCTGATAACGACGCGCTTCCTCCTGCCGTTCGCGCACAACGATGTTTTTCAAGAGTTCGTTCTCTTTGACGAGGCGCGTCGATTCGTCGGCATTTGCACCGGTGAGCTTGGCACTTTGCACTTGAGCGCTCGCGTCATCGAGTTGAACGGAAAGCTCGGCAACTCGGGCCTCGAAATATTGATTCTGTTTCTGAGTTTCGGACAGTTGCTGCTCAAGTTGGGCTACCTGCCGTTTCGCATTGGCAAATTCCTCCGTATTTTTTGGCTTATCCTCACCAAGTTTCCGCACACTTTCTTCCGCACTCGCGAGTTTCTGTTTCAAATCGCTGCTCTCGGCCAGGAGCGCCTGCACGCGCTGTTCCGTTTCCTTCATCCCTTTCAATTGGTCGCGCGCTTGATCCCGTTCCTGGGCAAGAGTGGCGATTTGCTTGTTCGCCTCTGCGAATTTCGCGTTGGTTTCGTCCTTTTGCTTTTCCGCCGTCAGCCGCGCCTGGTCAGCGGCAGCGACCGCGTCTTTCAGGCGGGCGACTTCTGCACGTAATTGCTCCTGCTCTTTTGTGCTACTGTCGCGGGACGATTGGAGCGCTTTTAATGACTCCTGAGCCTGCGCGAGTCGATTGCTAACCTCGTGCTCCGCTTTCTTGGATTTCTCGACCTCGCTTTGCGCTTTCTCAAGCTTCGAATTTGATTGCTGCAAGCGAGTGTTAACCAATTCCTTTTCTTTTCGCGCGGTCTCGAGATCGCTCTGCGATTTTTCAAGCGCTGCTTGCAGTTGATCGAGATTGTCGCGCAATTTTTTGGTTGTCTCTTTGATCGACTCGCTCGAGGCTCGAGGCTTCGTTTCGCTGGCACGAGGCGTGGTTAGCTCGACTCCCGCTTCTGATTGGCCACCGGCTTGAGAAGGCGCGGGAACCGCTTCCGGTGAACGACTTGCGCCGCTCGCGAGGTCGCTTTGCGTGGAGATCTTGTCCTGGATCCGCAGAATGCCCTCACTGATTTTACGGCCACGATAATCCACGATGGCCGGCTGCCAATCGGCGTGCGATTTGCGCAACTCCTCGATGAGGCTTCCGGCAGATCGATATTTCGCCAACGCCGTCTTGAACTGATTTTCGTGTTCGAATTTTTCCCCTTGCTGAGCGGTCATATAGGCTTTCAGAAAAATTTCGCTCGGATCATCGTGCTGGGCACCAAACACGCTTAATGCCAGAAAAAAGAAACCGATGAGTAAGATCGAACCAAGTCGCTTCATGCGAAGATGAGGCGCAATGATAGTCGACCTGCCGATAACAATCCAGCGTTCCACATTGCTTGCCAGAATGACTGGAGCGGATGCGAAAAGCGAGTCCTTTTCTTTGCAAAACGGGATTCGAATCCTAAAATCTCGGTTCGGCAGCGAAGCGATGGTGGCCGTAGCTCAATGGTAGAGCTCCAGATTGTGGTTCTGGTTGTTGCGGGTTCGAGTCCCGTCGGCCACCCCATTTTCAATTTCGTGTCTGTAGCTCAACCGGATAGAGCATCTGACTTCGGATCAGAAGGTTGTGGGTTCGAGTCCCTCCAGGCACGCATTTTCCCAGCGCTGTTACTGGGGCGTTTCGTAAGGCGGCTCGTCCGTTGCGATCGGCGTGGTTTGGGTGGGCGGATTGATCAGATTGAACACGACAGCAGCCACCACAGCAGCTCCGAAATTCGCGAGCAGATAGATCCAAAGATTACCCCAGCTCGAAAGGCCGAGGATGGAGATCCCGACCGCTACCGCAGGATTGAACGCTCCGCCAGAAATGTCGCCGACAGCGAATGCGCCAGTCATTACTGTCATCCCAATCGCCAGGCCATAGAATGAATTTCCCGATGTCCCTTCGGCAGTGGCGGCGTTGAGCACCACATAGACGAGGGCGAAGGTGAACAGAAACTCGGCGAGCAAAGCTGGACCGATCTTTGGAGCGATTGGAGTTACGTCAATTCCAGCCCGGAGAAACTTCACCGCCAACGCCGCGCTCGCCGCCGCCGCAAGTTGCGCCACGATGTAAGGCACGACGTCCGCTGCGTTGAGTCGGCCTCGAATCAAAACGCCAAGCGTTACTGCCGGGTTGTAATGCGCGCCCGAGATATGGCCTCCGGCGAAGACCATCACCATGAGAGCCGCGCCGATTGCGAGGGGCGCAATCACGCCCGAACTGGCACCGATCCCGGTGCAGCCGATCGTCAACACAAGGAAGAAGGTTCCGAGGAATTCTGCGATGTATTTGTTCATAAGTTAGACATCCCGAAGTGAAGGAGCTCCTTGTCTCGTTCCTGCCTAGCAAAGTAGCTTTGGGAAAGCAAGCGCCCCGCCGTATGCAGGTGGAATCCCACTGCAGCTTGACATTCTAGTTGCCGAATGATTACGAGTCGCATTCGTGAGTGCGCCAAGCGACAGTCGCCATGAGCTCGACACCATGGTCGTCAATATCGAGCTTACTCTCGTAAGCATCATCCAGGGGGTTGCGCTCTTTTTCTTAACGGATAATGCGCGCGCAGTGATGTCATCGCGACATTGGGAAAATCTTCTTTATGTCGCCGCCGGCCTATGCGTGATCTTTATCTTTTGGTCGAGGTCGATCATTCACACGCTCACATTGATCAGGTGGCCGCTGGAGTTCGGGCATAACTTTTTTTATATCGCTTGCGCGCTTGGCGAGGCCATCCTTTTCAGCCGACTTGATCGTCCTCTGGCGTGGTTTCAGCTAAGCGCCGCTTTTGCGGCAGTTATTTGGCTGCTCTTCATCTACGATATGCGATTGATTCATGCGCGGGCCGCGGAATCGAGCAACGACGCCGAACGAGCCCTTTACACCCGTGCCAAGGCTGATCAATTGCTCAATATCTGGTTGCTTGTTCCGTTACTTTTCCTTCTTAATCTGGCGTGCACGTTCGCGATTTGCAGGCGGCCTGATTTCTTTATCGCTCGCGCCGGTCACGTTTGGCTGATCGGTGTGCAGCTCGTTTCGTTCGCTGGGTACCTCCTTTACGTCGCTCGTTTCTTCCGCGTGATCGCGCCGCTCGTTCTGCGGAGCCGGCAAGCGGACTAATGGCAGCAGTGAAATTTCATTAGCTGCCAGTGATACGCTCCACGCCATTGCGCCGATAAAGTCCCGAAAAGTTTCCCCTCATGCCTGCCGTTTTTACCAGCACCTACAATGGTCCCACATGTAAGGCGCGGAACTTGTCCAGTCCCGCGTTCGACTGCCGCGAAAGAAATTGTTAGCGACGACGACGCGTTACTTCGCCACGGGAGCGGCGGGTGGCTCTTCATTCGATATGTCTACGACGCAGCGCCACTGTCCGTCGGCGTCCAAACGCCAGATCGATATTCCCCTGAGATGAACCGTCGCTAACGCACCGTTTGGCCCGGGAGCGGTCAATTCGTCCTTGCCGCGCATGTAGGCGAGCTTGCCGTCCGGTGAGAACACCGGTTTTTCAGAGACCCAGTGGATTTTAAATCCGGGAGTATTAAGACTCTCTGCTACATAAGCACGAATAGCCGCCTTGCCTTCGAGCACGGGCTGTCCCGGAAAAATGAGCACCGCATCGTCGCTCCAGTACGAGACGATCTTCTCAACATCCTTCCCGGCCGAGGCAAGGTCAGCCCACTCTGTGTCCCGGCGCAACAGCTTCGCTTCCTCCGCCACCGGATCGAAACCACGCTGAGAACAGCCAACAAGTACCAGGAGAAAAACTAGTAAAGGCAAAGCACATGACACGCGCATATCTGACATGTCTTAGGGTTCTAACGAGGAACTCTCTTACCATTAACAGAAGCTCATAGTAATTAACCTCTTCATTGCCCGGCAGCGGTTTGGCTGCATCGTCTGGTTAGGCCGCACGGGGCACTACGTTGACTTTATCCGCTGGACGCACCTGCGTAGGAAACTTCGAACGGCATCCTCTACCGCCAGCCGATGATCGACCAGCGGGATATGACCGGCTCCCTCGATCATCTTGAACTCGGCTGCAGGCAGCAAGTTCGCGAGTGCGCGTGCGTGGGCAAGCGGGACTACGGGGTCGAGGCTTCCACACATCACCAGAGCCGGCACTTGCACTTCCGGGAGCCAGCTGCGCGCATCGAAGGTCCATAGCGCGGGCATCATTCGCCGTAGCTCGACGGAGGGTTCTTCGGGCGAGACGAGGAGGGCCGCGCCTCCGGCACGCCGAAAGACCCAGCCAACTCCCTCGACTACCTTCCACTCGGTTGCGCCGACATCGCGCTGACCATCTAAAAGGTTGATTGCTGCGAGCCGTTCGCGCCACGCCGGATGTCGAGGACAGAGAATGCAGGCCGGGTCTTCGGCAGTAGGGCGGAAGTAGGGACCCGAGCTTGCCAGGATCAGGCCAGCAAGGACATCCGGATGTTGTCGCGCGTAGAGCTGTCCGAGGAAGCTGCCGCCTGACATGCCCCAAAAAACCCACCGCTCAACGCTTAACAAACGTCGCTCAGACTCGATGGCATCGATTACTGCTTCGAGCGAATCGGCGTCCGCCGGTGGTCCGACACAGACTACCTGAGCGCGCGAGATGTCCGACAGCAAGGCCGCGGTTTCACGCGAGAACAATGCGGCTGGATGCGCTGCGCAAACAACGAGTTCGATAGCCACAGCGTCAAAGGTCCGAGTGCTGCTTAACAAGGTTTAATTATTCGGCCTATCCAGATTATAGGGGGTTGTAATAGCTTACTTTTTGATCTCCACCCATTCGTTGCGCGCGCGCGAATCGGCGACTGCCTGGACAACGCGCATGTAGCGAACGCCTTCTTCGAAATTCGGACGCGGCCGGACGCGTCCTTTTGACTTCACGGCGGCGAGAAAATCTTCTTCCACGCGCCATTCGCCTTCCAATTCCGGCGCAAGATCGACAACATGCAGAGCGCGCTCGCCAAGCTTGCCTGCTTGCACCAGATCGGAACCAAAATCGTAAGTAAGAGTGCCGGCGTTGCCGTAAATTTCCAGCCGGTCGCCGGGAGCCAGCGCATCGATGCCGCTGAAGTCGAGAACGCCTTCGGCACCGTTGTCGAACGCGCAAAGAACGGTGAGCAAATCGGGAATGATCACTTCATAGCCCTGCCGGATTGGATGGATGATTTTCCCGCGCGCAAAGAGGCCGGTGATGTCTCCGAGCCAGCGCTGCAATACCTCGATGTAAATTCCCAGGGTGAGAATATTCAGTCCGCTGATCTCGATCCTTTGTCGCCAATGCGCCGGCGCATCAGGATTCAAATAACTGCTCGTGAAACTTTGCAGTCGCACATGGTGCGGTTGGCCAATGTAATTCTCGGCCAGGAGCTTTTTCACCAGCAAATCAGCACGCATTCCCATCGGAGGCGGACAAAGCATCGTGACCAGTTCCGGATAACGCCTGGATGCAGCGAGCATTTCCTCGGCTTCGGCCAAATCCATCGACATGCGCGCCTGACAAAAAACATGTTTGCCCGCTTCAAGCGCCGAGATCGTCACCGCCGAATGCATGTAAGGCGGCGTACCGATCCAAATGATGTCCAAGTCGGGAATGGCGAGCAGATCGGCCCAATTTTGCATTGGGGTGGCGTGCGGGAGATTTTCGCGGCAAAATTTTTCCGAGCTTTCGTAGGTCAAATTCGAAACCGCGACGATTTCGACTTCAGGATGCTTTTTCAGCGCCGGCAGATGCCGGGCGCGAACGATGCTGCCTGCTCCTACAATCCCGATCCGCAGTTTATGATTATTTTTTGGCGTCATGCTTCAAAAGCGATTTATCGATCTTCTGGAATTGACGGCCTCACGCGAGACAAATTTGACCGCGGCGCGCATTCTCCGTTCAAGATTCGCTTGACCCAACAAGCGGAGCGCGGCAGGTTGCGCAACTTTTTCGCCAACTATGTCAAAGGTTTGCTCCATCACAGGTTCTCGAGCCACGCGCGGCAGCATCATTCACCGCCGCGGCATGGCCAAGAAAAAGGGCGGAGTCGGACGGCACGTGACCAAAAATGTGTCGCGCATTTTTGGACCAAACTTGCATGCGCATCGCATTTGGGTGCCGGAGCTAAAGAAGTTCGTCCGGATCCGCGTGACTGCGCGCGGCCTGAAAACGATCAATAAAAACGGCGCCTATACTGCACTGAAGAAGGCAGGCGTGATCGCCGGTTAAATCCGGTTAACCTCCCTTAGGATTGTCGGCCCAGTTCGATTGGCGATGCAATTGACGCTTCTCAAATCGAAAATTCACCGCGCTGCTGTCACCGGCGCCAGTCTGGATTACGAAGGCAGCCTCACGATTTCCGCCGATCTGGCTGAACTCGTTGGGTTGGTTCCCTACGAAAAAATTCTCGTTGGCAACTTGAGCAACGGCGAACGGTTCGAGACCTATGCAATTTACGGCGAAGCACAGCGCGGAATCATCGAACTCAACGGCGCCACTGCGCACCTCGGAAAAATTGGCGACCGCATCACGATCATGAGTTTCGCGCGTTACACGCCTGACGAAGCGACGATTCATCAGCCGCGCATTGTCGTTTTAAACGAAAAAAATGAAATCGTTCGCTACGAAGACGGCGATTCCGAGCCGGCGCTCAAAGTCGTCGGCGAGTGAGCTAGTGCAATATTGGTTTCCGGCTCCCGATTCTGAATCGGCGAGTCAGAAGCTTGCGCTTGGTTCATTTTCTTCCGCGGCAGATCGAGCGAAGTGTCGTTGAACTCAATCAAGTGACCTTCGCTAATGAGCCAGCGCAGGTCGGAAGCGAGCGCAAGTTTGCGCGATTCCGCGTCTTCGATCGAAAGATCGAGAACTAACTTTTCGGCAAGCTCTTTGCGATTAATGCCGGGTGTGGCTGCCACCGCCTCAAGAATTGCGTTCACCGAAGGAGATACGCCACCTTGTTCATGGACAAACGCGCGTATCCGGATCGGCGAGACGAACAACCTGCCACGACGATGCCGAAAAACGTTGAGGCCGGCTTGTCGACATCGGGCCGCTAACTCCTGCATCATGTTCGATGGCGAGCGAGTCTCGCCTGTCCAGGCATCTTCAATCGCGCGATTGAGCGCTCGATCGGGCAAACCCCGGCTCAAGACCCCGTCGATGTTTACTTCCTCTACGCTGCGAACCAAGCCCGGCAGGTAATTGGACCGGAAGTGCCGTTCTGCTTCCGCTGCGGACGCGAACGTCGAGGGAGTTTCGTCACGCAATGTCGTATATGTCGTCACCGTTCGCGCTTCTTCTTTCCACCGCTCGATTAACGCCGGATCATTCACGATCTCGATTTGCCGCTGATATTCGGCAAAACTCATGCGACGGCTGAAGCGTTGTTCGTAAAGGCTGCGGAGCTGCGGCTGATAATTATGATGATTGGTCGGGCCAAGGAGCGTCCCGCTCAGTCTGCAGCGGGCGACGTTTGAGAAATTTCCTTTGATCGGATCTGATTGTGTGATGTCGATCTTGTAAAAATCTTCGCGAGCGAATCGAAATGCGTTTCGCTCAAGGAAGTCTCGATCCGGAGAGATCGCGCCATTTTCGCCCAGTTGATAAACCGGAGATTCTGCCTTTGCCGTCAACCGAACATCGTAGCGTTCCGGTTTTTCCAGGAACAAACGCGCCAAAGCGAAAATGGAATATGCGACTGACGCCGACTTGATTTGCGCGACCACGCTTTCAAATGCCGACGAGTGTGGCAGAAAACGAACCGTAATTTCTGCCGGAGCGATTGCCCGAAAAACCTTGCGCTGATCTCCATGGTTTCGACCGCGAGCTCGGCCGTCGCGCCCGTTTTGAGATTCGCGCGACATTTTTGACTCGCGCGAGCGTGGAGCGCGATCACGCCGGAAACGATTTGGAGCGCGTGATCGCCGGTCATCTTCCCCGCCGCTGGCGTGCTCGTAGATCCTCTCCTTAGCGGGTTCTTTCACCCACGCGGGCAGCAATTTAAGATCGAGCAAATCAACTGGCTCGACAGGCGAAGAGGACATCGTTTTCCATCTACTCGAATGACGCAGGAAGCAAATCGAAAGCCGCTCGCGCATCGCGCCTGAAATTGATTGACAAGCTCTCTAATTCATTTACTTGCCATCCTGTGCTCGGACTGCTTTAAGCTTTTCGACGCGCAACCAACCCGAACGAAACAAATTTTATGGCGGAAAAATCAATCGAAGAGAAGGTCAAGGACATTATCGTGGAGCAACTGGGTGTGAACCCGGAGCAGGTCACGCCACAGGCATCGTTCATCGAAGATTTGGGTGCGGACTCGCTCGATATCGTCGAGCTGGTGATGGCGTTTGAAGAGGAATTTTCCGTGGAAGTGCCGGACGAAGACGCCGAGAAACTGCAAACGGTCGGCGACGTCGTTAAATACATCGAAGAACGAGCGAAACCGCAATAACACGCGCGCGACGCGAGATGTTCGGGAGATGAAAACACGGCTTCAGCCGTGTTTTCGTGTTTAAGGTTGCGGAGAGATGCAACACGCCCAGACTAGATTGCAATGAGCTTCTCGGTTTTTGAGAAACCGTTATTTCAAGTCGGAGGCCATTACGTCACGTTTTTGGGGTTAATTGCCTTCGTCGGCCTTTTCGCGGCGGGGCTCGTTATTGCCCGAATACTACAAAGCAGTGTCGTCCGGCGTTTTCTCAGCCGCTTCAAGATCGACACGAACTTTGTCGCCATCGTCACGACGATTCTAAGTCTGGCTGCGCTCGTCTTTTTTACTATTAGCGCAATTAATGCGGCCGGCATTCCGCTAGCTTGGAGTGCGCCTTTGCCAGCCGTTTCGTTAAGTCTTGTTCAGATTTTTCTGCTGATTGGGCTTCTAGTCGCGGTTTTTTGGATCTCCTCGAGAACGAAACGCTTTCTTTTCGATCGTTTCCTCGTTCACAGTGGATTGGATCGCGCACTTCAGTACGCCATTGCCCAAATCATTGCCAACGTCGTGCTGGTAGTTGGCGTTTTGATAGTTCTGGAAAATACCGGTATTCACTTGGGCGCGCTGGCCGTTTTCGCAGGGGCGGTTGGCGTAGGCGTTGGCTTTGGCCTCCAAAATATCGCCAGCAATTTCATCAGTGGCCTGGTGATCCTGGCCGAACGGCCAATCACAATCGGTGATCGCGTCGAAGTCGCAGGGATCACCGGTCAGGTGCAGCAGATTCGCGCCCGTAGCACGGTGATTCGCACCAACGACAACATCACGATGATCGTGCCAAACACGAAATTCATCGATTCGCCCGTGACCAACTGGACTTATGGCGATCCGCGGGTGCGGTTTCGCATCCCAGTCGGCGTCGCCTACGGCAGCGATATCGCCAGAGTACGCGAGGCCTTGCTCGCCGCCGGACGTGAAAATCCGAATACCTTAAAGGATCCAGCTCCGAGCGTTTTTCTCCAGAAATTCGGCGACAACTCGATCGACTTCGAGCTGGTGGTCTGGAGTAGTGAGATGAGCGCTCGGCCGAGCCGCTATCGAAGCGATCTCAATTTTGCCATCGAGCAGAAATTTCGCGAAGCCGGGATCGAGATCGCCTTTCCACAACGCGACCTCCATATCCGTAGCGGCGTCCTTAAAGTGCAGAATGTCGATGGGCAAGATCGACATGCAAGGTGACGCCGTAATTTCTTTTCCCCAAGGCACGGCGACAATCCTGACGCTCTCCGACCTGGAAAATTCTGATTCCTGGACCCGCGCGTTTCGGAACAAATGCAAGGACCATCGTTACTACGAAATCGTCGACGAGACGTTGGACGGCGATTTCGAACATCATTATCTGGTGCTCGAGGATGATTCGGGCAATGTGCGGGCAATTCAGCCTGTGTTCTTTGTTCGACAAAATCTTGTGGAAGGCGTGCCGGGCAAAATTCGTTCGGTTGTCGATCTTATCCGGAAAAAATTCCCGCGCTTTCTGACCATGCGCGTATTGATGGTCGGCTGCGCGGCCGGTGCAGGCGACCTGGACGCGTGCGACGAAAAAGACGACGCTTGGTTGGCCAAGGCGTTGCATGCCAGCCTCGGCACTTATGCACGGCAGAACAGAGTTTCGCTGATTGTTTTCAAAGATTTCCCGGCGAAATATCGCCCGGCGCTTGAATCTCTTCGTTCAAACGGCTATGCGCGCATCCCCAGCATGCCGATGACGCGGCTCGCCCTGCATTACCACGATTGGGACGAATATTTTCGCACACTCAGCAAGGCAACCCGGAAAGATCTGCGCCGCAAATTCCGGAAAGCAGAACGTGCGCCAAAGATCGACGTGGAGATCGTCACCGATATTACTCCCTACATTGATGAAATTTATCCGCTTTACCTTCAGGTCCACGAGCGTTCGCCCCTGAAATTCGAGACATTAACGAAAGATTATTTTCGTGCGATCGAACAAAGAATGCCAGAACGGGCGCGTTTCTTTATTTGGCAACAGAAGGGCAAAATTGTCGCATTTAGTTTTTGCCTGGTTTGCGGCGACGCGATTTACGATGAGTGCATCGGGCTTGATTACAGTGTCGCGCTCGATCTGCACCTTTATTTCTACACGCTGCGCGACATCGTCTCGTGGTCGCTGCAACAAGGATTGAAATATTATTACAGCAATCCGCTGAATTACGGACCCAAGCTGCACCTCCGCTGCGAGCTCGTGCCGCTGGACTTGTACGTGATGCATACGAGCGTGCTTTTGAATCCAATCTTCCGCCGGATGATCAAATATCTCGGACCAACGCGTCACGATCCGATCTTGCGCCGATTTCCAAACGCGGATCAGCTTTGAAAGCGCGAACCATCCCGTGTCGAATTCGATTGCCATGACATCGCGGCAGGTTAAAAAGCCGAATGCGAAATCAACCTTCCGGTTTCGGCAATCCATGGCTGCAACTGACGCTGAGCGTGGTGTGCGTGCTCGTGTCGGAGCTCCTTTTGAAACGTGGCGCGACTGACATTGCAGATCTTTCCAGCGCATGGTCGTGGACCGGAGTTAATGGCCTGGTCTCGCCACTGGTGTGGTTGGGGATCGCTTTCGTGATCGCCAGCTTTCTCAGTTGGCTTTACGTTCTTAAATACATTCCCCTCACGATCGCGTTTCCCCTTTCGCGGGTGGTCGATATCCTAGTCCCACTAAGCTGCTGGATTTTTCTCGGTGAATTCATTTCGACCCGACGCTGGTGCGGAATTGCGCTGGTTGTGATAGGGCTGGCGTTGGTTGCCAAACCGGTGGCACGTATAGAAGAACGCCTGTGAGTTTCCTGGCTTTTTTCTTCATTCTTATCTCTTTGGTGAGCTTTGTCTGGGCCCAGCTCGTTCTGAAAAGGGCCATGGAGGCCACGCAAAAGAGCGGCTTTCGCAATCTGCGCTTTATCTCGCACGCTGCCGGCGGCATCGCTTTGATGACGCTTTCTTTTTTTCTTACACTCGGGTTACTCCAACGGTTTGACCTTAGCTATCTTTATCCGTTTCAAGGGTTGAGCGTCATTATCATTAGTCTGATGGCGGCGGTGATGCTGAAGGAAAAATTGACCTTGCAACTGACGATCGGCGCATTGTTGATCAGCGCCGGAATTGTGCTCGTCTCATTGAGTTAACGCTGGCCAAAATTTCGCCAGCGCAGCCGAGTTTATCCTGTCAATCTGGTCGACAGCCGGCAGTTGAACTTTCGGGTGATCGAATTCCGCAGCGAAACGCTGCTTCCAACGCGCGTATGCCGGCGGTGAGAATGCCCCGCAAATATCGCCGCCGATAATTCTACTGCTGCCGACTAAACGTGATAGCGCCCACTCAAGATCGACAACGTTAAATCGGCCACTCTCCCAGTTTGTCGCCGCCTCTTCGGCGCGAAGACAATCGAGATCGATCGTGA
>WNFT01003136.1_pt1 | contig 14237 bp, 17 predicted proteins | sample 5400191 | NCBI WGS metagenome assembly WNFT01 (sample SAMN13153359, study PRJNA577476) | soil metagenome | isolation source: 80 cm saprolite under Madrone tree | place: USA:California | collected 2016-06-14
CATTGGCTTACGCATTCCGCGCTGCCGGTCTGGGGACTGAAAAAGGCGAGCGAGAAATTCGACGAGTACTTGAAAAAACAGGAAGCGCGCATCGCCGCGGGTGAACTAGACGAAGCTGAGCGCGAGCGAGTTGAGTTTCAACGCAAGATGGCAAAGTACGTCGGCGCGCCTCTGCTGGGCGCGTTCAGTTGCGCCGCCGGCGCCGCCATGTTCGCGCAGATCGTCCAACCCGGCGCCATCACCGGCGCGCCGATAAGCTGGTTGTTGGGCGGCAATCCCTTCCTCGACGGCGTCTGGCTATTCGCAAACGGCGTCATCTGCTTTCACCAGGGCTACAAGTTCTTCATGATCGCGCTGGCGGATCAGGAAGAAGTGAAGCGGGTGGTGCGGGAGATTAAAGGTTTGTTGCCTGCAGCGTGAACGCGCATACTCGGAGATGTTTTTGATAAGCTCGGTGCATGACGCGAAGGAATATCGATGACATTAGAGAGAAAATTCGTCTTGGGAAGTACGACATGACCGTCCACGCTTTGGAAGAAATGGCCGAAGACGGTCTCGATATTCTTGATTTCGAGCAATCAATCTTGTACGGTCAAATTTCGAGAATTGAAAAGGACGACCCAAGAGGAACAAAATACGTCATCGAAGGACCGGCAATTGAGGAGCATATATCGGTTGAGAGTGTCGGTCGTTTTATTGACGACCGCTATTTGATTATCACTATCTATGCGATATCCGATTTTGAGCAAAAGAACTATGTATGACTACAAATGCGAATACTGCGAAGGAACCGTTCGGTCCAAGCGGGTAAAACGCGAGGCCTTTAAGCACAAGAACGGTTTCGTCATCCTGGAAGATGTAGATGTGGGCGTTTGTGAAATTTGCGGCAGCCGATACTACGGCGCAGAGATTCTTCACACGGTTCACGATATCGCCACCGGCGCTAAGCCGTTCGAAAGAACAGAAGCAATTCCCGTCGCTCACGTTTAAGCACAGAGGCCCGCCGATCAGGAAGAAGTGAAGCGTGTGGTGCGGGAGATTAAGGGCTTGCTACCGGCGGCTTAATGTCCTCTGTTGAGATTACCACTGAACCTTGTGGTCACGACCACTCGGAAAATCGGGCGACAATTCACCGAATACAAGTCAAGAGCTCTCTTCATCTTGTAAAAGATCGTCAAGTAGATCCTTCACGCCAGATGCTTGATATTTAACCGAAGTCCACAAATCTCTCAAAGCGCTCACTTCTGGAAATGTCCAGAGGCTCTGATCATAATATTCATCTATTATTTCTAGGTATATCTGCGCGGTCCAGTAAGGGTATTTTCGCGCAAATGGCCAAGTAACAGTAATCGCGCTGAACGTGGGGTCAGGGGCTTCGACTTTGAAGCGCTTCTTGTAGATTCTCAGTTTCTTGTTCTTGTATTTAGCGGTAAAGACCGACTCAATCTGCTGAGCCTCATCATTTGTTAGAACACTGCTGGATGGCGCACTCGACCATGTTAGTTCACCGTCTTGAGTTAACTTCGTTAGCTTGGCTATCGCCTCGATCCATTTGCTCGTATCTTCAGCCATTAGGATTCTCCCAAGACCGATCGCTCTGAACTTCGATTACTTCTTGAACAACCTTTTGAAGATCGACATAAACCTGCCAAAGATTATTCTTAGTTTTGTTGTAGGGATAATTGTCGATCAACTTGATTGCCTTCCCTACAGACTTTTTTGTCGGCCTCCCGATCTTCTTTTTCAGAGATTTGAGCGTAACTTCGGCTTTGCCCAGTTCTAGTAGGACTTCATCTCGAGAGCCGTCAAAATCTCGATGCAGTGTTGCGAGCCGAGAGGCGTGTGTTCGGAGCTGTTCGGTCAACTCTGGAACTCTGGCCTTGAAAACATAAAAACTCTTAATTCTTCGCACGGCATGAAATAAATATATGGTGATCGCTAGACTCAGAAGTGATGCCACGCTTCCGACATCCGAGAACGTGAGTTTTGAAACGTAGGTTGACACCCAGCGCCACATGTTTCTATTTGCTGATCCAGATAAGAGTGATTTCGAACCGATTCTCTACACCGGCTCGACCGACCTTCGGCGAACAGTGAAACATCGTGTGCGTAACGCACAGTTGTGATCTCTTCATAGTCACTTAAGTCAGTTCCTTTCGCAGGATCTCATCAACGAGCTTCGGCAGCTGCTGATGCAATGAACTGGCTTGCTGTTGTAGCTTCTTGAAAACATCTTCGGCAACCCGCACCTCGAAAATGCGCTCGCTGATCTTAATCGTGTCGTCGGTTGGCTCAAGGTACTCCTGATAATCCATTGTGCTGTGAGCATCCCAGAACTCGCCAGCCTCTTCCTCAGTCTCAAATGAATCTGGTAATAGGTCCACTGTCTTATCTCTGTCGTCCATAATATTTACTTTCAACTTTTCGACGAATCAGCCCTTTCAAATGATTCTACGGACAACCACGAGTAAAGATCATATCGTCCCCTCTACGCTAGAGGAAGGTGCATCTTTAGTGCGGCAAGAATTGTAGGTAAGTCCGAGAATTTATTATTGCGTCTCATTCACACCCTGCTTTAGCTGGGTGGCTGTGAGCGACCATTGCTGATTTCTTAACCGTTTTTAACGGTTTCGATCGCGCAACGAAACCGTTAAAACGGTTAGGTGTGCAGATTCTTTTTCGCCCACCACCCAGCTAAAGCAGGGTGTGAATGAGAGCTACCTACAAATCCTTGCCGCACTATGCACCTTTGGCCATGTGCTAATGGAGCCTCAAGCTGACCGTACAGGTCATTGACCGCGCGGTCCTCTCAGCAGTTTCATTGAGATCGTGATACGCTCTGGCGTTCCTCGCAAAGTTTTCAATAACAAATGAGCGTCGTTAACAACCGAATCGAGCTTTACCACGAAAGTTACGGCGAGGGTCGGCCTTTGCTTTGCATTCACGGCTTTGGCGCAAGCCTTTACTCGTGGCGAAACTTTATCGGACCCTTGTCGAAGGACAATCAACTAATACTGATTGATCTCAAAGGGTCCGGGAAATCTCCCAAACCCAACGACACGAAATATTCAACGCTGGACCATGCGGAATTAATCCGTCAGTTTATTCTGAAGCACGACTTGAAGGACTTGACGCTGGTCGGAAATTCTTTAGGCGGCGCGTTATCGCTGCTGATCACAATCATACTGATGGAAACTGGAGAGCTGGCGCGGTTGCGGTCGATCATTCTGATCGATGCCGGCGCCTACAAGGAATACATTCCGTTCTTTTTGAGATTGCTCTCAGTGCCAATCCTGAACCTGCCTGCTTACCTTCTGCCCAGCCGTTTGCTCGCCAAGACAGTTCTACGCATGGCCTATTACGATCCAAACAAGATTACCGAAGAACAGATCGCGGCCTATGCGGCGCCGCTTTCAGAGCCCGGCGCCCGTCACGCCTTGCTGCAAACTGCAAAACAACTTGTCCCGCCGAACTTCGACGAGCTGATCGCGAAATACAAAGACATCAAAGTGCCGACGCTAATTATCTGGGGCCGGCAGGACAAGCTCATTCCGCTCAAAATGGGCGAGCTGCTGGATCGAGACATTCCCAATTCGACTCTGAAGGTGATTGACGAATGCGGTCACGCGCCGCAGGAAGAGAAACCGGACGAGACGATTAGGTTGGTTCTGGATTTTCTGAATAGCGTGTGACAGTGCATTCGAGAATTCAAGAATTTTGGCGGTACCGTAAGTCAAGGTTGACGACAACCTGAAGGACCATCTTATCAAGTCTTGTTGACGCGTAGCGTCGGCATGAATTTAGCCGGCGTTTAAACGCCGGGAGTAGGATCGACGAAACATTCGTCGCGTCGCGACGGCTGAAAACAATTTGAGATATTGGCGAAATCAGTCGTCGCGAAGCGACGAGAACAACCTACCACTCGCTCCCCGGCGTGGAAACACCGGGCTAAAGTCAGGCCGACGCTACGCGTCGAGGACACTTGATCATAGTTCCCTGAAGCTCATCGAACACCGCCGAAATCCAGCGCGTCAAACTCTGCGGTTAGGCTTTCCCAGCGCCTTGTATTAATATTCCCGACTTGAGAAAGAGGCACGCTTTTTAGTGGATAGTTTAGTCATTTCCAATATTCGCCAGCGGCCACTTCGGTCGGCGATCAGTGTCCTCGGCGTCGCGCTGGGCGTGGCTTTGGTGATGCTGTTTACGGGCCTGGCACACGGGATGTCTGACGATTTGCAGCGGCGTTTGTCGAACGTGCGGGCGGAAATAATCTTCACTCGCCCCGGCTCGATCCAGGCCACCTCGGCGGCGGTAAATTTAAGCACAAAGTATGTCGACTTATTGAAGCAGATAGATGGTGTCGAGTCGGTGTCGCCGGTGATTCGACACTTCTATCAGAGCGGGGGGTTAGTTGGCATCGATCAAGTCGAAGCAGTGGAATGGGACAGCTTTGCGAAGATGAATAATATTCGGTTGATCGAGGGCCGCGCGCCGCAAGCTGCGGATGAAATCGTAATCGACGAAACCAAAGCCACCCGCAATCATCCGTTGGGAAGCACGTTGAAGCTTTTTAGCGACAAGGCCTACCGCGTGGTTGGGATCTACTCTCCTGAATCCGGCGCGCGCGCGAAGCTCTCGCTATCGGTGATGCAGGATATCCTCGAAGCCCCGGGGAAATGCACTTACATCCTGATCAAATGCAAAAATCCGAACGACCAAATCGCGGTTGCGAAACGCATTACCGAACAGCTTCCCGGCAATAAGGTGCAATTCACGCGCGAATTTTTTCCGAGCATCGAGACTTCATTTCCCAGTCTAACGATTTTCATGCGCGTACTCGTGGCGTTGGCCGCGATCGTAAGCGCGCTGGTGATCATGCTGGCAATGCACACAACTATTACCGAGCGCACGCGCGAGATTGGAATTCTCAAAGCGATGGGCGCCTCTCGCCGCTACATCGTCAGCGAGATCGAACGAGAAGCGCTGGTCATCAGCGCCCTGGGCTTGGTAGTCGGTTTTGCGCTGGCAGCTCTGGCGGGATTTTTTATTCATGAGACTTCGGGACTCATTTTTGAATTCAGTGGCTGGTGGGCATTGACCGCCGCAGCGATTGGACTAGGTGGCGGCGCGCTGGGCGCTTTTTATCCGGCGGCGCGAGCCGCAAACCTGGATCCGGTAAACGCGCTTGCTTATGAATAGAATGCGCGCGATATCAACACGGTTCAGAGTTCAAGCTTCAGCTTGCATCTCGCCCTAATGACGACAACCTAAAGGTTGAACTCTGAACCGTGTTGACCGGAAGATCGAGAAATACCAACTGACGGATTCTTATCACAGAAGGACACTTTTGATTCCCGATCCTGATTTGCAATGGCAACAATTCTAAAAGCTGAGAAACTGGAAAAAATTTATCGCGTGGGCAAAGTTGACGTGCCCGCATTGCGCGGCGTCTCTCTGGCTGCGCAGGAAGGCGAGTTCGTCGCCGTCATGGGACCGTCCGGTTGCGGAAAGTCGACCATGCTGCATTTGCTCGGCGGTCTGTTGACTCCAACCAGTGGCCGCATTGTGGTAGATGGCGAAGATTTGACCGCAGCTTCCGACGCCAAGCGCACCGATATTCGCCGGCGCAAAATCGGATTCGTCTTTCAGCGCTTCAATCTATTTCCCACCTTAACAGCGGACGGCAATTTGCGTCTGGCGGAGCGGATTCATGGCAACGGCGCGGACGATCCTGCGCGGAGGCGCGAGATTCTGCGGATGTTGCACCTGGAAGACAAGATGCATCACAAGCCTCTTGAGCTTTCGGGTGGCGAACAACAGCGCGTGGCCCTGGCGCGTGCAGTGGTCAACCGGCCGGCGATCGTTTTGGCTGACGAGCCCACCGGCAATCTGGATTCAGAGAATTCCGCGCTGGTCCTAAAAATGTTCCGTGAATTAAATGATCGCTTCAATCAAACTATCATCATGATCACTCACAATCCCGAAGCAGCCGCTGCCTGCCAGCGCGTCATTCAAATGCGCGATGGCCATATTGTCTGAAACGCAATCGCGTTCCGGATCTATGAAGAAGTGAGACTCGCGCACCGGGCAAAGTTAGTCCAGCTTTAGCTTGAACTTTCGTGTACAGGCAACCTAAAGATTGAACTCTGAACCCTGGAACCAGGTTTGCTTGCTCGACAAATGTCTCGGCTCAGGCTATAACTCGCGGGGACAGACTCGATTCATGAACTTTCTGCTGACCATAGGAAAAAAGTTTATTTTCTGGACCTATCCGCGCACTTCATGGCAGTGGGATGTATTATGCGTTTTAATTCTCGTTTTCATATTTCTGACGCCGAAAGGCTGGTTCGAAAACACCGCTTATAAGCGCAGCCACGCGGCCCAAACAACTGTCGTGATCAGCACCGATGTCGTTGCCAATCAAACAGATAAGGGCGAGATCGAACGTCTCGCGAAGCAAGCCGCGGGTCGGAGCGATGGACAGGTCATGGCAGTCAGGGAGCGGCGCGACGGCTCAGGCAAGGTGACCGCATATGAGGTTGACATTCGGTGATCATGCTTTATAATTTCCGGGCATAATTCGCCACGAGGCGCTGGATTGAAAGGCGCACTCCGGCACAATCATGGGGCCCGCAGGGGCCTTACGTTTTAGTGAGGAGCTATTATGAAGAAAATATTTTCCCTCGGTTTGGTCATAGGACTCTTGGCACTCCTGACAGCTTCTTCTGTTCATAAGACGAGCGCGCAGACCGCTGGATTAGTCAGTTCGACTCTCAGTCGGATGGATCGCGCCAAGCATAGCCTCAAGACGTTGCGCGCTGACATCGCAATGGAGAAGTACAACGCGCAGCTTGGCGACAAAGATACTTACCAGGGCATCGTGCTCTACATTCCTGGCCTGGCGGGTAACGCATTTGTCCGACTTGAGTGGAACAAGCCACAGCACGAGACTCTGACCGTGGCTAACGGCAACTACGTTCTGTACCGGCCGCGCCTGAACATGGCGTATGTGGGTAAGACCGGCTCGATCAAAAGCGCAGAAGATAGTGATGTCCTGGCACTCATAAGCATGTCGGCCGCTCAACTTCGCACGAAGTTTGGTGAGTTTCACGATACTCGCGAGGAAACGCTTTGGGGTGGCGTCCGAACGACGCACTTTACCGCGATTCCTAGAACCACCGCGAGTTATCAGTACATTGAGGTCTGGGTCGATGACTCCGGAATGCCCGTACAGTTGAAGATGGTCGAGAAGAACGACGATTCGACCACGGTGCGCTTGAGCAACGTGGAGAAGAACCAGCCAATTCCCATCGACCAATTCGAGCAAAAGTTGAGTTCGAGCGTGAAGCGCGTGAAGGGCTAAACTGCCTTTTAGCATCAAGAGCGAAGGGCTTCGGGAAACTGAAGCCCTTTTCTGTCAGCACCGCCGGCGGTAGCGGGCGGTTGATCTCTGATTTTGGTGGCTCTCGATGATTAAAGATCAACCGCCCGCTACTGCCGCGGTTCTGACCCGATGCTTGCGTTCCGGCAAGGCTCGTCATATTCTTTTTGGACTTAGAGCGCGTTACGTTATTTACAGATGCGAACCAGCACCTTTCTCAAGTGGAAACTGCGTCAAGGCGCTTTTATTACGCGCGCCCTCGCTTCGAAGAACCACGTAGTGCTCGCCCACATCATCCCCATGCGACGCTGTAATCTGGCCTGCGGGTATTGCAACGAATACGATCACAATTCAAAGCCGGTGCCACTCGAGGTGATGAAGCGCCGCATCGATAAACTCGCCGAACTGGGCACCTCGATAGTGACCATATCCGGCGGCGAGCCGATGATGCATCCAGAACTTGACGACATCATTCGTCATATCCGTTCGCACGGAATGATCGCGGGCCTGATTTCCAATGGTTATTACTTCACGCCCGATCGCATCAAGCGCTTGAACGAGGCCGGACTTGATTCGCTGCAAATCAGCATCGACAACGTCGAGCCGGACGAAGTATCGCGCAAGAGCCTGCGCGTGCTCGATAAGAAACTGCGGTACCTGGCAGAATATGCGGATTTTCACATCAACATCAATTCGGTCATCGGCGGCGGGATCAAAAACCCTGAAGACGCGCTGACGGTCGCCAAGCGCGCGGTGGAGCTGCGTTTCTCAACCACTGTAGGCGTGATTCACGATGAAGACGGACTGCTGAAGCCGCTCGGTGAAAAAGAAAAGCAAATCTTTCATCAAGTGAAGAAACTCGGCAACAAAGATCACGCGCGCTTGAATTGGTTTCAGGACAGCATCGCCGAAGGCAAACCCTACGAATGGCGTTGCCGCTCAGGCTCGCGCTATCTCTACATCTGCGAAGACGGACTAGTGCACTGGTGCTCGCAACAGCGCGGTTACCCTGGAACTCCGCTGGAAGACTACACGATGGAAGATTTCCATCGTGAATACAAAACCGAAAAATGGTGCGCCCCCACCTGCACCATCCAATGCGTCCACCAGGTCGGCATCCTCGACAACTGGCGCGATCCGCAGATGTCACCCGCCCAGATACGAAAAGAGCAGAAGAAAAAAGAGACAGAACGAATGGGCGAAGCGCTGCGCGCCGAATAGCTCGATCTGATTCTGTTGAGATGCGGCAGTAACGTGAAACTGTGTATAGTCAAGAATTGTGCTAAACCGTCTCGTGGATATCGCCTTTGACGGTATACAGAGTCACGGAACTCGATAACCCCAAACCTGAAAGTCGCCCGGCCATAATCACAATAGTCTCTCCCAAATCCACCAGGTTTGCCTGAAGCAGGGTCTGCTCTCCAGTTTTCAGCAACTCTTCCGTACTCCTCGATGTCGGCGTGAACACAGACTCGACACCCCAAATAAGCGACAGCTCGTTCATCACTTCAGGCGACGAGGTCAGCGCGATGATTCGCTGATCGGGCCGCAAGGGCGACAGTCGCCGCGCCATCAATCCCGATTCAGTTAAGACGGCGATGAGACGCGCGTTCATTTCGTTGGCGGCAAAGACGGCAGCTTCACACAGCGCGCGGCTGACGTGTCCCGTTTGTCTGCCGACAAGTTTGCTGATTATGGATCGGGTTTGGCTACGCGTTTCAGCGGCTTCAATGATGCGGGCCATCGTCGCGACGGCAGCTATAGAATATTGCCCGGTCGCCGTTTCACCCGAAAGCATCAAGCAATCCGAGCCGTCCCAGACTGCGTTGGCAACGTCTGTCGCTTCCGCCCGAGTAGGCCGAGGATTGATGACCATCGATTGGAGCATCTGGGTTGCGGTGATCACCAGCTTTCCCGCCTCGTTGGCCTGCTCGATGATTCGTTTCTGATAGACAGGGACGAGTTCGACGCCGGTTTCCACGCCCAGATCACCGCGCGCCACCATGACCCCATCGGCGGCCGCGATAATTTCATCGAGATGATCGATTGCTTCGGCCTTTTCAATTTTCGCGATTAAGGGCGCCTTGCTGCCGGCGCTCTCGATCAACTTTTTTGCTTCGGTGCAGTCGCTCCCGCTGCGCACAAACGAGAGCGCAAAATAATCGACCCCTTGTTGGGCAGCCCATTTGAGATCGGCGCGATCCTTTTCTGTCAGCGAGGGAATTGGCAGACTGATTCCGGGCAAGTTGATCCCTTTGCGTTCACCGAGAATACCGCCGTTGACAACGCGCGTGACCACATCGGTTTCGGTGATCCTTTCAATTCGCAGTTCAATCGCGCCATCATCCAAAAGAATCCTCGCGCCCGGAGACACGTCTCGCGGCATGCCCGCGTAATTGGTGGACACCTGGTCGCTGTCACCTTCGGTGTCACGTGAAGTTATAGTAAATTGCTGATTGGTTCTTAATTCAATGGGCTGATGGTTTTTCAGCGAGCGAGTGCGAATCTTTGGCCCGGAGAGATCGACCAGAACTGCCAAGGGCCGATTCAACTTGTCGGCCGCCGCGCGGGCCATGCTGATGTCCCGGGCTTTCTCTTCCTGCGTGCCATGCGACATATTGATGCGCACGCCGTCAACCCCGGCAGCCAGCAGGGCTTCGACGATCTGCGAATCGCGCGTTGACGGCCCCAGCGTGGCGAGTATCTTGGCTTTTCTCAAAACGTCTATTGTCAGACTCTCGCTGCTTATTAGTACCACCTGCGTCAGCGGGTGGCTAAACCTCGAGTCAGAACCACCTGCGGTAGCGGGTGGTTGATCTGTGATTTTGGCGGCTCTCGATGATTAAAGACTAACCGCCCGCTACCGCAGGCGGTTCTAACCCGAGTCCTCTCAAATTAGAAACGGAATAACTGCCGGCACCGCACGAGCATATTCTTCAAACTCTCTCCCGAATGCTTCGCGCAGAAGCTTCTCTTCACTGCGTACCCGGATGGCCGTGCCGATTGCGAATACCGCAACCGCTACCAGCAATCCAATCCAATGACTCACCGCCAAGCCGGTTGCTAACAGCATACCGAACATACCCGTGTAGATCGGATTCCGCACAACACGATACGGCCCTTCTGTCACCAACCTATGTCCTTCGATCAGCCGCGCCGCCAGGCTCCATTGTTTTCCCAGCGCGCGAATGGCCGCGGAGCAGAACCAAACGGTCGTAATCGCCAGAACCATCGTCAGGATTGCTAACAGGATCTCGATGGACTTGCGCCCGGGAAGAATCGGTGTGAACCACTGACGACGAACCGACCAAACGATTCCGTAGCTGAATCCCTGCAGGACGATGCCGGCGATCGAGCCACGATCGCGTTTACTCTCCGGTGCTGTCGGCGGCTTCCGGCGCGTAAAAAATAAGATCACGAAGGCAAACCACGATAACAACACAACCGCGAACGCCAGCGTGGGCCAAAAATTCAAATGGATAACCATAATTTAGGCCGGAACGCGATGGACCTCTTTCATTCCAATCGATCCTCGATTGCTCGTCGCCGTCTCCCCATCAACATTCCATGCGCCGTCAGCACCACCGGGCAGAGCATGTAGGTCATCCCGGCTACGCCAGAGAGTCTGCCGCCACCAATTGCCGCAATGGCGATGGACACAGTTCCAATTCCGACATTGAGCGCGCTTTCCTGAATATCCGCGCGCGTATCGAACGTCTCCAGCTCGTTCAGTTCGAGCATCACACGACGACGGTACGCGTGCCAGTAAAGAAGTACGAAAACTCCAAATACGGCGATGTAGCCGGCCCCGAAAATGATCATCAACCTTGCGATCTGATCGGCGTTCTCGACCATGCGCTCAACCGTTCCGTTCGGCAGCCTTAGCTCCCCGCCGCCGCCGGTAAACATGTTGACGATCAAAGTGAAGAGAAACTTTAAGGGATAGACGTAGAAGAGAACTACGAACAAGAGGATGCCGTTAAGCACCATTGTGAGGTTGTCTTGCAGGCCGTATCGCCGAAAGAACTTGTACTGATTGTACCAGACGATAAAAAGCAGCGTGAAGGAGATCGCAAAAGCGCCAAAGCCGCGCATCGCGTACATCAACTCACTGAAGGTCCGCGGGACTTCAAGCGACACAACCAGCAACGTAATCGCGAATCCGAACACGGCATCGCTGAGCCCTTCGGTACGCGAGACTTCATGGCTGCGCCAGCGAAACTTCTTGTTGTCCCCGATGCCTTTATCGATCAGCTTTTCGCGAAGCATGTTAATTAGAGAAAGCTACGGCGTCGTACTATTCAAGGTTTGCTGAACTAGGCGCTCTAATACCCGTCCTTCTTGCTCGTCGTAACCGATGAACCGCTTAACTAATTTTCCGGTACGATCAAAGACGAACGTCTGGGGGATGTTCTGATTGTCCTTTAGATACGTGTCCACCAATTCGTCATCGGGAAAGCCGAGCGGATATTGAATCTTAAACTCCTTGGCAAAACCGGGGACCTCTTCGCGATCGTCGTCTCCCCCAACGTTTAGACCAACGATCTGAAATCCCTGCGGTTCATATTGGCTCTGCATTTGGACCAGATGCGGGGTCTCGTCACGGCAGGGATCGCACCACGTCGCATAGAAATCGAGCACCACAACCTTTCCCAGATAATCGGAAAGTCTCGCGCGTTGATCATCCTGAAGCGTCCAGCCGTAGGCGCTCGCTTTGCTCTCAGGCGATGCTGAGGGCGCTGGACTTGACGAAGGCGCATTTGCAACCGACAGCGAAGTTTCCTGCGGGGAAGTCCGCCTCTTGCATCCGGCGTAAACGCAAAGCAGCAAGACCAGCAGAATAAACTGCGCAAATATTTTCACCTTACTATTCATCGGTTAAGATTCGTCCTCATCGCTTTTGTCGGAGCCCGGCTCTTCAGCGACCTGAGGGGGATCAAGGTGCCGGCCCGGGACGCGATATTCCTCGTTGGCCCAGCGGCCGAAATCGATCAGTTTGCAGCGCTCGGAACAGAATGGTCGCCACGGATTCTTTTGACCCTCAACCGGCTTACCACATGTCGGACATTTGCGCACTTAGGAAAATTAAAAAGGAAGAAGCCAAAAGTAAAGTCCGGGACGCGAACGCAAGATTAACACAAGCGTTCAACTCTTCGGCATCTTGCGTCTTTCGTGCCGCAATCATCCGAGTTGCTCCGCTGTCCTGGGCCAGTCGTCGCGCAGAATGCGGGAGAGGGCGCGGTCAGCGAGCAGCTTGCCGCCGGTTTGGCACGAGGGGCAATAGTTCGTCTCGTTGGTCGCATAGCGGATGCGCTGAATCCTGGCGCCGCAGCGCGGGCAGAGTTGACGATAGCGGCCATGTACGGCCATGCCTTCCCGAAACGCAGTAACCTTTTCCGGAAATTGATCTTCCGTCTCAGCCCGCAGACGCTCAACCCATTGAGCAAGCGTGCCGCGCGTGGCGTCATAAAGCCGTTCTACTTCTTCGTCCGTCAGTTTTTGCGTGAGCTTTACGGGAGAAAGTTGCGCCGCGAAAAGGATCTCGTCTGAATAGGCATTGCCAATGCCGCTAAACAAATGCGGATCTGTCAGCGCGCGCTTCAAAGTATGGTTTTCGGATTGTAGCGCTTCAGCAAACCGCGCGCGACTGAGGTCAAAAATTTCCAGTCCTCCGGGATCGAGGCTCTTAAGACCTTCGTTGCCTTCGACGACATGCAGGGAAGCACGCCTCTGCGTACCCGCCTCAGTCAATGAAAGTGTCCCGTTATCGAATTGAAAGGTAGCTAATTGAGCCTTAACTTTGCTGGAAGAACGCCTTGCGGGGCGCACCGCGACCTCATCCTTCCAGTGAAGTCGACCGGCGATCATAAGATGCAGCACCAGCCACAGATCTTCTTCCACACAGATGCAAATGCGTTTGCCTAGCCGGCGGATTTCAAGAACGTTCTTACCTTCAATGGCTGAGAGTGGCGGAGCGGCCGTGCGCAGGAGAAACGGCGAGATCAGATGAACGCGTTCGAGCGTTCGTTCCAGGATTCGCTTTTCCAGCGCTTCGATATAGATGACGATGTCGGGGAGTTCGGGCACGAATGATTTCTATGGAATCCCGTTTGAGTTTACAGCCGACAGATAAGCAGCTCTCGCTCGTAGACCGTCTCGGGCGGCAGACGGTCGTGTAAATCGAGAAACAACTCTTCGTGGCCGAGCACTTCCTGACGCCAGGCATCGCGATCGAAGGCTTGCAACTCTTCGAACTTCTCTTTAGGAAAGTCGAAACCGCGCCACTCGATGTCTTCATAGTGCGGCACCCAGCCAATCGGAGTCTCTTTGGCGAGCGCGCGGCCATGCGCGCGATCGACAATCCATTTCAGCACCCGCATGTTCTCGCTGAATCCCGGCCAAATAAAGTTTCCATCTTTATCTTTGCGGAACCAGTTCACGTGAAAGATGCGCGGCGTTTCGGTGAGCGAGCGCTGCATGCGGATCCAGTGACGGAAATAATCGCCCATGTGATAGCCGCAGAAGGGGAGCATGGCCATCGGATCGCGTCGCACTTTCCCGATCGCGCCAAACGCCGCGGCAGTCATCTCTGAGCCCATTGTCGCGCCGATGTAAACGCCAGAACTCCAGTTGAATGCCTGATAGACGAGCGGCATCGTCGTGGGACGTCGTCCACCGAATATGATCGCGCTGATCGGAACCCCGTCTGGTTTCTCCCAATCAGGGTCTATCGTCGGACATTGCGAAGCCGGCGCGGTAAAGCGAGCATTCGGGTGAGCGGCCTTGGCGCCGGTCTCTTTCGCGATCGTGGGCGTCCACTTGTGGCCTTGCCAGTCCAGACATTCGGCCGGCGGTT
>WNFT01003137.1_pt1 | contig 14236 bp, 10 predicted proteins | sample 5400191 | NCBI WGS metagenome assembly WNFT01 (sample SAMN13153359, study PRJNA577476) | soil metagenome | isolation source: 80 cm saprolite under Madrone tree | place: USA:California | collected 2016-06-14
GAGCTGCGCCTGGTGGTGCCCGTCGCGCCCACCATCGATCGCTCGCTCCTGGGCGAGGTGGGCGACGTGGAGCTCGTGGACGGCGGCGCGCCGGAGATGCTGGCGCAGGCGGAAGCGGCCATCGTCGCCAGCGGCACGGCGACGCTGGAAGCGGCGCTCGCCCTCACGCCGCTGGTGGTGGTGTACCGGACGAGCTGGTTGACCTGGTGGATCGGCCGGCTGCTGGTGCGATTGAAGTTCATCTCGCTGGTCAACCTCCTCGCCGGACGCGCGGTCGTGCCGGAGCTGCTGCAAGCGAACTGCACGCCCGACCGGATCGCGGCGGCCGTCGAGCCTTTGCTCTCCGCCTCGCCGGAGCGCGCCGCGCAGCTCGAGGCGCTGCGCGCCATCCGCAAGCAGCTGGCGCCGGAAGGCTCGCAAGGCGCGGCGCGACGGGCGGCGGAAGAGGTGCTCGAGCTCCTCGACGGGAGCCGGCGGTGAACGAGAATCGCGCTTGCGTCGTCCTGCCCACCTACAACGAGCGGGAGAACGTCCCGCAGGTCGTTCCGGCCATCCTGGCCGCGTCGCCCATCCTCGACGTCCTGGTCGTCGACGACGATTCTCCGGACGGGACCGGCAAGCTCGCCGACGAGCTGGCGGCGAGGGGTCCGCGGGTGCGCGTCCTGCATCGGGAACGCAAGCAGGGCCTCGGGCGCGCCTACCTGGCCGGCTTCGCCGAGGCTCTCGCGGCGGGGTACGGCCGGATTCTCGAGATGGACGCCGACTTCTCGCACGACCCGGCGCGGCTTCCGGTGCTGCTCGGGACCGACGCGGACGTCGTGCTCGGCAGCCGCTACGTGCCCGGGGGAGGGACCGTCCACTGGGGGCTGGGACGGCGCCTGCTGAGCCGCGGCGGAAGTCTCTACGCGCGCGCCATCCTGGGAATCCCCGTGCGCGACCTCACCGGAGGGTTCAAGTGCTTCCGCAGGGAGGTCCTGGAGGCGCTGGACCTCGAGTCGGTGCGCTCCAACGGGTACGCCTTCCAGATCGAGCTGACCTACCGGGCCATCCGGCGCGGTTTCAAGGTGGTGGAGGTCCCCATCACCTTCGCGGACCGCCGCGTCGGCAAGAGCAAGATGAGCCGCGCCATCGTCCTGGAAGCGCTGTGGATGGTGTGGAAGATCCGGTTCAGCGGGCGGCCCTGAAGAAAGCGCGGGCCCGTTCGCTCCGCGGGCTCTCGGTGACCTGGGACGGCGGCCCGTCCTCGACCAGGCGTCCTTCGTCGAAGACCCAGATGCGCGTGGCGACGTTGCAGGCGAAGGACATCTCGTGCGTGACCACCAGCATGGTGCAGGTGCCCGCCAGATCGCGCAGCACCGCCAGCACCTCGCCGCGCATCTCCGGGTCGAGCGCGCTGGTCGGCTCGTCGAGCAGGAGCACCTCCGGCTCCATCGCCAGGGCGCGCGCGATGGCGACGCGCTGCTGCTGTCCGCCCGAGAGCTGCCGCGGCTTGGCGGCCGCGCGGTCCCCGAGCCCCACCCGGTTCAGCAGCATCCGCGCCCGCTGCGCGGCCGACTCCGGGGCTTCGTGGCGCACGTGCACGGCCGCCAGGCAGACGTTCTCCAGCGCGGTGAGGTGCGGGAACAGGTGGAAGCCCTGGAACACCATACCGACCCGGGCGCGCAGCGGCCGGAGCACGGCGGCGTCCTTCGGCGTGCGCGGCGCCAAAGCGAGGCCTGCGATGTCCACGCTCCCGGCATCGAACGACTCGAGGCCGTTCAGGCAACGCAGGAACGTCGTCTTCCCGCCGCCGGACGGACCCACCAGCGCGATGGTCTCTCCGCGCCCGACCTGCGCGTCGATCCCCCGGAGCACCGGGCGCGCGCCGAACGACTTCTGCAGACCCTGCACGCGAACCATCATGTGGCGACCGCCAGGACGGGCTCTTCGCCCTCGGCTTCCAGCCGCCGTTCCAGCCGTGCGGCGAGGCGCGCGAGGGGGTAGCTCATGGCGAAGTACAGCGCGGCACAGAGCGCGCCGGGAAGGGCCCAGGAGCGCACGTCCACGGCCGTGATCGTCATCTGCTTGGTGAGCTCCACCACCGTGATGACGGAGACCAGCGAGCTGTCCTTGAGCAGGGCGATCAGATCGTTGGTCATCGCCGGCAGCGCCGTGCGCAGCGCTTGCGGCAGGAGCACCAGGCGGAGCGCCTGCGCCCGGGAGAGGCCCAGCGCGGCGGCGGCCTCGCCTTGTCCCGGGGGGATCGCCTGCAGCGCGGCGCGATGCACTTCGGCCTCGTACGCTCCGTAGTTGAGCGCCAGCCCCACGATGGCTGCGGCCGGCGCGGAGAGGTGCACGAGCGGCGCGATGCCGTAGTAGAGGATGTAGAGCTGGAGCAGCACCGGCGTGCCGCGAAACAGCTCGATGTACCCGTGCGACACCAGCCGGGCGGCGGCGCTGCCGTACAGCCGCGCGAGAGCGAGCAGGAGCCCGAGCGGAATGGCGAGCGCCATCGCCAGGAGCGAGATGGCCAGCGTGACTCCTGCCGCCCCGAGGAAGAGCATCACCTGGGCCCGGTCGAACGTCGCGGGCGGAGGTTGATCGGGCACCGCCACCGGCGCGCCCGGGGGGAGCTGAGGGAGCTGCCAGCGCGTGAAGATGCGCTGCAATTCCCCCGACGATTCCAGGCCCGCGAGCGCCGCGTTGACCGCGTCGCGCAAGTCCTCGTCGCCCCGGCGCAGCCCGACCACGTAGGTGCCGCGCGCCACGTCGGGGTCCGCCAGCTCGAGGTCGGGCCTGGTCAAGCCATAGCGGGCGGCGATCACCGAATCGAGCAGCACCGCTTCCGTCCGTCCGAGCTGGAGATCGCGATAAGGCTCCTCCTGTCCGCCGTACAAGACCACCTCGATGGCCGGATGGGCCCGCAGGATCTGGTGCGCGAGGGAGGAGGCGAGGGTGCCGACGCGATGTCCGCTCAGCGCTTCCAGCGATCGCAGCGTGGAGCCGCGGCGGACGACGAGCTGCTCGGCGAAGGCGAAGTAAGGCCGCGAGAGCAGGATGCGGCGGCGCAGCGCCTCCGTGTCCTCCAGGCCGTTGACGATCAGGTCGAAGTCGCCGCGCTCCAGCGAGGGGACGAGGTTCGACCAGTCGTTCTGGACGAACTTCTCGCGCGTCCCCAGCCGGGCGGCCAGCGCGCGCATCAGATCGACTTCGAAGCCGACGAGCTTCTTGGGGTTGCGCGGGTCGCGGAAGACGTACGGTTCGCCCCCTTGTAGGTCGCCCGCCCAGCGCGCCTCACCTTGCGCGCGCACTCGCGCGAGCCCGGAGGCCGCCAGCAAAGCGGCGAGCGGCAGCGCGGCGATCGACATCGCCGGAAATTACCCCGGCTCCGGCCCCCTTGGTAGCTTCGAAGCATGGGCGTCCTGTTCGCCGCTCTGCTCGCCGCCGAAACCATCCTCGTCCTTCCCTTCACGCCGCGCGCCGAGGCGCCCCGGGGAGCGGGGATGGCGGTGGCGGAAGCCATCCTCGACACGGTGGTCCAGGCGAACCGGGACAACTTCCTCACGCTCAAGCAGCTCGACGCGGTGCTGCGGCGGCGCGACCTGGGGCTGGACGATCCCGCGTTGTCGGCGCACGCGGGCGAGCTCGCGCGAGCGCTCGGAGCCACCGACGTGGTCCTGGGCGAGGTGGTGCTCGAAGCGGGCCGCCTGAAGATCGTCGCTCAGCGGGTGAAGTCGAGCAGCGGCGCGGCGGCTGGGGTCGCCCTGGTGGAGGGCGTGCACGCGGAGCTCCCGATGCTGGCCCAGAGAGCCGCGCTGGAGCTGTTCGCCCTGCGCGCTCCGGCCGGTCCGCTGACCGCGAGCGCTGCCGCGCTGGAGGAAGCGGCAGCCTGCGAGGGGCATCTCGCGCGCCAGTCCCTGGGGGCCGGGGCGCGGATCACTCTCGCGCGCGAGCGGCTGGAGGCCGCGGAACGAGCGTGCAAGGCGGCCTTGCGGCAGGACCCGAGGCTCGGGCTCGCCCGGGCGGGGCTCGCGGTGACGCTGGCCGCGCGCGGCAGGTTCGCGGACGCGCGCAAGGAGGCGAAGCGGGCGCAGGCGGGGCGATTCGTCCCGCTGGCGGTCCTGGCGGAGTCGTTCGCCGCCAAGCGGATGCGGGACGGGACGGGATGGCGCGGCATTCTCGAGCGGGCAGTGATCGAGCGCCGCGGCTTCTTGCACGCTCTCGGTTACCTCGCCGAGGACCGGATGGAGCAGGGCGACGACGAAGCCGCGCTCGCCATCCTCGACCGGTATCTCCAGCTTTCGCCGGACCATCCCTGGGCGACGGCCAAGAAGGGCCGCGAGCTGGCGCGCACCGGGCGGCCGGACGAAGCGATCGAGATCTCCGAGAAGGCCCTCCGGCTGAACCCCGGAGATCCCGAGCTGCTGATCGAGACGGCATCGCGGTACATCGACGCGGGCCGCGATCGCCGCGCGGAGCCGCTGCTGCAGCAGGCCTTGCACGCGACGCCTCCGCGCCCGCTCGCGGCGCTCCGCCTCGGCTACCTGTACCTGCGCGCGCACGACCTGGCGCGTGCCCGCGCATCCCTGGAGACTTCTCTCTTGCTCGCCACCCGCGAGGACGAGTCACGGACGCGCGGCATCGCGCACGCCGACCTCGCCCGGGTGAACGCCCGCCAGGACCTCTACTTGGAGGCAATCGCCGAGCTCCACAAGGCGCGAGGCGAAGGCAACGACCGCCTTCCCTGCGATGAGCCCGAGCTGGCCCGCTGGAAGGACCGCGAGGAGCTCCGCCAGGTCTGCGTCCAGGCCGAAGCTGCCTTGGCCGACATCAGCACCGACTCCGACTCCGTCCCCCTCGAGCTCTAGCAGACGAAAGTCGGAATTTGGGGACACAATACGCAACTCCCTATGCCAACTCGGTTGCAGACTTGGCAACAGCGAGTTGCGTATTGTGTCCCGGATCTCAGACTAAAGTCTGTATGGTGTCGACAGAAGTCAGGGGAGGGAGCGGAGGGCGGCGACGCCGCCGGAGGTGGAGACGTAGAGGGTGGGTGGGTTGACCATGCTGTCCAGCTTGAGCCGGAAGATGTGATCGTCCGGGAGGGTGGCGCCGGCGCGGAGCGAGGTCCGGGCTCCGGTCTGGGGGTTCCAGAAGACCAGGCCGGTGCGTGTGCCGGCGAGGACCAGGCGGCCGTCGGGCAGCGCCACCATGTCGCGGATGTCGTCCTCGGCCATGCCGGCGTCGCGTCGCGGGTCGAAGTAGCGGAAGGATTTGCCGTCCCAGGCCGCGAGGCCGCGGGGCACGTCGGAGGTGGTCGTCCGGCCGCTCGCGAACCAGACCCGGCCGTCCGCGGCGACTGCGAGGGCCTGGATGGAGACGACGTCGCCCTCCGCGGGGACCATGAACACGGGCTGGTTGCAGAAGCCCGAGCCGCAGGGGCCCTTGTACGGATCGCCGAACGCGACGACATGGATCTGGTTCCCCGGCCGGTTCAGCCAGCTCCCCAGGTCCTGGGTCCAGCGGATCTGCCCCGCCGTCCAGCGGCCGCCCACCCAGAGGTTGCCGTCCGCCGAGAGCGCCAGCCCCTTCCAGTCTCCCAGCCGCAGATCGCTCTCCGACGCGTCGCAAGCGCGGTGGAAACAGACTTGCGGATGCAGGTGATCCGACAGCCAGTCGTGGGTCGCCGCCAGGAACCATTCGCCCTTGTCCGGCGGGCGGTACTTGTCGGGCCAGATCCGGTCGACGCCATGATTGGTGCCGACGTACAGCTCGTGCGGGTGCTGGACGTGGTCGTACAGCATCCGCTGGACGGTGCGGTTGTGCCAGAACTGCGCGGTGGTGCTGGCCACCAGATCGAACCGGTCGACCTGCAGCGCGCCGGTGCCCGTGATCCGCACCCGATCGAGCTTGCCGCTGTGCCGATGCGGGTCGCTCCAATCCCCCGCGCCGTCATCGATCCCGAAGTAGCCGACGAAGACCTCGTTCGCGGCGCCCCCTTCGATCTCGCTGATGCCCGGATCCGCCGCTTCGCCCCAGATGGGACACTTCCGATCTCCGCCCGCGAAGTCGGAATCGCAGTACTGCACCGGGTTGCCTTGGAGGTGCAGGCCGTCCGCCGCGGTGAACCGCCGGAACGCCCGCTCCCCCGGCTTGAGCAGATAGAGCGCCGATCGCGTCGCCACCCAGAGGTTCTGCGCCTCATCGGTGCTGGCGCCGATCACCGGCTGCTCGAGGATTCCCTCCGCGCCGCCGTAAGTGGCGTTGGCGGATCCCCACGGACTCGACCCGCCGAATCGGGAGCTCGAGCCGCCGACCCCGTCGATTCCCAGCGAGCCGCCGCAGGCCACGAGCAACGCCGCGGCGAGCAACCGCCTCAAGGCAGCACCCGGAGTACGGCCGCTCCTCCCCGCGTGGCGACGTGCAGCGCGGGCGGCGAGACCATCGTGTCCAGCTCCAGGCTGACGATGTGGTCATCCGGAATGCCTTGGCCGGCGCGCATCGCGACGTGCGTCTTCTTCGACGGATCCCAGAACGTCAGCCCGGTGGTCGGTGCCGCCAGGACCAGGCGACCGTCGGGCAGCGCCAGCATGTCGGCGACGTTGGCCTCCAGCATTCCCGCATCGCGGATGGGATCGAAGTACGTGAACCTGCGCCCGTCGAAGGAAGCGATGCCGTAGGCGGGGTCGCTGCCGAACGGGCCGCTCGCCCACCAACTCTTCCCGTCCCGCGTCTCGGTGACCGCGCTGATCCCGACCGGGTCGCCCGGATTGGGGGGCCAGAACACCGGAGGCGTTCCCGATTGGGGCGAACAGGACGTGGGCGTCCAACCGCCGCTCGCTTGCCAGACGCTGACCTTGCCGTTCGTGCCGCAGAACTGGAACCCCAAGCTGAACTTGTACGCGTTGCCGCCGCGCTGGAACCATCCGGTGGTGCCCTCGGGATCCGGCGTGCCGTCGGCCTTCATCTCCGCGTTCTCGGGCACGTAGGTGATCTTGCCCGCGCTGAACTTGCCTCCCACCCAGAGATCGCCGTCCGACGAGATGGCGAGGCCGCGCCAGTCGCCCATCATCTGCGTGTCCTTGCCGTCGTCGCCGGTGCAGTACTGCCCCTTGCAAGTGACCGGGTGCAGGTGGTCGGACATCCAGTAGAGGTTGTCGACGAAGGGCCAGCTCTTGTTCGGCGGGAAGTACTTGTCGGGTGAGAACTTGTCCACGCCGTGCTCGGTCCCCACGTACAGCTCGTGCTTGTGGACGAAGTGGTCGTAGACCATCCGGTAGGCGGTGCGGTCGTGCCAGAAGGCGGGGCTGTTGCCGGAGACCATGTCGAAGCGGACCACCTCCAGCGTCCCGTCCGGCTGGAGCCTTACGCGGTCCAGCTTGCCGCTGTGGCGGTAGAGATCGAACCAGGTGCCGTCGTTCGGCGAGCTCCAGTCGTGGGTGCTCCAGTAGCCGACGAAGACCTCGTTCGGGCCGCCGCCGACGATCGAGGCGATGCCGGGGTCGCCGGCCGCACCAAAGCGGCAGTTCTTGTCGCCGTCGGTGAAGAACTGGTCGGCGCAGTACTCGACGGCGTTGCCCTGCAGATGCAGTCCGTCCCGCTCGTCGAATCGCTTCAGCGTCTGATCGCCGGGCTTCATCAAGTACAGCGCCGAGTTCGTGGCGATCCACAGGTTCTGCGTGACGCCGCCGTCGGCCGCGGACACCGGTTCGTCGGTGGAGACGCCGACCACCGGAGACTCCTGGATGCCGTCGGCGAATCCGTAGGTCACGTTGGCGATGGGCCACGGTCCGGGCGTTCCGAACTTGACCGATCCGGTCGGGTTCCCGCCGTCCGGTCCCGCATCGGGAGGTCCGGCGTCCGGCGGTCCCGAATCCGGCGGTCCAGAATCGGGAGGTCCGGCGTCGGGGCCCCCGGAGTCCGGAACGCCGGCGTCCGAACCTCCGATCCCGCCGCCGCCACCGCCGCCGCCCGAACCGTTCGCGCACGCCAGCCCGCAGAGCGCGACTGCCAGGGCCCACTTGCCGATCGTCCCCACCAAGCCTCCCGCCGCCCGATGATCAGGGGCGTGCCATCTTTTGCGAGGGCCAGGCCAAGGCCTCCTCAGCGCGGGGCGGCGCCGCCGGGGCGTTTCACAGCAGCGTGTGTTTCGGGAGGGAAACGCGCTTCCGTCACGAAGAAGCGTCTTTCCCACCCCCGCTGCCGTCTGCTACTGCTCCTTTGGTCGATGGTCACCGGACTTCCCTTCGGCGCCCGCGCCCAGAGGGCCGAGCAGACGCGCATCCTCCGCGCCGCCCTCGGGGCCATCCGGCCGGACCGGCCCGCGGCGGCCTTCGACCTGGACAGCACGGTGCTGGTGAACAAACCCCGCCAGGCCCGCATCGTGCGCGAGTACGGACGCTTGCGCGGCGACCCGCGGCTCGCCGCCTGCCCGCCGGAGGCGATCACCACCTGGGACCTGCGCGACACCCTCCGCCACTGCGGCCTGGACGCGTCCGAGATCGCCGGCATCGTCCCCAACCTCAAGGGCTTCTGGCTCGAGCGCTTCTTCACCAGCGAGTACTGCAAGGACGACACTCCGGTGGCGGGCGCGCGCGACTATCTCCAGGCGGTGCTCGCCGCCGGCGGCGAGATCCTCTACATCACCGGCCGCCATCGCGGGATGGAGGCGGGCACGCTGGAGAGCTTCCGGAGGGCGGCGTTCCCGCTCCCCGACGGAAACGCGGTGCAGCTCTGGCTGAAGCCCGAGCTGGCCGACGACGACGATCGCTGGAAGGAGACCTGCCACGCCCGCCTGGCGCAGCTGCGCGGGCTGGCCTGCGCCTTCGACAACGAGCCGACGCACGTCAATGCCTACAAGCGCAGCTTCCCCCAGGCGGTCGTCGTCCACCTGGACACCGATCACTCCCGCAGGCCAGTGGAAGTCCATCCCGACGTCCCTTCCGTCCACGACTTCCTCCTGGAGCCCGGAGCGTGAGCGCCACCCAGCGTCGTCGAGGCAACGTGCTCGCGGTGGTCGACCTGGGGTCCAACGCCGTGCGCCTGCAGATCGCGCAGGTGGCGGCCAGCGGCCGCGCGGTGGTGCTGGCGGAGGATCGCTCGCCCGTCCGGCTCGGCGAACAGGTCTTCCGCACCGGCCGGTTGGCCTCGGCGGCGATCAGCCGCACGGCCGAGGCGATGGAGCGATTCGCCAAGCTGGCGGAGCGCGCCGGGGCCCAGACGGTGCGGGCGGTGGCGACCAGCGCGGTCCGCGAGGCCTCGAACCGCTCGGCGCTGGTGCGCACCATCCGCGAGCGGACCCGGATCAGCATGGAGGTGATCAGCGGCGCGGAGGAGGCGCGGCTGGTCTGCCTGGGCGTCCTGCGCGGAGCGCCGGCCTCGGAGCGGTCGCTGATCTTCGACATCGGGGGCGGCTCCACCGAGGTGATCGGCGCGCGCGGAGAAGAGCCGGAGTCCGCGTCCAGCATTCCGCTGGGCTCGGTCCGGCTGTCGGAGTTCTTCGTCCAGAGCGACCCCGTCTCGAACAAGGAAGCCAAGTTGATCGAGGAGGCCGTTCAGGACGGCCTGGGGCAGCTCGACCCGCTCCTGGTGGGAAGGCATCCGCGCATCATCGGTGCGGCCGGTACCACCGGAGCAGTGGCGCAGCTCGCGCGGCGCTTCGCCGGGACCGACGGAGCGGGCAGCGTACCCGTCACCTACGGCCAGGTCCGGCGGGTGCTGGAGCGGCTGCGGACGTCGACGGCGCGGCAGCGGCGCAAGTGGGGCGTCGACGAGCAGCGCACCGACATCATCTACGCGGGCACCGCCATCTGCGAGGGCGTGATGCGGCGGCTGCGCGTCGACGAGATGGAGGTCACCCAGCGCGGGCTGCGCGACGGGCTGATGGCCGACCTGATCCGGCGGACGCTGCACCGGCGGGGCGCGCACCTCCATCAAGAAAGCGCCGTGCTCGACGGCCTGCGCGCGTTCGGGCGGCGGTGCGGATATCGCGAGGAGCACGCCGAGCAGGTGGCCCAGCTGAGCCTCTCGATGTTCGATCAGCTGCCCGACCTGCACCGGCTGGGCGAGGAGGAGCGCGCCATCCTCCACGCCGCGGCGATGCTGCACGACGTGGGGGCATTCGTCTCCTACAACCGCCACCACAAGCACAGCTACTACCTGCTGTACCACGCCGATCTGCCCGGCTACACCGACCGCGAGCGGGAGCTGATCGCCACCATCGCTCGCTACCACCGCCGCAGCGCGCCGAAGGAAGGCCACGAGGAGTTCCAGCGCCTGACCCCGCAAGAGAGGGAGGTGGTCCGCACTCTCGCCGCCATCCTCCGTGTCGCCGACGGCCTCGACCGGGGACACCGCCGGCACGTGCGCTCGCTCACCGCCCGCCAGCGGGGCAAAGGCGTGCAGATCGACGTCACCGCGGAGCGGGGCAGCGACCTGGAAGTCTGGTCGGCGCGGCAGAAAGCGGATCTGCTGGAGGAGATCTCCGGCGGCCCGATCCGCATCCGCCTGATGGATCGATGACCCTACTGGGGCCCGACCTTCCAGGGCGCTCCCACCGGGTTGCCGTTCGCGTCGCGCCGCACGAACACCAGCGCGCCGTCCTGCGCCTGCAAGATGGTCCCGAAGCCCCACTTTCCCGCGGCGCCGCCCAGGCCCACCACCACCGACCGGCCTTGCCAGGCGCCGGTGTCGCGCCGGTAGTCGTGCTCGTGGGCGGTGAGGATCAGCGAATGCTTGTGCCGCTTCAGCGCGCTGACGATCTCCGCTGATCCGGCCTGCATCCCGTCCACCGGATGATGCCGGGCGATGATGGTGTACCGGGCACGGGTATCGGCGTCGGCCAGCGTGGACTCGAGCCAGGACGCCTGTTCCTTGTTCCAGGAGTCGTCCGCGACCACCACGAATCGGGCCAGCCCCTGCGAGGTCTGGACGTCGTTCGCGTACCACGGCCGGGGGCGGCGCAGCGCCGCCATGAAGGCGGCGAAGTTGGCGTCGTGCGCGCCGTTCACGAAGCAGGCGAACGGGTACGCGTCGCTGCCGCACTCGTGGTTGCCCATGGTCATCCACCAGGCCGGCGGCCCTTGCGCGACCGCCTCCATGTAGAAGGACATCTGCTGGCGCGCTTCCGCCTCGCTCTGGTTGCAGACGTACATGTGGTCGCCGAGATCGACGGTGAACTGCACGCGCAGCGCCCTCATGGCGGCCGCGATGCCCGCGATGGCCGCCTTGGGATACAGGTTGGTCTGGTCGCATTCCGCGGGACGGGTATCGCCGGTGGTGGCGAACCAGAGGCGGTCGACCGCGCCTCCGTTCGCATCGACACGGCCGGAAGGGACCGAGCCTGGATCAGGCGTTCCGCTGATCGGCCCTTCGCCGCCGTCCGGGCCGCCACACGGGTCCACCACGTCGGGCCGGGAATCGCAAATTCGCGCGGGCGCCACCTGGCAGGCCGCCAGCGAGAGGCAGAAGAGGAGGCAGCGGATCATGCCTCATTCGAGCACCCGCACCGGCAGGATGACCATCGGTAACCCGGCGAATTGCAACCGGCGCTGGATCAGGTTGGCGGTCTCGTTGTGCAGGACCCGGTCCCACCAGTGCTCCCGCTGGAAGATCAGCTTGCCGGCGAAGAAGATGCTGCGCTCGTACTCCTTGGCGATCTCCCCCGCCAGCTTCTCGCTCTCGCTCACCGCCTCGGTGCCGATGGAGAAGCGGTAGTCCGCCGGGATGCCCATCCCCCGCGCCACCTCGACGTACTTGCGCAGGGCCTGCTCGGTCTCCTCGCGCACCCGGTCGACTTCCTCCACGCCCTGGAAGGTGGCGCTGTCGATCACGCCCACCGACATGAACACCACGTTGACGAAGTACCGGGGGAACAGCTTCATGATGGTGAGGAGCGCATGGATGCCGAGCCCGCTGTAGCCGCCCACCAGCAGCACGGCGGTGGGCTTCTTCTTCTGCAGCTCCAGCGGCTTGCTGGACGAGACATGGGGCAGGGCGGTGAGGATCTGGTCGAGGCGCAAGAGCCGCGCGCGCACGCCGAGATAGTGGCGCTTGATGAGGAAGCAGAGCGTCACCACCGCGCCGGTGACGACCACCGTCAGCCACGCGCCCTCCAGGAACTTCTCCGCCACGTTGACGACCAGGATGGCGAAGCAGAGGACGAAGCCGATCAGGTGGAGGGGCAGGTGCCGGGCCCAGTCCGGGTACTTCTTCCGGGTCTCCTTCATCCACCAGTAGCGGATCATCCCCGCCTGGCTGAGCGAGAAGGTGACGAAGACGTTGATGGAGTACATCACCACCAGCGCGTCGACCGACCCGCCCGTGTACCAGAGCATGAAGAGCGAGGTGCCGCCCATCAGCAGCACGCCGTTCTGCATGGTCAGCCGGTCGCTGAGGGCGCCGAAGCGGTGCGGGAGCCAGGAGTCGTGCGCCATGTTCGCCATCACCCGGGGGCCGTCGATGAAGCCCGCCTGGGCGGCGACGAAGAGGAGCAGCGCCTCCGCCGCCAGGGTGATGACGACGAACCCATGTCCGAACGGCAGCCCGGGCAGGTCCCACCCAGCCGCCACCTTGCCGGCGAGGACCGCGTTCATCGTCTTGCCCGGCACGGGCTGCACGTCCATCAAGAGGTAGCCGAGGATGATCCCGGCGGCGGTCAGCGACAGGCTCACCGCCATGTACACCATGGTCCGCTTGGCGGTGGCGACGCGCGGCTCGCGCATGATCTGCAGGCCGTTGGAGACCGCCTCGATTCCGGTATACGTGCCGGCGCCCAGCGAGTAGGCGCGCAGGAACAGCGCCGCGGTGGCGAAGAACCCGATGGTCTTCAGATCGGTGGAGAGGCCTGTCGACACCGTCCGCGCCACCTCGTCGGCCCGTCCGAGATGAAAGAAGACGGACACCACGATGAGGATGACGTGCGTGAGGAGGAAGATGAGGAACACCGGCACCAGCGTGCGCACCGACTCCTTGACCCCGCGCAGGTTGAGGACGGTGAGCAGGCAGATGACGACGAATTCCACCGGCAGCTTCATCCAATGCACGGCGTCGGGCAGGTTGGAGAAGACCGCGTCTCCGCCGGAGGCGATGGAGGTGGTGATGGTGAGGACGTAGTCGACCAGCAGCGCCGACCCCGAGAGCACGCCGGCGCGTGCACCGATCAGGCGCGTCGCCACCACGTACCCGCCGCCACCGAAAGGGAAGTGCTCGATGATCTTGCTGTACGAGGCCGCGATGATGATCACCGTCAGCGCGGTGAGCGCGGCGAGGAAGACCGCCAGGTACGTGTGCTGGCCGAGGTTCCTGAACGCCTCCTCGGGACCGTAGGCGCTGGAGGAGAGCCCGTCGGCGCCCAGTCCGACCCAGGCGAGGAAGGCGGCCAGCGAGATCGAATGGAAGAGGTGCGGATCCTGAAGATTCTTCGGACCCCCCAGGACCGCGCGGCGTACCCTGCGGAGCCTGCCCTCGCGCGCAGGCGAAACGGGCGGCGGCTCTGAGCCGGGTTCCATTCCTGCGCCGGTGTTACCGGCCGGTGGTCGCGGGGGCATCCGCCGTTCGTCGTAGTTTTGGTGTGCTGCCGTCTACCGACCGCTCATTCAAGCACGCGGACGGGCAGGACCACCATCGGCAGGCCTGCGAACTGCAGGCGGCGCTGGATCTGGTAGGCCGTCTCGTTGTGCAGGAGGCGGTCCCACCACTTCTCCCGCTCGAAGATCAGCTTTCCGGCGAAGAACATGCTCCGCTCGTACTCCTTGGCCACCTCGGCGGCGAGCTTCTCGCATTCGCTCACCGCCTCGGTCCCCATCGACATCTTCTGATCGGCGGGGAGCCCCATGCCCCGGGCGAACTCGACGTACCGGCGGAGCGCCTCTGCCGTCTCCTCGCGCACCCGGTCCACCTCCTCCACCCCATGGAACGTGGCGCTGTCCACCACGCCGACGGACATGAAGACCACGTTGGCGAAGTAGCGGGGAAAGAGCTTGATGACCGTGAGCAGGGAGTGGATGCCGAGCCCGGAGAAGCTCCCGACCAGCAGCACCGCGGTGGGCTTCTTCTTCTGCAGCTGCAGCGGCTTGGTGGGGGTGAGGGCGGGCAGGGCAGTGAGGATCTGATCGAGGCGCTTCAGCCTGGCGTAGACGCCGTTGTAGTGCCGCTTGATGGTCATGCAGACCGCGACCAAGGCCCCCGTCACGATCACGGTGAGCCAGGCGCCCTCGGCGAACTTCTCGAACAGGTTCACCACCAGGATGAAGCTGCA
>WNFT01004771.1_pt1 | contig 14229 bp, 12 predicted proteins | sample 5400191 | NCBI WGS metagenome assembly WNFT01 (sample SAMN13153359, study PRJNA577476) | soil metagenome | isolation source: 80 cm saprolite under Madrone tree | place: USA:California | collected 2016-06-14
TGGCATCGCACCCTGGCTGCTCGGCTGGACTCCGGATAGCCGACGAATTGCTGTGGGTGACCTGGTCCATGGCATGGCCATGAATTCGATCACTCCATCCTACATCGACTTAGTAGCGGTTGATGGTTCAAGCAGAGTCAAACTAATAGCGCCCTTCGTAGATAGCGCTCCGCAGCTTTTCGGGATGTCCTGGTCTTTGGATGGCAAGCGTTTCGCATGTAGCGGTATAACGACTTTTGATGCCGATGGTTCCAACCAGCGCTGGATCGTAACTGGATATCGTCCGGCGTGGGTGCAGTAGCTTCGCGTTTAACAAAAGTTGCTCACTTCTTGCCGTTGCCCGCGGAAGACCGCGACAAAGGAAAAGGGGCCAGAATATTCTGCCACGATTTTGCCACGGCTCTCCTGCGAGTTATACGGTTTATGCGGTCTAAAGTGCCTTCTCTGGCCGCGATATTAGTTTCTACGCTGAAGAAGCGGATTACGCGCTTTACGTGGCGGTGGGGCCGCGTATTGACACGGTAGGGGTCTGGGGTTCAAATCCCCACGCGCCTACCATTTTTATCCAGCAAAATCGCAGATTTCGCAAATTCTCACGCTTCTCCGTTGCTCCAAAACGCTCCAATTGCCGTAGAGCCCGCCGAGCAATTTGCAGTAGATCAACTGACCCGTTCAAATTCTAATTGGCTGAGTGGAATCGAGTTGCCTATATAGGCCAGCTGGCACTAGAATCGCCCGCACCAATCAGTTTTATCATTCTGCAACTCAATGAGGAGGAGATATGAAAGGAAGAGTGATCCTACTTACCTTGGCGGCATTGTTTGTTGGCGCGACCGTGTGCTTAGCCGCTAACCCGCAGATGGGCACCTGGAAGCTGAATGAGGCAAAATCGAAATTCAGCCCGGGGGCCACAAAGAACAACACGGTGGTATACGAAGAAGCGGGCGACAGCGTGAAGGTTACGGTGGATGGTGTCGATGGCGCGGGCAATCCGGTTCATAGCGAGTGGACCGGTAAGTTCGACGGTAAATTCTACCCCGTAACCGGCGACCCTACTTCAGACACGCGGTCGTACCGGAAGATAAACAACCATACATTAGCGTTAACCGGCAAGAAAGGCAGCAAGGTAACTCTAACCGGTCGCATAGTCGTTTCAGCCAACGGCAAAACTCGCACCGTGACCACGAGCGGAACTGATGCTAAGGGCAAGAGGTTCAACAACAAGGCGGTATACGACAAACAGTAGGGGGATCTCACCCATCATCAGGTCGCGAACGGTAATCCAGGAGATTGCGGTTTCAGTGTTGGGGAAAAGCACTCCTTCGATCAAGTTAGGCTCTGCCTGACCTCCTCACAAGACCGAGCCAGCAAGAACCTGAGCGACGCCGATTGCGGCTTGCCGCCGCACAGTGCGGAAAGGCTCGGCCTTTCCGGATGCGATCTCTCAATTCTTTTCCTGAGGCTGAGCCTCAGGAAAAAGTCAGTAAGAAGAACTAAGCGGAAAGCCGTAGGCATTCCGCACTGTGCGGCGGCAAGCCGCAACCTAATCGCTCCTGCCCGTTGCGTTCAATACGCTTTAGGTACTCTTTGTGCAAATCCCTACGCTGTGAATGCTATAAAACATGTCGCTCGTATGGGGCGAATATTTGTCGGCCTATTTACTCACCTGCCAACGATGGGTTAATAGAGCTGGGCAAGTCCTACCAGGAACGCTATGAAAATTCTGGTTCTGAGTCATGCGGAAGTTTTAGAACTCCTGCCGATGAAAGAATGCATCGCTGTCATGCGTGAAGCTCTGATCGCGCTCGCCGCCGGTAAGGCTCATCAGCCGTTAAGAACAATCATCCGGCCGCCTGACGCGAAGGGTGTAATGGGGTTGATGCCAGCCTACGCCTCCGGTGATCGCGCTGCCTTTGGGTTGAAAGCAATCTGCGTATTCCCGGGAAATCCAGCTAAGGGTCTGGATTCGCATCAGGGAGGCGTGTTGTTGTTTAGCGCGGAGACCGGCGAGTTGCTGGCCATGATGAATGCTTCAGCGATCACGGCCATTCGCACCGCAGCGGTCTCAAGTGTGGCTACGGATCTGCTCGCGCGAGTAGATGCTTGCAATCTCGCGCTGATCGGTTCCGGTGTGCAAGCACGCTCGCATTTGGTCGCGATGTCTGAGGTTCGTTCCATTAAGCGTGGCCGCATAGCGAGCCGCAACCTTGAACACGCACAAAACTTTTGTGAAGAGATGAGGCCGGACTTCCCATTCGCGTTGGAACCGGTTGAGACCGTCGCGGAAGCTTTAGAGGGCGCGGACTTGATTGTCACGACGACCACTGCCGTCGAGCCAATCGTAAGGCGCGAGTGGATCTCAGCCGGCGCTCACTTGAATCTCGTAGGGTCGAGCACGCCAAACACGCGCGAGGTAGACAGCGAGACAATGGCGGCAGCGAGCCTGTTTGTGGACCGACGGGAATCAACTCTTAACGAAGCCGGGGACTACCTCTTGGCAGCGCGTGAGGGAGTAATTGGCCCCGACCATATTCGCGCCGAAATTGGCGAAGTTCTAATCCGGATGAGATTACGTTGTTCAAATCTCTGGGCCTCGCTGTTGAGGATCTTTTCGCGGCGGAGTACCTGTACCGGAAAGCAAGGGCAGCGAAGATTGGCTCGTGGGTTGAGTTTTAGTGAGCAGTGAGCGGTGAGCAGTGAGCGGTGAGCAGTAAGCGGCGAGCAGTAAGCGGCGAGCGCTTCAACGCTGGCTACGAACTGCTGACTACTGACTGCTGATTGCTTGCTTACTGCCCACCGCTTACTGCTTACTGCTTACTGCTTACTGCTTACTCGATGCTACCGTCCCTCGCAGACATCAACGCCGCCCGCCAACTGATTGCTGGTTCCGCTCTACGCACTCCGCTCGTTCGGCTTAACGCCCGCGAAGCACCGGCCGAGATTTACCTTAAGCTCGAAAATCTTCAGCCGATCGGCTCGTTCAAAATCCGTGGTGCGACGAATGCCATGGGCCATTTGACGCCGGAGACGTTGTCGCGCGGAGTATTGACTGCATCGGCAGGAAACATGGCCCAGGGTGTCGCCTGGCGTGCGCGTGAGCTTGGTATTCCCTGCACGGTGGTCGCGCCGGAGACCGCGCCGGATACGAAGATCAAAGCAATTGAACGGCTTGGCGGACGTGTCATAAAGGTTCCATTTGAAGAGTGGTGGCGGGCGTTCGAAACGCGCACCTTTCCAGGTGTCGAAGCAACTTTCATCCATGCGTTTGACGATCTGAATGTGATGGCCGGCAACGGCACAATTGCTCTTGAGATCATGGAAGACTGCCCGGAGGTTGATGCAGTTGTGATTCCCTGGGGAGGTGGCGGGCTTACCTGCGGTATTGCTGCCGCCATGCGTGCGCTGAATTCGAAGTGCAAGATATATGCAGCCGAAGTGGCAACGGCAGCGCCTCTCGTTGTTTCGCTTGCGGCTGGAACTCCTCAAGCTGTGGATTATCAACCATCCTTCGTGGATGGCATTGGCGCCCGGGTTGTATTTCCGCAAATGCTCGAGCGCGCACAACGGTTGATTGATGGCTCGCTCGTTGCCGAACTGAACGAAGTTAAATCTGCACTACTACTCATGGCTGAACGCAACCGCATTATCGCCGAGGGTGCCGGGGCGTGTGCGCTTGCATGCGCGTTAGCGGGCAAAGCCGGTGGCGGTAAAGTTGTATGTATTGTCTCGGGCGGGAATATAGACTTCGCGACGCTTTGCGAGATACTAACGGTTACAGACGATAGCCAATCAGGCTGACGAGGTTGGTAGTGTCCTGGTATACGCGTCGTATTCCTTCTGACCTCTGACTTCTGATCTCCGACCTCTGACCTCTGATCTCTGACCTCCGACCTCTAGGGTTTCCGTCCAGCGCGGATCGACTCCGACAGCTTCTGAACATCAATCGGCATATCACTGGTCTTCAACGTCGCTATCGTATCCATGAGAAACTTGCGCACCTCAACCCCCGGGGTCTTATTGGTCGCTTCGCAATTGAGCATCACCACATAGTCGCCGCGGACCACCGTCACATACACTTGCGTTTTCACCTCAGTATCCATTCCCTCCGGCATATCGAATTCCCACAGCGACGCCGGGCCCAGGGCGCTCATGTTCACGCTAAACGATTTCAACGTCAGCTTGCTCTTAAGGAGCTCTCCAATATATTTCGACTCCCAATCGCGATGCGCAGCCATCACTGCCTTGTCATCAAGCTTCTTCTCTTTCGCTTCCGGCGCAAAGCCTCGGATCTCCGCCGCTTGAATTTGTAGTGTCTTGCCATCAACGGCGAGGAATATACGGTCCGGGACGTTCACCTGCTTAATTTCTTTGCCTTTGACGGCGAGTGTGAAGTGAAGGTCATGAATGTTCCAAACGAAGAGCATGCCGTCGTCTGTTTTGATCAACGCCCAAACATCTGTTTGTTGAAACGCAACGCCGTAACGCAAACTGTTAGTTTGCGTGGCCTTGACTGGCTCTACTGTAAGACGGGGCGAAGCATAAGTCGGCGTCGACCGCGCACCGTAAAGCAAACTGTTAGTTTGCGTGGCCTTGACTGGTTCCACAGCAAGAATGGCGACCGAAAACCCCCCGAGCAGCAATGCAAGTCGAATAGAGTTTCGTAGCAGCGTGCTGCTAACAACAGTGGAAGAGTCCATGAGCCTCTTTTACCACAGGCAAGTAAGGCGCGCTAAGAGTTGCGGCAGTGGTTTGTACTGCATTTGTGTGTTGGGCTTGTGAGTGTCTTCTGGTAGGCATCGACTTCCAGTAGGCAGCGATTACCAGATAGTTCACCTTTGTGGCATGAGGTCATCAGTACCACCTCGCGGTAGCGGGTGGGTTCGCAGGAGGACAACGATATCGCTGGGTCAAACGAATTGAACTGTTGGATCTCTCTTTCGCATCCAGAACCCACCCGCTACCGCGAGGTGGTACTGACCTCATGAGACGGTACCGCGCGCTTATACCTGTTACGGCGTACGGCATCGGCTTCACACATAACAGCGAAGGATTCAACCGGCCTTAAGATCACGGTTTGAGTCTCGTTGAAAATCGTCGGTGGGCAATTAATCTGCGGATGCCGTTTTGGCCACGGTCAACTGCCGGATAACTTTGCTGACCGCGCTCATATCTGACGTCTTCATCACGCACTGGTTGATACCTGCACGACTCGCCAATTTCATTGTGTGCTTGCTCAGTTCAACGCCAACCAGAACGATTGGCATTCCCTCGCGCTGCGGCAGCGAGCGCGTGAGCCGCGCCAGTTTCAAGCCTTCCGCCCCTCGCCATTCAAGATCGATCAGCAACAAGTCATACGGAATCTCACTCTTGAGAAACATGATGGCGCTGCCACGATCCGAACAAGCCACCAGCCGGTAATCGGGTTCCGCCAGCTCTTTCCTTAACGCGGCTATTAATGTCAGATCGCTGCCGAGATACAAGAGCCGAAACTTTGATTTCGTAGACTGTGCATGCGCAGAAGCCAACATAGACCGGGAACCTCCTTCAGGAAAGAGGGTGATCAAAGTCAGCGGCTTCGTTATGACGGGATGCGGAGGGTGATAGGTTAAGTCAGCGGCTCAATACTCAGCACTCAGTACTCAGTACTCAGCACTCAGTACTCAGCACTCAGCACTCAGCACTCAGTACTCAGTACTCAGTACTCAGTACTCAGTACCTTAGCACTCAGTACTTCAGTACCTTAGCACTCAGTACTTCAGTACCTTAGCGGCTTCTGTTATGCTCTGCGGCGATCGAGTCTTTGAAAATCGACAACGGCCAATGCGTAGCTCAACCTCCCAAGTAAGCGAGTGATGAGCATCGCCGTTGAGCATGGAAGGTTCCAACTCACGGCGAATTCTAATCGCAATTGCAAACTAGATACCATCGTATCTAGCAGAGACCGAAATGTCAAGGTCACATCTTCGCTGGGAGGAGTCTCCCTGTGAAGAAGGCTTCCCCGACTAAGTCAACCCGTCTAGCGAAAAAGCTGAAAAAAATCCGCTCGGAATTGAGGCTTTCGCAGACCGAGCTCCTAGATCGCATAGGATTCAGCGAACACTTATTCCGTAGCAACATTTCTCAATATGAACGGGGCGACCGCGTTCCTTCAGCAACAATCCTGCTGGAATACGCACGTTTGGCAAGTGTAGATCTTGCGGCTCTGATTGATGATGATCTTGACTTACCATCGAACCTTCCCGGCAACGTCAAAGACCAAGGCCTCAAAAAATCTCGATCTCGGAAGTAGCCGACTGTGAGAGTGGGCGTTAGCGAACTGGGCCATCAACAACAAAGTCGCTTATTACCAAAGTGGTCGCGAGCTACCCGAGGTTCCCACGCGAGCAGCCTCGCTTAGGGTGGGCCTTCGCCGGTTCACGATTCACCGATATACGCCATGCGCTTCCATAACATCGAACGATTCGTGACCCGCCTCACGATCACGAAACCATGGCTTGACGCACATTGAAAATCGAGGGTGAGCAACTAAATCTAAACCAAGTTCCTAGGCCCGTCATTCGTGCCTGATCGACCCGGCATGTTGATGCGCTTTCCCCAAACGACTAATATAGTGCGGTGTTTCCTTTTAATAAAATGGCGCTCGAAAAAACAGGACAACCGATAGTTGAGAGTGGAATTCCGATCGCTGGAGTTGCGGCTCCACTCATGTGCTCACGTGCCTTGGCAGCGGGGTTCAGACCAGTTTCCCCATCGGATCTCGACACGCTCACCAGGTTCTATACTCGTCTTGATGAACCGTTAGCTGACCTGAACGCTCTTATGATGGTCGCCTGGCGAAGGGTACTCGACTTGCATTTCTTGATAGAGGACGAAGTCCTTTACATGATTGCAAACTGGGAAGGTGGGCCAATGTTATGGGGACCTCCAGTTGGCGAATGGGTTTCAATGAATCACATCCGAAGAGCGTTCGAACTCCTGCGCCAGCTTGATCCGGAAGATCCCGCACCTGTTATTGCTTATTTGTGGGACAGCTATCCGTTATGGAAGGAATTGGTCGAGAGTGGTGAATTTGTTGTTGTTAGGGAGGGTACCGAATATGTTTTTGATACCTCCCGCATTGCAGCTCTCGCCGGCCCAGATTACAAAAAGAAGCGTAAAGATTACGTGCGATTTCAAACAGCCAATGAGCCAGTTGTGATTGAATACTCTGAAAAACTCATCCCTGATTGCTTGCACTTGTTGGACAAATGGATCGAGCAAAAGTCCAAGGTAGTTTCCGCCGAGGACGGAGAAAAACTCCTTATCGAATCCAAAGCATGCGAAGACGCGCTAAAGGACCGATTACCTCTTACGGGCGTGGTTGCGCTGGTTGATGGGCAAGTTGAGGCTTTCAGTATTGGCGGCGCTCACGTCACCAACTCTTATAATTGTATGTTTGAAAAGACCAATCTTGATTTTCCATACGCACCTGCTTTTATCTTTTCGGAGCTCGCAAAAAAGTGCCTCGAATCATGTTCTGCAATTACTATGGGTGAAGATTGGCAAGTTGACTACCTGGCCTCTTCGAAGCAGTTGTGGAAGCCAATACAAGAACAAGCGAGTTACTATCTGCAGGAGAAAGAATAAGACGCTAATAGATCGCCACCCCATGGATTGAATTTTGCTTCGAAAAGTAATACTTTCATCACCCTCTACAATCCAAGCTGACTGAAGCTTCCCTATTGTCCGGGTAGTGTGCCGGTTTTCGGAGTCCAAAGTTCGGAAGCTGAATAGTACTCATCAAATAGAATGGCGCGTTTACTGATAAGTGTGAGAGGTCCAAATGAAGCCGTAGCTGCGGCTAAAGGCGGCGCCCACATTGCTGATGTCGAGTACCCTGGATCGGCACTCGGCACTCCGTATCCGCTGAACATCAAAGCTGTTCGCGAGCGTCTTGACGAAAATGGTTACCAGCATATTTCTATATCGACGAACATTGGTGAAGATCAGCCCGTTCGTAGTACTGCTTGCCAAGCGGCGCTGGGAGTTGCGACGGCGGGTGCTAATTTCGTTAAGTGCGGGCTAGCTGGACTTGATCCGAAAGGCGCAGCGTATCTAGGTGAGAGTCTAGTTAGGACCGTGCGCGAGTGGTGGCCGGAAAAGAAAATCTATCCGGCAGTTTTTCCTGACGAGGAATATGCGCTCTCATTTGATCCACTCAAAGATGGGCCGACACTCGTCGAAGCTATCGATTGTGACGGCCTCTTGATCGACACTTACAACAAGTCGATCGGCAAAGGCCTTCTGGAATATTACTCGCTTGATCAGATTGCGACGTTCGTTCAGAATATTCACAACCTAGGCAAGGAAGCTTGGATTGCAGGAAGCATATCCAAGAATCAACTGTCTAGTCTTTGGCAAACTGACGTTGATGTCGTTTGCGTACGCGGTGCTGCCTGTGAGCAATTAGAAGGGGAAGGCCGATTTGGACTAGTCTCGGCGGAAATTGTCGGAGAGCTTGTTGAAACTATGGCGGTATAAGGGGACCAGCATTGTATATCACGAAGATTTACCTTGAAAACATTCGTGCTTTCAAGGAACTAACAATCGATTTGCGTTCAGAATTGGATTTGAGTCAATGGGCTTTGATCCTTGGCGACAATGGTGTAGGAAAGACTACAGTGTTGCGCTCCATTGCTATGGGTCTCTGTGATAAGACGAGTGCCTCAGCGTTGTTGAAAGACATCCCCGGGGACATGATTCGCGATCAGGAAAAGAGCGCGCAGATTCGAATAGAACTCACCGCCGATTTAACATCTAGTAAAGAATATTCCATAGAAACCACTCTTTCTAGAAATCCATCTTCAGGAGATGTGGTCGTAGAACAGATCTCGTCTGACGATTTACCTTGGCAAGATATTTTCGTTTGCGCGTATGGTGCAGATCGCGGTGTTTTTGGGATGAACGATCAGGACGAATATTCGGCCGTCGAGGCAGTATATTCTCTCTTTAACTACACGGGCAGCGCTCTGCAAAACCCTGAACTGGTTCTACGTCGCCTCCAGCAGTACCACAACATAACCCAAGAAGAAATACTCTTGTGGATAGATAAAATCCTGATGTTGCCGCCCGGATCTACAAAGTTAACACGAACCATCACGATTAACGGGCCTTGGGGATCTTTTAAGCCGTCCGGGTCTCTAGGAGATGGTTACGATGCAACGTTGGCCTGGGTGATTGACCTGATTGGTTGGTGGGCGTTGCTCCAAGAGGAAGACTTGTTCAACAGGGATCTCGAGGGAATCGTTTTGGTGGACGAACTCGAACAGCATTTGCATCCGAAATGGCAACAATCAATCATTAAATTGCTTCACGAACAATTTCCAAAGATTCAATTCCTGGCCTCTACTCACTCACCACTATGTGCTATTGGCACATCTGAACTGACAGATAAGGAGTGCGAGTTAGTCTTACTGAGGCAGGCGGGAGATCATGTTGAAGGGCTAGACGAACAAAAGCCGCCGCGACGGATGCGAGCGGATCAGGTGTTGACCTCTTATTTGTTTGGTCTTGATAGCACCAGAAGCTCTGGTGTAGCGCGCGACATCAACAGGTATGCCAACCTCAAGGCCAAGAAGGGGCTCAGTACCGTTGAACAACAAGAGTTGATTGACTTACACTCCCGCCTCGACAGAGATCTCGGGTCAGAGGAGACTAAACTTCAGAGGTTGGTCGAAACCGCTGTAAAGAGAACGCTAGAGAAACTCCCCGAAGAGCTTGGTTTGTCTAACACTGACCCGGCAGCCCTCGATTTTGAGGTTAGGCGACAGCTTAAAGGGCTTTTCGATCTTACTCCCACCAATGATAAGGATTGATTTTACCGAACCCACCACTGAGGCTTGGAAGACCTGGCGTAAGGTTTGCGCTATAGCAACAACGACGCTTGTTGCCGATGTTGAAGAAGGCAAAGCCATTGTCATCAAGGATGCGATCTATAAAGAGCAGAATACCGTCTATATGGACCTTGACGGAGTATTCCACGGCAAATGCGCTTATTGCGAAAGCTTAATGGACGCGAATCAACCCGGTGACACCGAGCATTTTCGGCCAAAGAAGTCTGTGACAGATCGTGCAGGTAAGGCGATTATGATTGACGAAGAGGACGGCACAGCCAAGGAGCATCCGGGCTACTATTGGCTGGCATATGATTGGCGTAACCTTCTTCCTTCCTGTTCGCTTTGCAACAGAGTTACCAAACTGAAGACTGGAGAGAGGATAGGAAAAGGCAATTACTTTCCCGTTCGGGGATTCCGAGCGATCAATCCTGGCGAAGAAACAAAGGAAGAACCCCTTCTTATTAACCCGCTCACAGAGGATCCGAGTAATCATCTTGGAATCGATGACACAGGAGTTTTCATCCCGCTGACGGCCGAAGGAGAAGAAACTATCAAAGCATTGGGTCTTAATACGCGAGAAGCTTTGGTGGACGAAAGGAAGAGGACCTACGAATCAGTGGGAGATAGGCTTTTGTCTTTGATTTCGGCACTGCTCGAAAAGAGTGACAAGGCTGATGGTAAACGTCTGGAACTCTCCGCGATTAGGTCAGGTGAAAGGGCATATTCTGCCGCCGCTTTTGTGGCTATCAACAATTTACACCCATTTCTTAGAGCTATATTAAATCAGTGTTAGGGGAAAGTAGAGGTCGCCGTTCTTGGAAGATACAATGTACGGTCAAGAAGTTCTTTTGGATTTACGCGAGTGTGATGCCGACAAATTCACGCGTGCGGAAATCGAGCGATTCTGCATGGAGTTATGCGAGTTAATCGACATGGAGCGTTGCGATCTTCATTTCTGGGACGACGCGGGTGTGCCTGAAGAGGAACAACAGACAGATCCAAAGACCAAGGGAACTAGCGCGGTGCAATTCATCTTGACTAGCACTATCGTGATCCACACACTCGATCTGATGGACGCTGTCTATGTAAACATTTTCTCATGCAAGCAGTTTGACACAGACGAGGCAGCTAACTTTACTGCTGAATGGTTCAACTCAAAAGATTGGAATGCCAACGTTGTAATTCGACGCTAAACGAGGAGAGAGGATGCCAAGCGACATGGCGATAACGCTGCATGAACAAGAGTTCAAGGTCACGGCTGCCCAAGTCAATCAAGGATTATTGTCATACTTTGAGCGGGCCTGCGCACCGTTTTTGATGGAGCAATCGTTCCCAGTAAGGATTGCCGTGATTTCGACGACGCTCTCGCATTATCACTGTGAGCTTGGTGCCGTCGGCGGTCTGTCGGAAGCCATCCTCGAACGTTTGGATTCGATCTTCGAGTTCCATCGAAGGCCAACCGAGAACGCGCAACAATTCAATGTCGTTCTCACGGTCCCCACCGGAATTGGCGCTGAGATCGGAGGTCACGCGGGTGACGCCGCGCCTGTAGCGCGGTTGATCGGTGCGGCCTGTGACACGCTCATTACTCACCCCAATGTAGTCAACGCCTCCGACCTAAACGAGATGCCAGAAAACGCGTTGTATGTTGAAGGCAGCGTTCTCAGCCGTCTGCTGATGGGTACAGTTGGTTTGCAGCAGGTTCGATCGAACCGGATTCTTGTCATCATCGATGCGCACCGGGATAAGATGTTTGGCAATCTGGCAATCAACGCAGTCAACGCTGCTCGAACTGCCTTAGGGTTGGATTGCCCACATATTGTGCAGCTCGATCCTTCGATTAAACTGATCGCAGAATACAGCGCATCGGGCAGCGCGGTAGGCCGGGTCGAAGCTGTGGAAAGATTGTTTGAAGTGCTCGATCAGTATCGTCATGAATACGATGCGGTGGCAATATCGTCGGTGATCAGCGTACCACCTAACTTCCATATGGATTATTTTCGTGGCGAGGGGGCGATGATCAATCCATGGGGCGGAGTTGAAGCGATGCTGACTCACGCAGTTTCAACTCTCTACAATGTTCCTTCCGCGCATTCGCCAATGCTGGAAAACAGTGACATTGCTAATGCAGATACTGGCATCGTCGATCCGCGAATGGCCGCCGAGGCAGTCTCAAATGCATATCTGCATTGTATTCTCAAAGGCCTGCATCGCAGTCCAAAGATTGTGACTGATCCAATCGCGATGTGGCACCACAGCGTGCTTACCGCGGCTGACATTTCATGCTTAGTAATACCAGACGGAGTTCTCGGATTGCCGACTCTTGCAGCGTTGGAGCAGGGGATCAAAGTAATTGCCGTTCGCGAAAACCGTAATCTAATGCGAAATGATTTGAGTGCCCTGCCGTGGGCTGCTGGCCAATTTTATACAGTAGATAATTACTGGGAAGCGGCGGGTGTTTTGACCGCGCTGAAAGCAGGAGTTTCCCCTAGCTCGGTTCGGCGACCGATCTCTGAAGCGAAGGTGGACAAGAAAACGACCGACTCAAACTCCGCCCTGGCGGTGGGTACGCAGATTTGAAGAATTGAACGTCGTAACCTCTCGGCTTAGCGCACAAGGAGAAGGACTAGATGCGGCTCACCCCATCGGTTCCGGTCTGCTGCAATCGTTGTTAGCCTCGGGTCCGAAGAGAGTTTTAGACACTAGCGATTTCGGTCGCGGAGTGCTTTACGTTCACGCCGGCAGAAACACTTTCGCCTCCTCGATCTCGGGTCTGATGCTATCGGCGTGACGACACAGCGCCAGGAGTTTTCCGTAGTAAGTCTTGGCCCGCTCACAGTAGTAGGTAGCAACGCTCGCGGGCGAGGGCACCCGCGCTGCTGTGTCTTCTTTCGATCTGCCGCAAGGTTGTTTTGATCTGCGAGCCTGGCTGCAAGTGCCGCGCCGTAGAGTCCATTGAAGCGATTGGTGCACTGCGAAGCGAGGTCTCGAATTCCTGCAAGGCCGCTCTCTCAGCTATATTGCTTGCTGAATTTGGCAGTGGTGCTGCCCTGCTCGTAGAACTCTTCAGTGATCACTCCGTTTGCAGCAATGGTCAGCAGGACAAACCCGTTGTAAACCCGCGGCGGGACTGGCGCAGGCGTGTGTGCGTAGTAATCCACCTGAGTTGAAGTTGCGCAACCAAATGCTTCTCCATAAGGGACAGCTCCATGTCCCACGCATCTCGCCAGCGTCTTACGCTGCGCGACCGTCGGCGATTTGTAAGCTATGCCGTCGTGAACATGACCCCAGTACCAGGCAGCCGGGTCACCTTTCAGGGCCGAGGTGATTTGATTCCAATAGTCAGTGTCTTCCGTCAAGCCGTCGTAACTCAACGCGTTGTGATGTGTCATGACGATCACCTTATCCGCGGAGAGCGGTTGACCGTTACTCCTCAGACCTTGAATCCAACCGCACTGAACTCCATTTGTGCCCAGACTACCTGACATGAACATACCCGATGACGAGTAGTAGGCGGAGTCGAGCCCCAGTATGGTCCAGCCGGCATACTGTAGTGCGAAATAGCTGGTGCACTGTTGTTGGCTAAACCGGTTATCCGCAAGTCCAACGTTGAAATAACCTTTAGCGCCGCTATACATCTCGTGATTCGAGTTGAGCATGAAGCTGTTTCCGGCGGGCAGTTGCGAAGAGTTTGGCCAGTCGTTGAGAAAGTTATTCATCTCTTCGTTTGCGGGTAAGAAGTCTCCGTTTGTCCCGGCGTAGTAAACATCGCCCAGATGAATCAGGTAATCAGGGGAGTGGCCCATTAGCTGTATCATGACGTTGATAGCCTCGCCCTCTTTAAACGCACCTGTTCCCCAGTCGCCGACCACCGCAATCTTCACCTGCCCCTGATTATCCTTCAGCGCGATGGGGGGAACCTGCTTGTTGCTAAATGGAGCTACGTCTCCCGTTGTGACTACTATCAGGTAATCAGCAAACGAAAACAGCCAGCGGGGGTCTAGTTGATCATACTGGCTATCGCCAAAGATGGTGCCGTCGGCAGCGACCAATCCTCCATGTGTGACTTGACTCACGAGCGCGTTGTAGTTTGCGGTATCTATGCGCGCCGGGAGCAGGAATTCCAGGAGTTTCCACGCGTCCTGCAAAATATCGTGGCTCTCAATGTAAGCCAGAATGAAAGCCGGCGGGTTGTGCACCCAGTAGGGAATTAGTCCCCATTCTATATCGCCTGAACCGCCGGGGTTGTCCGGGACTGGCCCGATCCAAATCTTGGCGGCCACCATTGCCTGAATGAGCGCGTACTCGCTGGCTTCGAGAAACTTGGGCATTTGAAAGAGCGAGAATTTTAAGG
>WNFT01003141.1_pt1 | contig 14227 bp, 11 predicted proteins | sample 5400191 | NCBI WGS metagenome assembly WNFT01 (sample SAMN13153359, study PRJNA577476) | soil metagenome | isolation source: 80 cm saprolite under Madrone tree | place: USA:California | collected 2016-06-14
GCCGGGAACAGGCGGGAGGTCACCGAGGGAGAGGTCAGGTGGAACTTCATCGCCACCGGCCGGCCCTGGGCGTCGAGCCCCCCCGAGAGCTGGTGGACGCTCGTGGGCCGGTAGAAGTCGTGCGTCATGTCGTCTTCGCGCGTCCACACGAGCTTGACCGGGGCCCCGACCGCCTTCGAGATCTCGAGGGCCTGGGCGATGAAGTCCACGTCGATGCGGCGCCCGAAGCCGCCGCCCAGGTGCGTGGTGCGCACCGTGATCTGCTCGGGCTTGAGGCCGGTCACCTGCGCCGCCACCCCCGCCGCCATCTGCTGGAACTGGGTCGGGCCGTAGACGAGGCACGAGTCCTTGCGTACGTCGGCCGTGAAGTTCATCGGCTCCATGGTGGCGTGGGCGAGGAACGGCAGCTCGTAGGAGGCCTCCACGGTCTTGGCGGCGCCCTTCATGCCTTGCGCCACGTCGCCCTGCTTCTTGATCACCGCCCCCGGCTTGGCCGCCGCGGCCTTGAGCGCGCTGGCTATTCCGGCGGAGTTGAGCGACTTCCCCGCGCCCTCGTCCCAGGTGATGGCGAGCGCATCGCGCGCGGTCTTGGCCCGCCACCAGGTGTCGGCCACCACCGCGACCCCGTCCGTGACCTGCACCACGTGCTTCACGCCGGGCATGGCCTTCGCCTTGGCGGCGTCGAAGCTCGCCACCTTGCCCCCGATCACCGGGCATTGGGCCAGCGACGCGTAGAGCATGCCGGGCAGCTTCACGTCGATTCCGAACTCGGCGGTCCCGTTGATCTTGCCGGGAGAGTCGAGGCGGTTCACCGGCTTGCCCACGTAGCGGGAGTCCTTGTGCTCCTTCAGCTTCACGTCCTTGGGAACCGGCAGCTTCGACGCCGCCTCGGCCAGATCGCCATAGGTGGCCTTCTGGCCGTTCGGACCCGAGACGGTGGCGTTCTGCGCTCGGCAAGCGGAGGGATCCACCCCCCACTTCTGCGCCGCCGCCTGGACGAGCATGGTGCGCGCCTGGGCGCCGGCGATGCGCAGCTTGTCGTACCCTTCGGCAACCGAGGTGGAGCCGCCGGTGATCTGGCCGCCCAGCATCGTATTGATGTAGGGCTCGCCCGCGGGGGCGATCTCGACCTTGATCGTGCTCAGGTCGACCTCGAGCTCTTCGGCCACCAGGGTCGGCATGGTGGTGTAGGTCCCCTGGCCCATCTCGGAGCGCGCGGAGAAGATGGTGATGCTGTTGTCGCTGCCGATCTTCACGAAGGCGTTCGGCATCGAGGTGGCGGGGGCGGCTTCCGCGGGGCGCGCGAGGGCGTCGGGCAGGACGACCCCGAGCACGAGGCCCCCGCTCACGGCGGCGCCGGTCTTCAGGAAATCGCGGCGGGACGGACGGGTGAGCGGTTCCATGATCACTCTCCCTTGTGGCCGGCGGCCTGGTGGATGGCCGCCCGGATGCGGGGATACGTGCCGCAGCGGCAGATGTTGCCCGCCATCGCGTTGTCGATGTCCGCGTCGGTGGGGTTGGGCTTTCCCGCGAGCAGGGCCGCCGCGCTCATGATCTGGCCCGACTGGCAGTAGCCGCACTGGGGCACGTCGAGCGCGGCCCAGGCGGCCTGGACCTTCTGGCCGACGGGCGTGGCCCCGACCGCCTCGATGGTCACGACCTTCTTGCCCACCGCGGCCGAGACCGGAGTGCTGCAGGAGCGTATCGGCTGGCCGTCGAGGTGCACCGTGCAGGCGCCGCACAGGGCCATGCCGCAGCCGAACTTGGTGCCGGTCATGCCGAGGGTGTCGCGGAGCACCCAGAGCAGCGGGGTGCCCGGCTCGGCGTCGACACTACGGGTCTCGCCGTTGACGTTGAGGCTGAGCATGGTTCCCTCCTGCGGTCGAGTGGGCATTATGGTTTCCCCGGGGCGACCGGGTCAACCCCTGCGAGCGGGCTCAGCGCCTGGTCACGAGGCGCCAGAACTGCGCCTCGTTGAGCAGGGTGATCCGGTGCCCCTTCTCGCGCAGCCGCTTGATCTCCATCAGCTTCAGGCCGCCTTCCCGCCCTGCGGCCTGCAGGGGATTGGGCCGCCCGCGGACGACCACCGTCGTCCTCGCCGAGGGCCCGCCGTGGACGATGGCGCCGGCGCGCCGGGCGGCCCGGACGGCATCGCGGCGCCGCTTGCTCAGGATGCCGGTGAAGGTGAGGTGCACGCCCTTCAGCGACCGCCGCACCCCGACGCTCAGGCGGGCGGGCGGATTGCGGAGGGCCTCGATCAGCTCGTCGGCGCTCTCGTACCGCTTCCGCCGCTCGCCGATGCAGCGGTAGACGATCTCCTTCAGGTGGTCGCTGCACGGAAGAAGGCGGATCTCGGGGGTGCGAATCCGCGCCTGGGCGTCGCCTTTCACGAGCATTCCGAGGAGCTGTCCCACCTGGTAGACGTCGTCGCGCGCCTGCCACTTGGGCACCGCGCCCGCCAGGATCTCGCTCGGGGCCGTCAACGCGTTCATGGTGTGCGCGCTGATGCCTCGCCGGTCGCTCTGCTGGCGGACGATCCCGAAGTCCCCGAGCTTCAGGCATCGGCCCTCGCAGACGAACACGTTCAGGGGAGTGAGGTCGCGGTGGAGCATCTGGCCGCGGTGCAGCTTTCCGAGCACCTGGAGGATGCCCGCGATCTCGCGCCGCGCCGTGGTCTCCGGCCACCCCTTTCCGGTGCGGCGCAGGAACGCCCGGAGGTCGCCCTGACGCGCAAACTCCAGCGCGAGGCAGTAGAGGACGCGGCCGTCCGGGCGCATCAGGGGAAACGCGTCGAAGACGCGGATGGCCCGGGGATGGCCGTCCAGCAGCTGGCCGAAATACGCCTCCCGCAGCCATCCGTCGATCCGCTCGCTGATCTTGATGCAGACGATGGCGGGGACGACCGCCGAGCGCCCGAGCCGCCGGGCGAGATAGACCTGGCCGAACCCGCCCTCGCCGAGCAGCCGCTCGATGCGGTACTGGAGCCGGGTCTCCGGGCTGGCGATGACCTGGGTGGGTGCCAGCAGGTACCGGGCCTGCCCGAGGAGGGCGCTCACGGGCCTCGTGCGGGTCGGGGCGTCGGATGCGTGGTTCGGCAGACCAGAGTGATCCGGCATGGCTCGCGGGTGGACGGGACCAGCATAGCTGAATCGCCAGTGGCGGGACATCACGCGCGGCACCGGAGCTTCACGAATTCCGTGAAAGGGATTGACATTCGTCTGCGCCCTCGCGTAGCCTCCTGCCGACCGGGGCGGTTCGCTCCGGCCTCACCACGGATCGACACTCCAGGCCCGGGCCGCAGCGGGCGCCGTGAGCGGAGTCGCGGCGTTCACGCGCGACCAGCCGCGAAAGCCATCGGAAACCATCCGCAAGGAGGACCCATGCCTTCGCTGAGATCGCGCACGGCCCTGCTGCTGGTGGCCGCCTTCGGGCTCGCCAGCGGCGCGCGCGCCACGACCCTCACCCAGATGAGCCTCCGGGACCTTGCCAGGAACGCCGGCCGGATCTTCCGCGGCACCGTGGTCGCGGTGGACACCGGCACGGTGGAGGCCGGCGGGGGAGCGCTACCGATCGTGACCTACCGCCTGAGCGTCGACGAAGCGTTCAAGGGCGGCTTTCCCCCGGTCAAGAGCGGGGGCCCCGATGTGGTCGAGATCCGGATGATCGGCACCAAGGAGGCGGCGGCGTCCGGAACGGCGCGCCGGCTCCCCGTGCTGCGGGACGTGCCGCGGCTCGTCAAGGGACAGGACTACGTCCTGTTCACGACCGAGCCGAGCCGCATCGGCCTCTCCACCACCGTCGGCCTCGGTCAGGGCGCCTTCGTCCTGGTGGGTGGGGGGAAGGAGCAGGTCGCGGTGAACGCGTTCAACAACACCGGGCTGGGACGGGGGCTGCGCGCCGGCCTCCTGCCCCGGGGCGGGCCGGTTCCCTACGGGCAGCTCGCGCAGGCCATTCGAGCCGTGCTGGCGGAGTAGGAGGCCCCATGAGAACCACGGCTCTTCGCCTCGCCGTCTTTTCCTGGCGCTGGCCGGCCTCGCCGCCCCGGCCCTGGCCGGAGGTCCCCTGTCCATCTGCCATAGCGGCCAGCCGTTCCTCTGGCCGCGGAGCGGGGCCAACATTCCCTGGAACCCGGATCAGGGCGACCTGGGGCCGCTCACCCACGCCCAGGCGGTGGCCGAAGTCGGGGCCGCCTTCGGAACCTGGGCGTCCGTCCCCACCGCCAGCGTGAGCTACCTCGACGCCGGCGAGCTGCCGGTGGACGTGGACGTCACCAATTTCGTGCCGTACCTCATACCGGACGCGCCGGACGGCCTTTCCGCCATCGTCTTCGACCACACAGGCGAGATCTTCGACCTGCTCTTCGGTCCCGGCTCGGGCATCCTGGGCTTCGCGGGACCGGAATGGGTGGACCCCGGCACCTGCAGGATCCTGGAGGGCGTCTCCTTCCTGAACGGGCCCGCGTTCGCCGACGCAACCGCCGCCCGCGACGTCATGGTCCACGAGTTCGGCCACTACACGGGCCTGGCCCACACCGTGGTCAACGGCCAGATCTACAGCTCGAACGTCGGGGACACCAGCGGGCCTACCCCTTCGACACCTCCCGGGGCCGATCACGAACGACTTCGTCGAAACCATGTATCCGTTCTACTTCGGCCCGGGCTCGGGGTCGCAGACCCTGGAAGCGGACGACGTGTCGATCCTCTCGACCCTTTATCCGGCCGCCGGCTTCTTCGACGGGTCCGCGTCCATCACCGGGAGGATCCTGGCGCCGAACGGGACCACGCCCTTGACCGGGGTGAACGTCATCGCCCGCAACGTGGCCGACCCCTTCGCCGACGCGGTCTCCGCGGTGTCGGGAGACTTCACGGCCAGCGCGAGCCCCTCCGACCCCCTCGCGCGCGTGTACCGCTTGAACGGGCTCACCCCGGGGGCGCAATACGCCGTCTACGTGGACCAGATCGTGGAGGGCGGGTTCAGCACGCCCCCCATCGCCCCGCCCGGTCCGGAGGAGTTCTACAACGCGGGTGACTCCAACAACCTGGGCACCCCCGACGACCCGAGCGTCTTCACCGCGGTGTCGGCGGCGGCGGGCGCGACCGCCTCCGGGGTGGACGTCATTCTCAACGGCTTCGCCCCGGGTGAGCCCCTGCCCGTGGGCGACGAGGGCTTCGTGCAGCTCTTCCTGCCCTTCCCCTTCAAGGTCTGCGGCCAGGCGTTCGACTCCGTGTTCGTGAACGCCAACGGGCACCTCACCTTCGGCGCGGCCGCCGCCTTCCCCGATTTCCTGATCACGGCCAACGCCTTCCTGGAAGGTCCGCCGCGCATCGCCCCCCTCTGGGCCGACCTGGATCAGAGCGCGGGGGGAGAGGTGACCTTCGACCAGACGGCAGACGACTTCACCGTGCGCTGGGACGCGGTGCCGGAGTTCCTCATCGGGGGATCGAACACGTTCAAGGTCACCCTCACGCGTGCGGCGAACCAGGCCACCTTCGAGTACGACGGCCTCACCGCGACGGGCGGCCTGGCCGGCCTGAGCTGCGGCGGCGCGCTCACCTCCGGATTCGAGAAGGAGCGCGAGCTGCGCAGCAGCCATCACGTCCATGGCGACCACGAGTTCCAGGACGTCAACCTGAGCAAGCAAACGGCCGCTTTCGAGATCTTCACCGCCGCCGACAACGATCTCGACGGAGCCCGCATCCGCCTGGTGAACTTCAAGAAGGGGTTCGAGGACGTTTTCGAGCCCAACAACGCCCTCGCCCGCGCCACTCCCGTCCGCCTGCCCTTCGACACGTCCTCCCTGGAACGCTTCACCGCGATCGACCCCGTGGGAGGCGACGTGGACTTCTACCGCTTCTCGGCGAAGGCGGGCGACCGCCTGGCCCTGGAGGTCGTGCGCGGGGCCTTCGACTCCACCATCGGCGTCTTCGACGCGGATACGGGCGCGCTCCTGGCCAGCAACGACGACGGCGGCGGGGGCGTGCTCTCGCGGCTCCTGCTCACCGCCAAGACCGACCTCAACCTGGCGGTGGCGGTCAGCGCCTACCCCGACTTCGCGTTCGACGGCAGCGGCTCGGAGGGAGGCCGTTACGTGCTCTACCTCAGGCGGTACCGGGGCACCGTGCTCCCCGCGGGCGACGATACCGCCACCGCGGTGCCGCTCGCCCGCCCCTTCTCGTTCCAGGGCCAGAGCTGGAACAGCTTGTTCGTCAACTCGAACGGAAACTTGACCTTCGGCACCGGGAGCACCGACTTCGGCGAGTCCGTGTTCGACCTGGTGAAAGGGCCGCCCCGTATCGCTCCTCTGTGGGACGACCTGGACGCGCGCTCCGGGCTGGTCATCGCGGAGCCCGGCTCCTTCTCGACCTCGATCCACTACGTGAGCGTGCCCGAGTTCTTCTCGGACTCGCCCAACTACTTCTCGGTGCACCTGCTCCCGCTCGGCACCATCCGGATCGAATACGGGCCGACGGCGCGCAGCGATTCGCTGGTGGGCATCACCGAGGGATCGGGGGTGGCCGACCCCGGGGAGACCGACCTGTCCGCGCGGCCGTTCTTCGGCAATCGCGGCACCATCTACGAGCGGTTCCACGTGACGGACGGCGGAGTGCTCGAGCCGTTCGACCTGTCGTTCCGCGACCTGTTCTTCGTGCCGCTGCCTTGAGCGGGGGGCTGCGGTGGGGGCGGCTTGGGCCGCCCCCTGGAGTGCTTCTCGGGCTCGTTACCTCTCTTGGGTCTTGGGTCGTGGCGGTGGAACAACCACCGCGGACGCCTGTCCCGACCCGAGGCCAGATCTTGTGGCAGTACGAGACCGGCGGCTGAGTCTTCTCTTCTCCCGCGGTCGCGGGGGACCTCGTGTTCATCGGTTCCTGCAACGGTGCCGTCCACGCCATCGACGGGCGGACGGGCCAGGCACGGTGGAAGTACGACGCCCTCCAGGACGGAGGGAAGCGAGCCGAGTTTCACGGGAACCCGGTTGTCACCGCAGATCTCGTGGTCGTCGGGAGTGATGACCGCAGCCCCGACGGGGCGGGCTACGTCTACGCGTTCGAGCAGAAGACGGGAAACGTCCGATGGAAGTATCGAGCCGGCGCCGGCGTCATGGCGGATCTCGTGCGTGACGAGGACCGCCTTTATGCCGTTACCCTCGGAGATGAGCTGGTGTGCCTCGAGCTCTCTACTGGAAGACCACTGTGGCGATTCTCCAGCGGCTGGGTCAATGAAGAGATGACGAATGTCTCGGCGGCCCCGGCCGTGAATGAAGAACGGGTGTTATTCGGAGGACAGAACGGCGTAGTCCATGCCCTCGATGCGAGGTCCGGAAGGTTGATCTGGAAGCGAGACGTCGGTGCCGCTGTGATCACGCCTCTGGTGGTTGCCTCCGGCGCGGTCTACTTCGGAACCTTCGACCAGCGCCTCCACCGCCTGGCCCTAGGCCCCGCCGCCACTCACGCCGACCTTGAGCTCGGCGGCGTCCCCTTCGGACCGCCCACCCTGCTTGGAGATTCCCTTCTGCTCCTCGTCTACGACGGTCCAGACACGGCAAGCCTCAGATCCGTGGATCTCACCCCGAAGAGGGTTCGCTGGAGGCGGGAGGCCCCTGGCGGGTGGAGCTCAGCGCGAGCATATCTATGGCATGGCTACGGTCTTGCCGGCAGCGACCAGGGCAGACTCGCGGCTTTTTCCCCGGACGGTGCCGAGGAATGGTCGGACACGTTTGTCGGCGTCATTCGGGGGATCGGCCTCGCGGATGATGTGCTTTATGTCGGCACCCTGAAGGGCACCGTGTATGCCTATCGCCCAACTCCCCCTTCGGGAGAAAAGGCGCCGAATCCTTTTTCCCCCTGAGGAGGAATCGCGGTTCCCCAAAAGCAATGCGTCCACGACTTCGGGAATCTGGCGAGGTATGCCGTGTCCATGTGCTCGATCCGGAAGCCTCCCTGGTCGATGAGAGCCGGAATCTCCCGGGTGACGTGACAGCCTTCGAACAGCCAGCGGGTCATCGGCTCCGACCACTCCTGCCAGCGGCGTACTCGAGGATCGGGCGACCGCCCGTGCTCCAAGAAGATGAGTTTGCCGCCGGGCCTCAGGACGCGGGCGATGCCTCGAATCGCCTCCACCACGCCCGGGATCGTGCACAACGTGAAGGTGCTGACGACCGTGTCGACGCTGCCGTCATCCAGGGGAATGCGCTCCCCCGGGAGGTCCAGGAACTCGACGTCCAGCTCCGTCCGGCGTCGTTCTCGCACCGCGAGCCGAATCATCCCGGGGTTGGGTTCGAGCGCATAGAGCTTGCTCACTCTCCCGGGATCGTAGTGGGCGAAGTTGACGCCAGGGCCCACGCCGATCTCCAGGACCGTCCCCTGGGCCAAGGGGACGATTCGCGCCCGAACGTCCCGGATGGGCTTCGGATCGCCCAGCAGGCTCACGAGGCGCGGGTAGACGCGATCTCGGTAGTAGGGCACGGGTTTTCCTAGCCGGCAGGTGCAGGTGCCCTGCGTTTCGCGAGCGGCCACACCACCTGACCGACGAGGGTTTCGGGCATCTCGCCCATGCCGGGATAGCCGAGCCGTTCCGGGCTGCGCTCACGCGGCCAGTACGCGGTGCCGAACAGGAAGTCCCAGACGCTCAGGACGATCCCGAAGTTCTTGGCGGTGCCGCCTTCCGTCGAGAGGTCGTGATGCCAGAGGTGCATGCGCGGCGAGTTGAGGAGCCGACCGAGGGGGCCGAGGCTGACGTCGAGGTTGCTGTGGTTGAAGTCGCCCCACACGGTGCTCGCGACGGCCACGGCGAAGACGGCCTGGCTGGAGGCTCCGAGCCAGGCGAGGGGGAGCCACTGAACCGTCTTGTAGACGATGATCTCCATCCAGTGGAAGCGGAAGTTCCCGAGCCAGTCCATGGTGGTCACGGAGTGGTGAACCTTGTGGAAGGCCCACAGCCCGGGCACGCGGTGCAGCAGGTTGTGAATGCCCCACTGCAGGAAGTCCGCCACCACGAGGAATGCGGCGAATTGCACGGGCAACGGCCAATCTGCCACCGGGGATCTCCCGGGGGCGAGTCCCCAGCCACGGAGAAATGCCGTCGTCGCCTCGGAAGCCCACACCATGAGACCCGCGGTCCCGAGACCGAAGAGATGGCCGTTGATGGCGAGCCAGCCCAGATCGCTGACCAGGCCTTTCCGGAGGAGGGGCTGCATCGGCCTCCAGGGCAGCAGCCGTTCGAGGAGGGTAAAGACCAGCGAGATCGTGACCAGCCAGTGAACGTAGCTCATTCTCGTGGGCGTCCAGCCCATGGTACGCCCGCGGGGAGCCTAGCGCTGGCCTTCCTCTGCGCGCCGAAGGTGCGCGTAGAGCGAATCGTAGAGGAAGGCGGCGCGGGCCACGATGTCTGAATCGTCGCGCCCGACGTCCGTGAACCCCTGGCTGATCGCCCACAGGCCGGCGGCTTCCGGCTCCGTGCTCGGCTCGTCGGGAAAATCGGCGCAATGGACGATGCGCGCGAGCCGCCGGAGCGCGCGGTCCTGCGCGAAGCGCTCGGCAACGATCTGCTCGAACGAGCACCGGCCGTCGTCGTCCCGGTGGGGATGTTTCGCTCCGGGAGCGTCGAAGCCTATCGCGCCCTGGCGCCGCTGGGCTTCCGCGACTTCTTCCGGCTCGACGAAGAGGATCTCGGCCTCGGCGTCCACGAAGCGTAGGATGAGCCACGCGGTCGCGGTGCGGTTGACGTGGATGCGCTTGCGAGTCACCCATTTCATGACGGATCAGCGCCCCTCGACCGTGAAGTCGTCGAATTCGATGACGGAGTCCGCCTTCGTCCAGAGCCCGACCTTGCCCGCGTCCTTGAAGGTCTCGTCCCTCGCGTCCAGCACCTTCTTGCCGTCGTAGGTCACCACGAAGTGATTGCCCGTGGCCTCGACCTTCAGGGTGTGCCACGTGTTCTTGGCGACCTTCACGCCCTGGTTCAGGAAGGCTCGCCGGCTGCCCTTGACGGTGTGATAGATCGTGCAGTTGTCCTCGTCGGCATTGCAGCGGGTGATGTAGTAGTTGTTGGCGTCGGCGCTCTCCTGGACGAGGACGTGGTTCCTGTCCGCACCCCTCTCGATCCGTACGATCCATTTGCCTTCGGCACCACCGCCCGTGCGGGCGAACTCGAAGCCCGCCGGTGCGGCGGCCACCGGGTCGGACTCGAAGTCTTTCTTCAGGGAGTCGGCTGCGTTCGTGAGCGTCGAGAGTGACACGGTCAGAGCCAGGAATAAGACGGGTTGCTTCATGGGACGCTCCTTCGCCACTGACGGCGCGTTCGAATTGTACCGGCCGGAGGCAGCTCGGATACCATCTGGGGGTTCTTCGAAACGAAAAGGTGAGGGTGGCTCCAGGAGGACTTGCGATGGCTTGCTCGACCGGGCCCGCCCGGCAACTTGGCTGGATGACGGTCGCCGTGCTCATGGCGGGGCCGGGCCAGGGAGGGGAAGGACGTGCGGCGAGGGAGGAGACGGCCGCTTCACGGGTGGTCGTCTTCGTGTGTGAGCACGGATCCGCCAAGAGCCTGGTGGCGGCCTCGTTCTTCGAGCGCATGGCCAAGGAGCGCGGCCTGGCGCTTCGCGCGGTCTCGCGCGGCACGACCCCTGATCCGTCGGTGCCGGCTGCCGTTGTCGAGGCCCTGCGCGGCGACGGATTCGACGTCTCGGCTTTCGTGCCCCAGCGCCTGAGCGAGGCGGACGTGCGGGCCGCCGATCGCGTGGTGGCCATCGGAGTCGATCTCGGTGAGGTCGGGGCAAAGGCTCGCAGGGGCGTCGTGCGCTGGGACGACATACCACCCTTTTCCGTGAGCTACCCGGCGGCCCGCGAAGCCATCCGGACTCGCATCGCGTCCCTCCTTGCCGAGCTGGAGGGGCAGCCCGCGCCGCCCCTCCGCCTGTCGAACCCCGCCCTGTCGCTCGGTCTCGTGCCGAGTCTCGGGGGCCGCATCGTCGAGCTGCGCGCCGACGGGGGAGAGAACCTGCTCGATTCGGATCCCCGCTTCTGGAAGGAGCCCTATCCGCCCGCCGGTCTCCGCACGCCTTTCGAGGCCTGGAACGGCCACACCTACTGGGTCGGCCCGCAGTCGGCGTGGTGGACGCAGCAGGATCTGGACCCCGAGCGACGGAGAGCGAAGGCCACCTGGCCTCCGGACCCGTTCCACGAGACGGCGCGCTATGAGGTGCGCGAATGGTCCCGTACGAGGGCCCGCCTCGAGTCGCCCCCGAGCCAGGTCACGGGGCTGCGACGACAGCTCGAAGTGGAATTGGTCGGGCCGAGGCGGGTGCGGATCCGGGTGACCGCCACCAACGTCCGGACGAGCCCCGTGTCCTGGAGCTTCTACTCCAACACCAGGGTCCGGCCCGACGGCTGGGCCTACGTGAGGCTCGCCCCGGACGGGATCAAGAGGATCGACAGCTCCCGGGAGGGGTCCGCCGCCTATCCCCACCGTCTCCAGCGTGGCTTCTTCGTGTCGCCGCCCGGCGTGAGGCCTGCTCCCGCGGGGACGGCGCTCACCGCTGATGCATCCCTGCGGCCGGTGGGGGCGGAGATCGCCTACTTCCGGGGTCACCAGCTCCTTCTGAAGCGGACGGAGGCCTTCAGCGAGAAGCGCCTCCACCCCGAGGAGACGCTCGTGGAGATCTATCGATCCTCGGGGAGCGGCCGGGAGGCGAAGCTGCTCGAGCTCGAGCTGCACGGGCCCTACGAGGCGCTGGGGCCCGGGCAGTCGATGTCATTCGAGGAGACCTGGGAGGTTCGCGAGTACGCGGGGCCGCCCGTGACCGGAGCGCACCTGGACTTCCTGGACGGGCTCGGAGGCTAGGCCCTCTTCTCCAGCACCTGGCGCAGACGCCGGGCGACCACCGTGTCCTCGCCGGCTTGCATCATCCACACCCCGATCACGAGCGCGTTCCCTTCCGAGCGAATGCCGATCGAGGGCTCGCCCTCCCGCATCGACGTGACCGCCGCCGCGGCCGCCGCTTCGTCCGCGCCCTGCCACGAGATCCGCACGTGGGGAACGTGGTTCGCGATCTCGGGCACGAAGACCTCGGCCTTCACGCCGGGCAGCGCCGCCGCGCTGCTCCGGATCGCCTCCGCGCGCCTTTCGAACTCGCGAGCCTCGCGCGCGTGGTCCTTCTCCAGGAACAGCTCCAGCGCCACCAGCATGGCCAGCATCTCTTCCTTGTTCACCTTCATCCCCCGGCCGATCGTGTTGCCGTTCGGGGGAGCGTGCAGCCGGGCCGCCTCGATGAGGTCCTTGCGGCCCAGGAGCAGGCCGGCGCTCTGGGGTCCGCGGATGCCCTTGCCCCCGGAGAACGCCACCAGGTCGAAACCCATGCCGGTGTACTTCCAGAGATTGTCCACGGGCGGGACGTCGGCGGCGGCGTCGTTGAAGGTGGGGATGGCATGCTTCTTTCCGAGCTGGGCGAACTCCTCGTCCTGGATCCTCCCTTCGCGGTTCATCGCGTTGTAGAAGAGCATCATGGCGGTCTTCTCGCTGATCGCCCGTTCCAGCTCCTCCCTGGTCTCCACCTCCACCAGCCGCACTCCGCAGTTGCGAACGGCATGCTCGTAGCCGAAGCGGTGGGACTTCTGGGTGATGACCTCGCTCTTCATGGCGGCGAGGTCGGGAAGATCGACGATCTTCTGCCGGTCCGTGCCCGTGAGCACGGCCGCGGTTCCCAGGGTAAGGGCCGAGGCCGCTCCCGCCGTGACCATGGCGGCCTCGCAGCGGAGCAGGGCGCCGATCCGCTGGCCTACCCGGTCGTGGAGCTCGTCGAGCATCACGTACCGCGTGGAGGCGTAGTTGATCGCCTCCATGACCTCCGGAGGCATGAGGGAGGCGGTCATGGCCGTATAGGTTCCCGCCGCGTTGATGAAGGGACGTACGCCCAGCTCCCGGAAGTAGTCGCGGCCCGCCCGGCGGGCCGGGGCCGCGGCCACGGAGCTGGCCGCGGTGAAGCCTCCGACCAGCGGCCAGGCCGAGATGATCTCGAGGAAACGTCTTCGGTTCCACATCGTGCTACTCCTTCTGGGGGTCCGCCTCAATGACCGCAAGTGTACAATGCCACCCGTTCCGGAAATCGACGGAGGCAGCATGCGGAAACGGCAGTTCCTGGGCTCGCTCCTGAGCGCGGGCGGTGCGTTGCTCGTCGACAGCCGGGTCCGCGAGGCGGTCGCGGCGCCCCCCGCCTCTCGGCTGAAGATCACGCGCATCCGCCTCTACGAGGCGCCCTCGCCGCGCCCCACCTTCAACCAGAGCAACGCCGTGGTGACGGTCGAGACCGACCAGGGCCTCACGGGGATCGGCGAGGGCGGCACCCGCGACATGGTCGAGCAGCTCGCGGGCCTGCTGATCGGCGAGGACGCGTCGAAAATCGAGCACCTCTGGCAGCTCATGTACCGTGGCTACTTCTACCCTCCTGGCCGCGAGAAGCTGCACGCGCAGGGCGCGCTCGACATAGCGCTCTGGGACATCCGGGGCAAGGCCCTGGGGGTCCCGGTGCACCAGCTCCTCGGTGGGCTCACCCGCGAGCACGTCCCCTGCTATGCGACCGCATTCCCCGATCGCGGCTCCCCCCGCGAGACCGCGCGCGCCTGCATCGAGGCCGGCTTCAAGGCGTACCGGACGCACGGCGCCGATCCCGGCGGCGACAGCTTCGACTCGCGCGCGATGGTGCGGCGCACCCACGAGCTGTGCACCCAGGTGCGGGAGGGCGTCTCCCCCGACGGCGACTGGGCCATCGACTTCCACACGCGCTTCGACCTGCCCGACGCGATTCGGCTGAGCCATCTGATCGAGGACCTCGAGCCCTTCTTCGTCGAGGATCTGGTGCGCTCCGAGGAGCCCGCGGTCTACCGGACCCTGCGCCCCCAGGTGAGGGTGCCCATCGCCGTGGGCGAGCACTTCGGGGCCCGCTGGGACATGAACGAGCTGGTCGAGCAGCACCTGATCGACTACTCGAGGGTGACCCTTCCCAACGCGGGAGGCATCACGGAGCTGCGCAAGCAGGCCGCGTTGTGCGAGACCCACTACGTGGGGATGGTGCCGCACTTCACGGGACCGGTGGCCACCGCGGCCCTCGTGCACGTCCTGGCCTCGTTCCCGGGGCCGGTCTGCATGGAGGTCCTGGGGCAAGCGCCCGGGCCCGAGCCCCACCTGCCGCAGCATTCCGACTTTCGGAACGGCAAGCTGTGGCCCAACGAGCGGC
>WNFT01007581.1_pt1 | contig 14225 bp, 9 predicted proteins | sample 5400191 | NCBI WGS metagenome assembly WNFT01 (sample SAMN13153359, study PRJNA577476) | soil metagenome | isolation source: 80 cm saprolite under Madrone tree | place: USA:California | collected 2016-06-14
CGCAGCTCCAACGCCGACGAACATTTCCACGAATTCCGATCCACTGATGCTATAGAAAGCGACGCTCGCCTCTCCGGCTACTGCACGCGAGATCAACGTTTTGCCTGTGCCCGGCGCACCGACCAGCAGCACTCCCTTGGGAATACGCGCCCCCATAGCAATGAAACGTTCGGGATATTTTAGGAACTCAACAATCTCTTGCAGTTCCGTCTTAGCCTCTTCTACACCGGCAACATCCTTAAAGAGCACGGTTGGATGCGATTCATTAAATCGTTTTGCCTTCGAGCGAGCAAAACTACTAGTCTGGCCACCTAATCCACCACGTCGCAAGAAGAAGAAAAGCACACCGACGACGAGGCCGATGAACACGACATCTACCAATCCCTGGACCCAGGCATTCGGTTGTCCAGTGTCAATGTTGACGATAACGCCGTCATGACGGAAGGTCTCAGTCACCGATTGCCCATCTTCTTTTACTGTGTGATATTGTTGACCATTTTTAGCAGTGGCCACAATGTCATCGCTATTAATCGTCACCGACTTGAGTGCGTGCTGATCGGCAAGGTTCAACACGTAACTAATCGGTTCGTCCAACGTGTTCACGTGGCTCATATTGCTGGATACCACGCGAATCACTATTGCGGTTACTATCATCATTCCTACAAATACAAGCATCGCCGGAAGACCAAAACGAAACAGGCTTATCCGCTTCTTTGTAGTTTTTGGCGTAGGCCTGGTTGAATTTGGAATTTTAGGTTCCTGGTTATCTTGTTGAGGTGATTGCATAAATACCGTCAGCCCCTTCTATTTGCTGTGGACGCACTTTAAATTCTTGATGCAACGCTCTGCACCCCCCGCCTGTCTATCTACTTCTACTTCTCATCAGTCATCACTGGACTGACCATTTGCCCCAGACAAAGGCCCTCCTTGTATACCACTCCAGATACCCGCAAGGGTTTCCCCTACTATGACACACGAATCTACTAGGTCATTACATGGTAGAGACCGCGCCTCCGGGGAAGGATAGAGCATCTCCTTGTGGATACCCCGGCATACTCTTTTATATACCAGAGTATACTTTGCTGTTTCAAAATATTGACTTGACGAAAGTATAACGCATACGCAACAGGTAATCAAGTCTATTGTTTACTTGAATTTTATGAAATTGGTACTTTTGTATTGTGGAGCATGTAATGAAAGCATGATTTTCTCACCCGCTTTCATTACATGAAAGAATGTAGTTGGATGTACAGGCAATAAGGTAATATTACCCACTTGCAGTTACTAAGTTTTTCTCATATACTTCTTTATATAGGCCTCCTTGCTGTTAAAGGAAAAACCTATCTGCAAACAAATCTCGGCATGGTCTTCTTTATCGTTGCCAGCGTGCTTTATAGCACCATTGTTCATCAGGTTCAGAATGTTTGTAGGCGGTTTCCACAAACATTCTTCTTCCAAGGGCTCTTGTTGACCAGGTACTCATGGCGAGTACTCAGTCCATTCTACGGAATCATACGAGAGGAGTCTTACATGAGCAGTTCTTCAGTCCCATCTTCCTTTCCCAACCGTTGGATCATTGCTATTGCCGCCTTCCTCATGCAAATCGCGCTTGGGTCCGTCTATGCCTGGAGCGTCTTTCTCAATCCCGTGATAAAGCTCTACGGTGTGCCAAAGGCGCAGGCCAACCTCACATTCAGCATCGTCCTGCTTGCCCTGGGAATTACTGCCGGCTTCGGCGGGTACTTCAACAATCGTTTTGGTCCCCGCGTAGTTGCAACTGCCGGTGGGATACTCTACGGGCTGGGAGTAATTCTTGCAGGACTGACTGCATCCACGCACAACCTGCTTCTATTGTATCTGACCTATGGGGTAATCGGAGGAATTGGCATTGGCCTGGGCTATATTGTCGCGCTCGCCATGCTCATCAAGTGGTTCCCAGACCGGCGTGGCTTTATTACCGGCCTGGCCGTCGCAGGTTTTGGTGCCGGAGCCGTTTTCACCGGGCAGATTGCAGCTCCCTTGGTCGATCCTAAGTCAAGCAGCTTCATCGGTGTGGGTTCCACGTTTACCTACTTTGGTATAGCCTACCTTGTGATTGTCGTACTGGTGGCCCAGTTTTTCCGCACTGCGCCAGAAGGCTATGCTCCCACGGGTTGGACTCCTTCAACCAGGCAGCGCACAGATCGTGCTGTGCGTGATTATACTCTATCGGAGGCTCTGCGCCTTCCAAGATGGTATCTTCTTTGGCTCATACTCGCATTGAATGTCACTGCCGGTGCTGCATTGATCTCGGTGGCCTCCCCATTGGCACAGTCATTAACAGGGGTCACAGCAACAACCGCCGCGCTGATCGTAAGCACGATTGCCATCTTCAACGGCGCGGGACGACTGTTCTGGGGCTGGGTATCTGACGCTATTGGACGGCCTTTTACCTTTCTCAGCCTGTTCGTTATTCAGATTATCGCTTTTGCCGTCCTCCCCTCGATCAGCATCTTCGCCGTGCTACTTATTCCCGCGGCCATCATTGGTCTTTGCTATGGAGGCGGCTTTGGTACGATGCCGGCCTTCGCCGCCGACTTCTTTGGGCCGAAGAACGCGGGAACAATTTATGGCGCAATGCTCACTGCCTGGAGTGCCGGTGGTATTGTCGGTCCCTTGCTGATCTCAAGCATTGATTTTAGGACAGCACTCTACATTATTGCCGTTCTTATGCTTGTCAGTACCCCCTTACCATTTGTTGCTCGCGCTCTTGCTCGGCGTCGAGGCGATATCGCCCAGGCCACCACTGGATCCTGACCCGGGCGCAACATAGGGGCCTCAGCGGAGCGAAGCGCGTTTCAATCATTCGCGCCCAGCGCCGCTTGATCGGCCCCTATGGCTATCCTTATTGATGATGGCAATGATGCATGCCGATAATGTGCATGAACATCAGCACAAGCCCTACAGGATGTACTACAGACGTGTTAAAATATAGCTATATGACCACTATCACTTGTTCATCTCCTACAATGAAAGGAAGCATCCTATGCAAGATCACTCAATTCTGCCTGAACCCGTACAAACGGCCGTCTCCGAGATCATGCAGGTAGGCTCCAGAGTACAGCCTTTCAGCAGCGAGAGCCGGACCAAGGTTTCTCGCATTCGAGATGCGAAGGTAGTGAAGAGCGTCTGCCCCTACTGCGCAGTCGGCTGTGGCCTGAATGTCTACGTCAAAGATGGCAAGGTCATTGACATCGAAGGCAATCCCGATAGCCCCATTAATCACGGAACCCTCTGCCCCAAGGGGTCGGCCACCTTCCAGTACACCGTCAACCCGAGCCGTTTGAAACAGGTACTCTATCGCGCACCCTATAGCGATCATTGGGAAGCCAGGTCGCTCGAGTGGGCGATGGAGCAAATTGCGCAGCGCATCAAAAAGACCCGCGACGAGACGTTTGTGGAACGCCTGCCCGATGGGCGTGAGGTGAATCATGTACTGAGCATCGCCTCGCTTGGTGGCGCGACACTGGACGTTGAAGAGAACTACTTAATGAAAAAGCTCTTCACGGGTGGACTTGGCATTGTCTCTATCGAAAACCAGGCCCGTATATGACACAGTTCTACCGTACCCGGTCTGGGTACATCGCTTGGACGTGGCGGTGCCACGACATTTCCACAGGACCTGGTGAATAGCGATGCTATTTTGATTATGGGCAGCAATATGGCAGAGGCCCATCCGGTGGCTTTCGCGAATGTCGTCAAAGCGAAGGAGCGTGGGACAAAGGTTATCCATGTAGACCCCCACTTCTCGCGTACTTCGGCGTTGGCAAATCTCTATGTTCCGACACGCGCCGGAGGCGACATCGTTTTCCTGGGCGCGATTATTCGTCACCTGCTCGAAAATGGCGGCTACTTCCACGAGTATGTGGTGAATTATACGAATGCTGCCACCCTGATTCGTGAGGATTATCGCGATACCGAGGACCTGGATGGCATCTTCTCCGGTTATGATCCTGAAACCGGTAGCTATACAGATCAAAGCAGCTGGGAGTACCAGTGTGATGAGCAAGGTCATCCTTTGACCGATCCCACCTTGCAGCATCCCATGTGCGTCTTCCAGGTTATGCGCCGCCATTTCGCACGCTATACACCCGAGATGGTGGAGCAGGTGTGCGGCGTACCGCGTGAAGAATGGCTCAAGGTTGCGCAAACACTGATCGAGAACTCGGGACGCGAACGCACCTCTGCAATCTGCTACGCGGTTGGCTGGACGCAGCAATCGAAAGGCGTTCAGATCATCCGTGCAGCGGCAATGATCCAACTGCTGCTGGGCAACATTGGTCGTCCGGGTGGAGGAATTATGGCCTTGCGTGGGCATGCATCGATCCAGGGTTCGACGGATGTTCCGACGTTGTATGATCTGCTGGCCGGTTACATGCCACAACCGGCCGCCATAGTGCAGCCACAACCACATGCAGAGCATTCTCCTAATGCAACCACATGGGGAGAAAAGAGGGATGTACCCTCGAACGTACAATCACAGCAGACGCTCCAGGAATATATCGATACCTCGGGGCAGAAGCTGGGCTGGTGGTCAAACTTACCTGCCTATATCCGCAGCTTGCTGCAGGCCTGGTATGGAGATGCAGCCAACGAGGAAGACGGCAACTGCTCCTACCGCTGGCTGCCAAAAATAATTGGAGATCATTCGCACCTGACAACCAGCTATGCCATGCTTGACGGGAAGGTAAAGGGCTACCTGCTGTTCATTCTGGTACAAGCAGCCAGGATTTGGACCAGAGACGGAGCCGGTTGACTCGAGCAAGATCAAGACAGAGATCTTTCTCATGCCTGCCGCCGCTTCGACAGAAAAAGAGGGCAGCTTCACGAACACGCAGCGCCTCATCCAATGGCGCGATAAGGCCGTTGATCCGCCGCTCGATGCCCGTTCGGATCTCTGGTTCGTCTACCACCTGGGCAAGCGTTTGAAAGCACTGTATGCCGGGAGCAAGGAGGCAAAAGATCGCGCACTGCAGGCATTGACATGGGATTATGACCCCGAAAAGCCGGAACCAGGATCACGCATCCTCGATGAGCCGGATGCGCTGCTGGTATTGAAAGAGATCAACGGCTATTATGTACAACCGCCAGAAGGCATTGGTAATAGCAACGGACGCAGGTATACACTGCGCGACGCCCCCCACGTGCCGAACTTTACCGTGCTGAAAAGTGATGGAAGTACCGCCTGTGGCTCGTGGATTTATAGCGGCGTTTATCCGGAGCCCGGAAATAATCGGGCCGCGTCACGCGTCCCCGAAGGGTATACATTCCTGCAATGGGGATTCTCGTGGCCCGCCAACCGGCGTATCCTCTACAATCGCGCCTCGGCAGACCCGCAGGGACGCCCCTGGTCTGAGCGCAAGAAGTACATCTGGTGGGACGAGGAGCAGCATAAATGGACGGGAGTAGATATCCCAGACTTTCCGGTGAGCAAACCGCCGAGCTACACACCGCATCCTGGTGCAGTCGGGATGGATGCACATTCCGGCAGTGATCCTTTCATCATGAAGCCCGACGGCAAAGGCTGGCTCTTCGCCCCCAAGGGGCTAAAGGATGGCCCTTTACCTGCCCACTATGAAGCGGCAGAATCGCCAGTGCATAATGCCCTGTATGGACAGCAGAGCAACCCGGCAGCAAAGTACTTCCGGGATCGATCCGACAATCCCCTGGCCGCGATAGGTGATGAACGCTATCCCATCGTGATTACCACTTACCGGCTGACGGAGCATCACGTAAGCGGCCCAATGACCCGCTGGATGCCCTGGCTTAACGCGCTGCAACCATCGCTCTTCGCCGAGTTAAGCCCTGAACTGGCAGCCGAACGCAAGATTCGGCACGGAGAGTGGATCATCATCAGTACACCACGTGGCGAGATCGAGGCCCGTGCCATGGTGACACGACGCATGCGCCCTTTGCGGGTCAATGGGCGCATGGTGCATCAAATCGGGCTGCCTTTCCACTGGGGTTACCAGGGAAAAGTCACCGGCAGCATAACCAATGACCTGGCACACATGGTACTGGAGCCTAATGTGAGTATCGAAGAGGCCAAAGCGTTCACATGCAATGTACGCTCTGGACGTTTAGCTTGAAAAAGGTCCTGTCGAGCGAAGCGAGGACAGGGGCCGCGATCCGTTCCCACGCGAAATCATCTGTGATGCCTGAAAAAGGTCCTGTCGAGCGAAGCAAGGACAGGGGCGTAGGGGCCAGATTTATCGCGCCCATAGGGTGGTGAGGCGGCAACGTGTCGGGATGAGCTTCGCTCGGCCAATACAAAAGGAGGATTCTATGGTAGTTGAACCTTCCCGGCCTGACACCGGGTCGCAAACGTCACCCCTACAGGCGATATTATCCTCCCTGGTAGGTAATAAAGAACCCCCATTACCACCTCAGCCGGCCATGGGCTTTTTTACGGATACCAGCCTCTGTATCGGCTGCAAGGCCTGCGAAGTGGCCTGCAAGCAGTGGAATCAACTCCCGGCGGAAGCACCCACCTGGACAGGCACGAGCTACGACAACACCGGACAATTGAGCGCCAGAACCTGGCGACACGTGGAGTTCATCGAACGTGTCGGTCTCGAACGTCAGAATGGGCATAGTTCGAACAATCTTCGCGATCGCATTGAAGAGGCCAGGAGCGAGGGTATTATTCCATTTATACCACCCGCAACAGCCCTGCCTTTTTTCAACACTGAACGCTGGCTAATGCAGAGCGACGTGTGCAAACACTGTGCCAACGCGCCCTGCCTGGAAGCATGTCCCACGGGAGCCATCATTCGCACAGAGTTCGATACCGTCTATGTCCAGCAAGATATTTGCAATGGCTGCGGTTATTGTGTAGTCGCCTGCCCATTTGGAGTGATTGCCCGTGACGAACTGGGCGATCACATGGCCCATAAATGCACCTTTTGTTATGATCGCCTGAAGGATGGCATGGAACCTGCCTGCGCCAAGGCATGCCCAACCAACTCGATCCAATTTGGTGAAGTGGATCAACTTAAGGCGCACGCACGCGAACGCCTGGGAGACCTGCATAGGCACGGTGTTGCGGAAGCTCGACTCTATGGCGTCGATGACAACATCCTCGATGGAGAATTGAATTCATTCTTCCTCCTGCTGGATCAGCCAGAGGTATACAACCTGCCGGATAATCCATCACGGCCATCAAATAACGTCGCCCCGGCATCATTCTGGACAATTGTCGCGGCAATGATACTAGGACTACTCGGCATCTTATTTTTTAGAGAATGATCGCCAGGCGGGGTCCAGGGGCTGCCGCCCCTGGCGGGGTGTGGGGTGTCCCCACCTCATCTCCCCTTCACCGCCGCGGGCGGCACTCAAAGAGAAAACTTGGAAATGCAATTTGTTCGAACAGAGAGGATTTTTGTAATGCAAGAGCCACGCGTTCCTATTGGATCACAACTGCGGCCAGGAATACCCTTAGAGCTTGTGCGCGAGCGTCTTTCTACGGTTGACCTTGTCGAGCGCTTAGCAGCATTAACGACGGGATATACACCCAATGCAGAACAGGAGCTACAAGAGCCATCCTACTACGATTATCCCGTACTGAAAGCTCCCCTCTGGAGGTGGGAGATTATCTGGTATTTCTTTTTTGGAGGACTGGCAGCAGGCAATTACGTTATTGCCAGCATCGCCTCACTTTTTGGCGCGCGGGATGACCGTGCCGTTGCACGCGCAGGCTATTATCTTTCGCTCGTAACTCTGCTGCCCTGTCCAATCCTGCTCATCAAAGACCTGGGAAGACCTGAGCGCTTCCTGCACATGCTGCGCATTTTTAAGGTCAAATCGCCCATGTCGATGGGCACATGGGGATTGGTGAGCTTCTCATTATTTAGTGGCATCACAGCTATCATTCAGGCGGCAAGAGATGGTATCCTGGGACGCTGGTGGGGAGCGCGTATACTGGCAGCGCTGCCGCAGCGTTTGATCGCATTGCCCGGCACGGCTTTTGGCCTGTTCCTGGGTGGCTATACCGGTGTGCTGCTGACCGCAACAAGTGTACCCTTGTGGTCACGCAGCAAAGTACTCGGCGCCGTTTTTATCTCTTCCGCCCTTTCTACGAGTATCGCCTTGATTTCTCTCGTCCTTCGCCTGGCACAGGCGCCCGCGCACGTCTTGCACAAACTCGAGCGTTTTGAATGGGCCGCCTTGCTCGTTGAAATGGTCGGGCTATTCGCCTTCCTGCGCGGTAGTGGGCGAGCCGCTCGTCCCCTGGTCGGCACTGCACCGGCAGAACACGGTATGACTTTCTGGAGTTTCGTGCTTGGCGGCGGATTGGCGTTGCCATGGTTACTCTCAACACTTTCACTCTTGGGGCGTCGTTCTGGGACGAGTAGAAATGCCAGAGGAATTGCCGTTTCTTTGTTAGTATTAGTAGGAGGCTACTTTTTACGCCGCACGATGATCGAGGCCGGTCGCACGTCGAGTACCGATGCTCGAACAACCTTGTGGAATGCGAAACGGTAGTACTTTACCATTTTTTGACGTTTTCGTCTCTTTCGTATACAATCATCACTGAACAGCAAGACAGTCGAGCCAATTGACAAGGGAGAACGTGCCATGCAAGACTATAGGCAATTTATTACTTCAAATCCTAATATATTGTTTGGCAAACCAGCCATTAAAGGCACGCGAATTGCCGTTGAGCAAGTTCTTGACGAACTCGCCGGGGGAACGAGCATTGAAGAGCTCTTAGAGGAATATCCACGTCTTACTCGCGATGCCATTTATGCAGCGCTGGCATTTGCCGCCGATACACTAAGGATGGAAGTCACCTATCCACTTGACCAGGCGGTATCATGATAATTTATGTTGATGAAAATGTACCACTAAAGGTCACTACACGCTTGAGGCAGGAAGGCTATCAGGTTGAGTATGTCATGCGCAGTGTTGAAGATAAGGACATATTAGAGAACGCATACAAGCAGAAAGCATTACTTATCACCTCGGACAAAGATTTCGAACGATTGGTTCTCGATGAACGTAGACCAACTGCAGGAGTCATCCTGTTACGTATGTCAACACGAATACCAATAGGACATAGGGCACAAATCGTAGTCAATATGCTTCGGAAATACGGGGAGAAGCTACAAGGAAACTTTACCACACTTACAGAGGTCGCTATTGACATACGTCGACCATTGCGTTAATAAAATTTCAAAGAGACCTCTAAGCACTCCCTGTAACTGAATTCAACACCTCCACTAACTCCTGATCATCACCAGAAGCAATACGCGTATTCTTCCCCTTTTCAACTTTTCCCCTTTCTCCTCGTACATGTGATAGGTTATAATCAGAAATTATTACTTCATCTTATCATGGAAGAGGCAAGGCTAATGGAGGAAACACACAACCTCGGCGGCAGCACCCCACTGACGAGTAGAACGACCGGCAAACTCCCATCCGAGAATGCCGCAAACAATACGCTGCAACTGGCCGTCATCGAGGGCTTTCAGGTCGGGCGAGGTGTCGCACGCATCGACCCGAACGATATGGCACGCATTGGCTGCCAGCCTGGTGATATCGTCATGATTATCGGCGCTCGCACTACTGCCGCCAAAGTTGTCCCCAACGGCGTTGTTGATCGCGGCCAGCAATCTATTCAGATGGATAGCCAGGTACGACAGAACAGCGCGTCGGGATTGGGCGAGCGCGTCACCGTTCGCAAGGCCAGAATAAGCAACGCCGAAAAAATAACGCTGCTCCCACTCACGAGTGGTACCCCCATTCAGGAGAGCGAACTGCAATATATCGCTCGATACCTGGTAGGCTTGCCCGTCACCATCGGTGACCTGCTGCGTGTGGGTACACCGGGAGCCGCGCCGCGTGAATTCCTGATTATCAGCACCACTCCCGCCACCCCCAGCTATACCATTCAAAAGCGCAACACGGGAGAACTGGAAGGACTCGTACCCCCTGTCCAGCCACAGCCGGTGACCGATACGGAAGCGGTACTGGTACATGCAGGCACACTCGTACGAGCCCAGGCCCGCGGAGCCACGCGGCCCGGAGGTCTTGGACGAGTCAGCTATGAAGATATCGGCGGCCTGGGCAAGGAATTGCAACGCATTCGCGAGATGATCGAACTGCCCTTGAAATACCCTGCCGTCTTTGATCGTCTCGGCGTCGAGCCGCCCAAGGGAGTGCTACTCTATGGACCTCCTGGCACCGGTAAGACATTGATAGCGCGGGTCGTCGCCTCGGAAACCAATGCCGCATTTTTCGTCATTAACGGTCCTGAAATCATGAACAAATTCTACGGGGAAAGCGAGTCGCGGCTGCGCTCGGTCTTCCAGGAGGCACAACGACGAGCGCCCAGCATCATCTTCATCGATGAACTGGACGCCCTGGCTCCCAAACGCTCCGAGACAGGCGGTGAGGTCGAACGGCGCATCGTAGGACAACTGCTCGCGTTGATGGATGGCCTGGCATCACGCGGTCAGTTAGTACTGATCGGAGCCACCAACCAGCCCAATGCGCTTGATCCGGCACTGCGCCGTCCCGGCCGTTTTGACCGTGAGATATCCCTGCGCGTACCTGATGTACGCGGGCGCATGGAGATATTGCAGATTCATAGCCGTGACGCGGCACTGGCGAATGATATCGACTTTGCACGCCTGGCGCAGCTTACACCTGGTTTCGTTGGAGCCGATCTGGAGGCCTTATGCCGGGAAGCAGCCATGATCGCGCTTCGCCGCGTACTCCCGCATATCGATTACCAGCGAGAGTATATCCCCTATGAGACACTGGTGAACCTCAACATCACGATGGCCGATTTCCAGGTAGCACTGCGCGAAGTTGAGCCGTCAACAACGCGTGAAGTCTACGTCGAGGTCAGCGAAACATCCTGGGACGATATCGGCGGATTGCAGAAGACCAAAACGCTGCTGACAGAGGGAGTAGAATGGCCATTGCGCTTCCCAGAAGTGTATAGCCATGCGAAAGTTGAACCTCCTCGCGGCGTACTGCTGTCAGGTCCTCCGGGATCAGGCAAAACACTGATTGCGCGTGCTCTTGCCAATCAATGCGAAGCAAGTTTCATCTCGATTAAGGGGCCGGAACTGCTTTCAAAGTGGGTCGGCGAATCAGAGAAAGGAATACGCGAGATCTTCCGGCACGCGAAACAGGCTGCTCCTTGTATCGTCTTCTTCGATGAAATCGACTCGCTTGCACCCCGGCGCGGCGGTGAGCTAGATGGCCATGTTGGTGACAGGGTCATTGCGCAGTTGCTTACCGAGATGGATGGTATTGAAGGGCGTACAGGTGTGATAGTGGTTGCTGCCACCAATCGCTCGGAACTGATCGACCCGGCACTGCTGCGGCCAGGCCGTTTCGATCTCGTGGTTGAACTTGAGTATCCCAATGAAGTCGAACGCGCCGCCATTTTCGCCGTCCATACACGCGGTCGACCTCTCGCTCCCGATATCTCGATGGAGAAGCTGGCAAGCCTGACAGATGGGCGCAGTGGTGCGGATATCGAGGCCATCTGTCGTCGTGCCGCACTGCTCGCTCTGCGTGAGTGGATCGCTCCAAAGTTGACCTCCGGACATGTGCAGGTCACCGAAGTAGGGGGGCAATTGAATGCGCCCGGCGAGGACACATCTAACGGGGCATTACATGCTGATGATGCAGATACCCCTGTCGTTACGTCTATAGATGACACCACAAGACAAGAACATAACACCACAAGTCAAACCTCAACATCACCTTTTGTGATTCGTCTCGACCATTTTGAGCATGCAATTGACGAGCAGCGCGAACGCTACGCGGTCCAGGAGGCGGCAGATGCAAATAGAGCCCGCAAAGAAGCGGGACGCCAACGTTTAATTGATATGGCAGCAGATTATTCTGCCGGTAAAAAACCGGCATTGAGGGGTTTCCGCCTGTGGCTGGCCCGCCTCTTCAGATTAGTTCCATAGAGGGACGATTATGAACATTGACAAAGTATAGATGGATAGACCTGATCACTTTGTACCAGGTCATGTTCCCACCCCGCATAGTACTTTTTGGTGCATGAATCGTAGTGGCACCCCGCGAGAACCCTCACCCTGTCCGGGGGACAGGTAATAGGGGGCAGGTAATCAGGTGCGGCACGGTCACAGGTAGTTCCCTGGTTACCATGTAGGTACATGAATCGTTGCTAACATTAGATACAGCGAACTAAACATTTGTTTTACAACGTACGCACGAATGTACGCAATTTGTTGTTTGAAGATGTATTATCATCTTCCAACATTTGCACATTTGGGTAATTATTCGTTGGCTACCCACTTACAATATGCTAGAAAACTATGCTATAATAGGTAATAGAGAGTTCGCCGAAGCAGTGAAGGGAGAGGTAACGTGTATATGCCAAATATGTCCGACGGCTCCCCTTCCGTCTCCCGTGAGCAGGTCACAGAGGCCTACCTGAAAGCTATCCAGCTCATCGATGATCGCGTCACACCTTTTTTAGGAAAAGCAACGACCCGCGTTCTGGTACAGGGTGCCGCCAGACGAGTATCAGATGCATACCCTTTTCTTCACTTCCTGGAAAAGATGTCGTATACTGAGGTTGTCCCGGCGATAGTACGTGAGCAATTGTACAGCGTAACGCCAATGGAACTTGCCGCCGGATTAGATGCGTTGTTACAGGAGTGTTTTGTTGGCTTAAAAGAACTAACCGGAGATCTGATTGCGCCACCGCTTCATGACGAAGTGACGCGTCAACTGGGGCAGTTGCCCGAATAAAGGGATTTGGAGAGCAGCGTGCAACCAGAATCGAAGGTAACGGAAAGCCCGTACCGTTCCCTCGTAGAGCAAGAGGGAGATCGTCTGACGGCTCTTCGTTACCAGATGGAATACATCAATACCATTGGGAAACGTTTTGTTGCCGCGATTGATCGGTTTCAGGTTCATCGTGCATTGCTTGCTACTCTACAAGAACTCTACAGTTTCTCGGCCTGTTCTATCCTGCTGAAAGGCAATCCTTTTGAACTCTCCATCATCCCTCGTTATCCCTTGAGTGGCGCTTTTTTGCAGGAAGTATTTGCAAAGATTGCACGCGCTGCCAGCGTGATCGATTTCCCCAAAGTGACCGCTGGTGAACTGGCCGCGGTGGCCGACCTGGATGCCCCCGATGAATTTTCCCCCATTGTCCCCGATACTTCTCATGTAGCAACCAGTATTGGCGATTCCCTCACTATTCCTCTGACTGTGGAGAATCGTATCATTGGCATGCTGAGCCTATTTGATGAACGCGAGGGAGCATTTGACAGAGAACTTCTGCAACTCACGACGATGATTGCCGATTATGCTGCCGTCGCACTGGAAAATGTACGCCTGCACGAACGCGAGATGGCCCTCTGGCACTCCGCGGAATTGGAACGCCATCGCCTCGAGCGTATTATCAGCAGCATGGCGGAAGGATTGCTGATTACCGATGCCAGGGGAACAATTACTTCTCTCAATCGCCTGGCACAGGAATTGTTTTCACTGGCACAGGTAGACGTGGAGCAGGAGACTCCCACTTCATTACGCGAACTGGCAGCTAGAAGTAATGTGGGCTGGCTAGCCGACCTGGCCGAGATTGTTGAGCAGACCTTAGCAGGCAACACTATCATGAACCGCGAACTGATTGCAGGTATGAGCGGGGAGAATGTGCCGCTAACTCTAAGCATTAGTGCCGCCCCCTTGCACGATGCAAGTGTGACCCCAATACGACCAGTCGGTGTCGTAGCAGTACTGAACGATATCACATCCCATAAGCAGATTGAAAAACTGAAGGATGAGTTTGTCTCCGTGGTTTCACATGAACTACGTACACCATTAACCGCCATTAAAGGCTATACTCAGCACCTGATGCGGCGCATTGAACGTCGCTTGCGTGAGGCGCGCCAGGCGCAGAAGAAAACCGGTCCCCTGGCTGACCCACCGGAAAGCTACGACCTGCGCAGCCTGCATATTGTGCAGAGCCAGACTGAGCATCTTGAACGCTTAGTGAACGACCTGCTCGATCTTTCACGCGTGCAATGGGGAGAGCTGCACCTGCAGTATTCCAACTTTTACCTGGCTGATCTATTGACAGAGTGTGTGCGGTTGGCCCAGGTAAGCGCGGAGCAGGATACGTTTTACCTTGATATCCAGGTGCAGGATAGCAAAGTTGTGGCGGATCAATCGCGTATTGGCCA
>WNFT01003145.1_pt1 | contig 14217 bp, 5 predicted proteins | sample 5400191 | NCBI WGS metagenome assembly WNFT01 (sample SAMN13153359, study PRJNA577476) | soil metagenome | isolation source: 80 cm saprolite under Madrone tree | place: USA:California | collected 2016-06-14
CACTGAGGATAAACGTGCGCAGACGAGTCCCAAGACCCAGCAGTAGCAGGGCGAGCGCCTTCCCCGCCAGGATCAACGTGGGCAGCAGATTACTGTCACCGAAACTCAACCACAGCGTTGGCAGCAACAGGCATGCAGCGTCCACTATGGTGCACATCTGCCCGAGACGCTGGTGATATGGTATCGTCTCGTCCCGCATGAGTAGTGGTGCTATCACCGCGAGGTAGCTCGTCGGTCCCAACCACAACCACTCGACATACGTCTGCCCACATGCCGACAACGCCCAGGAGATCACCAGGCTCAGCAGCAGGCCTGCAACGTAGTAACAACAGCGCCGTAGCGGTTGCACATCCTGTAAACGTCCACACCAGAAGAGGAGTAACGCCAGCACAGCGAGTGCCCCGGCGCCGATATGGGCCAACGTCAGTCCCCACGGCCCCACGTGCACCAACGGCGCCAGGTCGGTAGAGAGGCCACCCTGCACGATGATAGCCAGCACTACGAGCGCCTGACCACACAATGCTAAACCCTGGTGCAACAGCGTCGCAGGCAACCAGTTCATAGCAGGTGGGATGATCTTCCAGATGAACTGGGAGGCAATGATCAGTACACAAAGCAGACTGTAGGCGACCATCAGTTGCCAGAACTCCCAGTGCGTGAGTCCAATGGCCCAGATGGCCAGACCAACCGGAAACACCAGCGCCTCCGGTATACTTCCAAAGAGCAACACGCCGTAGGCTATCACGGCATAAAGCAGCAGAGCAGCAGCGACGGCTCCGGCGAAGGGCTCATTGAAGCCAGGGAGCGTGCCGTAGAGGCCCGTCAATAGGGCAGCCGCGCTGGCTGTGGCATAACATGGCAAGGCATATCGGAGGCCCAGCCTGAACGCAGGAATGAAGCGTCTGAGACTGCTCACCGCCACGCCTACAGCAGCGCTGGCCAGTACTATTGTGGGAAGGCGATAGAAGTCTTGCAGCAGCATCGAGCCAATGAGCGACCAGATGGCGAACATCGGCATCATCCACAGCCAGGGTGTCCAGTCTTCTATAGCGCCCATGATGTAGAACAGCAACGCGAAGGCAAGCAGGATCAAGGTTGTAATGGGCAACAGGTGATCCTGGGTATGCCCGGCTATGCCTGTCATCACAGCAGCAAGCACCGTCACAACGTAGAGTGGCGACGTCCAGACTCTCCCTGCGAAACGACCGACGCCAAGGGCCAACGCAGCCGACACAAATGTCACCCCAACCAATACCCAGAAAGGAGTGAAAGGCACAAGCAAGGCACCCACAGCAAAGCTTATCACCGGTACCAGCCGCCATTTCACTCGTGTCAGCGCGGCAGCGATGTACCAGACCAGGGCGAAGCTAGCTATCTCCAAGGCTGCTGGGAACGGCACTCCTAACCAGAAATTTTCTATACCTGTAGGCGAGTACAGATCAACAAGAGAGATTAGGATGCCACTGAGCAATGCAATCGTCAGCGGCGGCCACTCCCAGCCAATTGTCCACGATCGTTCTGTTGAACCCGCGGAACCAGGTGTCGCCACGAGCACAGGCATGAGGCGACGGACAGCCACTGCGATGAATGGCAACAGGACGGCCATCAGGAGGATCACCTGGGGACGTAGTACGCCAAACACCAGAACTACCAGGGCAAAGACAAACGGTACGAAAAGCCAGTTTCGACGACGCTGGTAGAGCAGCACGCCGTAAAAGAGGATCGCGAAGAAGAGCGGCAGAGCCCATATGTGATCTGTATACGGCTGGAGGATGATAGTGAGGATCGCTGCACCAAGCGCCAGCAGGTCGAGGGGATTTGCCCACGCGACTCCGAAGCGTCGGCGCACAATCACAGCGCCTGCCACCATCAGCACGGCCAGACCCAGGAAACACCAGACTGGCGCGACAGGCAGGGTCAGCACTACGGCAGCGAACTCCCAGGTGAATAACACACCACTCAGCACGAGCAGCCAGGGCCAGGCATTCTGCTGCATTGTAGAGACTTCGCGCACACCAGCGCGGCTCAGTGTGACACTGAGTGTGAGTGCGAGGCCAATGCTTACAGCAAGGACAGTCCCCCACGTTGCTGTGAAGGACAACGTTGATGCAGGCTCGTACGAATACGCTCTGGCGAAGAGTAGCGACGGCAACTGCGGCGAGATGACCAGGGGCACAATGGCAACGACGAGCAATGCCAGTTGATCCAGGCGCAGGCCGAGCTTGCCAAAGGGCTGAAGCAGTCGAGGAGTGAAACGGCTCAGGCCATGATAGAGGACCGCCGTTCCTGTGAGCGCTAACGCATAGCCGATCTCCTGGAAGTTGAGGGCATAGCAGAAAGCCAGGACGCTCGCCAAAAACAGGCAGGCCAGTAGCAGCATCCATTGTGTGTGCTTCGTTCGCCACAAGTAGAGGCCCATCCAGAGCAACAAGAGCAGCGTCATACTCAGGATCGAGAAACGGATGCTTCCCCATGATGAGCTACCGAAGGTATCCAGCAGGAAGGAGTAGAGGGTAGTGACGACGGCACCTGTTGCACACGCGCCAACGAGCATAAACGAGAGGGCGCGCACAGGTGTACGCAACACCGCCCACATACCGAGGAAGGGCCAGTGATTGGAAGAGGCGGAACTACTAACGGAGATGAGTGCAGGCAAAGCTAGCAGCATCAGCATACTGGGCCACCACCAGTAGTCAAGTCCGAGTTGACGGGCGATGGCAAGGTCTACGACCACCAGGGCTGCTGCTCCCAGGTAGCCGAAGAGCGTAAAGCGTTGAGAGACGGCAAGGACAGCATAGACGATAGCGGCATAGCCCGCGGCAATGGCGATGAGGGTTGCGGCAGGAAGCGGGACGATGTGTATCAGGCTGTAGCCAGCGTAGCCAACCAACGGGACCAGCAGGGCCGAAATGCTCGTGTACAGGCGCGAGACAAAACGCAGGTTGGGGAAAGGATAGGTAATGTAGCCAACACAGCCAAACAATGCTTGAACGCCGAATACAATGAGGAAGGTCAACGATGGGTTGCGCGCAGTATTCGTGACAATAAAGCTCAGAGCACCAATCAGGATGAGAAATGCGCCAAGTGCGGCCACAATCGTGACAGACTGATCTAAAAAGAAGGACTTCCACGAGAAGATGCGCTGCGGACGTTCTCGCACAGGCATTACAGGCGATGGCCCCACCGGCGGCGCGACTGGCGGGGTGACAGATACAGGTGCTATATGAGCCGACCTTGCAACGGGTGCGACTGGCCGGACTTGCGAGCGAGATGGAACTACCTCCGCGTGCGCGACATACGGCAGGGACAGAGTTGGTTCATATGGCGAGAACGATGGGTTGTCAGCCAACACTACCTCAGACGGTTGTGCCTCTGGCGAGGCAGGCGGACTAGCAGGTGCTACTCGCACATTGAACTGGCGCAGGTAGTTGAGGCGGGTCTGATAGCGATGTATCAGATCCGCAACTGCCATGTACACTCCGCCATAGAGGGCAACACGTTGCAGGTCATGAAGAGACGACTCTAAAAAAAGTTTTTCTTTGGTTCTATCGATTGGATAATTGCACCTGGGACAGTCTTCTCCCGCTTCTGTGCTGACAGGCAGGTTACAGCAGTCACAGTGCAGTATAGGTGGCTGTATCATCAGACGACTCCTTCTGGGTTCGTTCCGCCCTCGAAAGGAGTTGAAACTTACCCCCGTTTATGAAGTGAATAACCACATAGCATAGTCCTATGCACAGCATACACGAGTGTTACCTCAGAAGATGAGTGTCATTTGTCCCATAGGGCAAGCTTCCTACCTCACCGCACCCACGATTCCACGAATGCGAGCCGCAGCCTCATCACGAGTGATCTTGCCAGCTTGCAGTGCGTCCAACACATCCTCAATGGATAGTGTTGTAGACGTAGCAGGTGCTGTTTCTATTGCTTCCGCTGAAGGCTTCGGCGTAAGTACTTCCGCCTCGGTCGCTGGACTGGTTTTCTGTGCACCCAGGAGGCGTTCCCGTCTAGCTGTCCAGAAGTAGATGCTCGCGATGAGAAGACCCACAATTAGCCCTGCCCCTGCGCCATGGGCCACATGCTGCCAACCGTCGAACAACGTCGCCCCCAGCAGTGACGTAAGCAGCATATACAACAGCGTAATAGCACTGCCGACGCTCACCAGAATACCACCGACCAGCAAGCTAAAGACCAGTGTACGGCGTGGACCAGCGACAGTAGCCGACATACTTCGCCGACTCAGGTACAAACTGAGTGGAATGTAGGCAGTACCAGGAATGATACTCGCAAGCGCGATGACCAGATTCGACAGGTCAAGAGCGGAAAGGGGAGCAATATGCTCTATAATGTTGAACAGCAGAAAGCCACATCCAAACCAGAACGAGATCGCCAGGAAAGCCGTTGCAATCACCTCACCGATGAAGAATGACGTTGTTCGTTGCGCCTGCGATCGCATCGCAGAAGTACTTAACCAGAAACTGTAGAAAGCAACAACCACGACGCCAAAAGTGAGCGGGGCTACAAAGCTATACAAAGCCGATGGTGAATACGTGGGCAGTACTGATACCTTGAAGAGTGTTTGCAGCGCCAGCACGAGCACGAGATTCACACCAGTGAGTGCCAGACCCACACCATAAGCAAAACTGATGAAGTGGAGCACCTGGCGTAGCAATGAATATGCATCGCCACGACTCAACCAGCCATAGCCTACCCAGAACAGCATGATCCAGAGCGTGCTTACTATGAAAAGAAGCAGGTTGGGACTACACGATGAGGTTGAGGTAGGGCCACATGTAAATGAAGCAGGGCTGGTAGACAAGAGCGTATCCAGCATCTGCGAGACGGTACTGAACCAGGAAACAGTCAAGCCGATGAGCAAGATGAGTTGTGCGCCATAGAAGTGTATACGCTGAAACACGATGGCTGCCCCAGGAGCCGCTTGAGATCGCCTGCGCTCCCACTCAAGCAGGGCAAAGAATCCCAGACTCACAATCGTGTAGGCCGCACTACCAGTAACATCTATCGGGTAAGGCTGGCCCAGCGAAGAAATCACGAACGATGCGGTAAACACGCCCGACAGCAGGCTGATCGCCTCGGCGAAATTGAGGAAGAATGAGCGAACGCCTCCGCTGCCTGCGGCAGGATCACTGCGTATATCACGCCGAATGAGCCAGTAGTGCAATGCGCACAGTGGGACTGCGATGACTAAAGAGACGATAGCAAAGACTATCGCCTGGACGATATCTGAGCTGGTGGGGCCGGTACTAGCTCCCTTGAGAGGTGTAAATGTAAACACTAATTGCAGCAGCCTTCCTATCCCGGTTGCTGCAAAGCTGAGCATACCAATGTAAACGACATAGAGGTAGAAGCGATAGAGATTACGCGCCATGAGTCCTCCTGATTACCCTGTTCTTTAGTAGCATGCGAGATGCTGGTTGCTGAAGAGTGGACTTACGCTCCTTGCAAGCAGTGTAGCATGATTCTATGGTAGAGTATAGGGCATGTTGCGCCGGATGAGGAGTGTCATATGTCACATTTTTTGAGGCTGTTCAGGGTGTATGAATTCGTTGTTTGGCAAAGGGGCAAATATTGTGCTAGGCTGAGCGACGGCGGAACTGCTCGGCCAGCTCGTACTTATTCTCAAACATGCGGTTGCCACAATAAATGTTTCGCCGTGTGAACGGCTCTGGAGTTTGTTGGATGAGCCGTTCACGCAGTTTTTCTTGCGGGTAGTAAAACCAGGGTTCTGGTAAATGGTATGTTGGGTCATACACCCACGCAGGACAGGGAACTCCGTACCGCTTGCAGAGCCACTCCGTAGAGGCCGCACAGAATGCTGCCCAGCGCTGTGCGTCGGTGCTTGACAACGTTGGCGCCACCAGCGAATCAGCAACTAGTTGCTCACGTCGGTCTTTCGCGTTCTCAAACCAATCATTCATGAAATTGCCCAACGCGATCCAGGGATCTTCTCCCTGGCATATTTCCTCATAGGCCACCGCCATTGTTTGGCGTTGATCACATGTCTTCATCATGTATCCTGAGCGTGCTTGTTTTTTCTCTCTTCCCAATTATACCATAGCTTTCGCGCATCTAAGCATCGCTGTCACGCTAGAAAAACCTGGTCGAGGGTGTCGTTTAAATGGTTGATCTGCTGGAGTTGCTTGCCAGGGATGTACTGATCAACCAGTTGTTGTGCTTGCTCGCGCGTCTGGATATTCACCTGCTGGCAGAGGGCTTTAATGTCAGGCATGTCTTTTGTGCGGCCCGCGAGTAGTTTCAGTGCGAGAATGTACTCCTTCGGTGGGAGAAAAACCTCTAGCTTGCCATATCTGTGCCAGAGAGTCCCTTCTGGGACATTGCTTGCATCTCGGAGAAAATCGCCTATGACATCGTTGAGCCAACTGCTATTCAACCTGTTTCTGGTGGTGACAGCTCGTACTGCGGCTCTGAAGGTTGGGTAGAGCGGTGAGGTCGTTGCGTCCTCAATATCGATAAGGAGCACGTCAATATCATCTGTTGCTCGTCTGTTCTGAACCTGGAGGAGCATGAACGCACCGCCAACTAAGAGGATGCGGACCGGATGCTGCACGCCCAAGTCCTGCAACTCCTGTCCCAGTTGAGCAAGATACATTTCTATTTCCTGTGCTTGCATATCAACCTCTTTACTCTCTATCTTGCCTACCACACCTGCACTGTCTCATCGTCACTTCCCGAGGCCAGGGTATCACAACTACTTATGCTGACGATGAACTGGATAATCCCATGAACTACCTAGGTGCATGATAGCACTCGCCCAGAAAGCGCGTCAAGTATCTACCGGGAACGGCTGCTCAATCTTCAACCCCTCTTGACAACCATAGAACATTTGCTAGAATCATTCTGATATAATGACTAACAACACCCAAATACGGAGACTCAGATAGGTTAAGAATCACATGCTCAACACTCGCGACAACCAGAACACGGACACACTGACCATCGCCTCCCCCTCAGCCTTCAACCTGACGGGGCGCATCGCCGTGTTCAGCTACCTTACTGTCTCTGATCGCGTGAGCTGGTACCGCGCCATCATGCGCTACTTCCTCCAGTGTCACCGCGAGTACCGCTATCAACTCACCGACCAGGAAGTACGTGATGCCGTGCGCCAGACCTTCGATCCCGAATATACACTAGAGAAGTGCCAGACCGACCTGACGGCCCTGCGAGATTGGGGCAATCTCACGGTTACCTATAACTCTAGCCGCGCCACCTCCATCGCCAGCTTCCGCTCACCTGCACTCCTCTACCAGGCTACCGCCGAAGCCATCGCCATCGAAACGTTCCTCGATGAGCAGGCTCGCACCATTACAGGCAGCGGAGCACTGCGCCAGAGTGACCTGCCACTATTGTGGGAAACCCTGCGACAGTTGGATGAAGCGTTGGCGCAAGTCTCTCCTGACTACCCAGCTGAGCATCGGCGAACCATTGCAGAGGGATGGCAGCATGCCTTCGACGCTTGGAACGCACTGGCACGTGACGCCGCACAATATCTCGCCAACATCACCAACAACGCCCAACACAGCTGGTCCGACCTGGAAGCATTCCACGCCTACAAGCGGGCCGTCGTGACCTATGTGCAGAGCTTCGCCCACACTCTCTCACAATACAGCCGCGACATCCGCGAACTGCTTGCTCGCTGGTCGATCACAGGCAAGAAAGACACATTGATCGAGATCATTTCACAGCACCTGGTCTCACTTGCGCTCGTCACCGAAAACAAACGCCCACTGGCCGAGCTGACCCAGGACGCTCGTAACCAGGTGGAAGCGCTCAGCCTGTGGTTTGCCGAAGGCAAAAACGCCGACACCTTCCGCCACAACGCACTGGCCGAAGTCGACAAAGTTGTGCGCAGAGCTGCAGCCTTTGCCAACACGGCTCGTCCGAATGCCAACTACGCCGCCAATTTGCACGCCCTGGCGCTCCAACTGCTCACAGCCAGGGATACCGAGGCGGCACAACAACTCTTCGCCGTCGCCTTTGCCAATGCCTTACCGGTCCACTTACCCGAGAGCCTTGCGGGCACACCCAGCACCGCTTCCAGCCCGGAGGAACAAAACGCCTGGTACAAGCAGCCCAGCGTCACGCTACCACTGCGCCCCATCGGGCGCGGCAATCGCGGCGAACGTATCCTGGAGGACCCGATTGTAGACCACCAGCGAGCCATTCACGCTCTGAAAACGCAACATAGAACCCAGCTTCAACAGCAGCAGCAACACTTCGCACACCTCTTCTCTCACACTGCCCTGCTCGACATCGGCACCATTGAGAGCATCACACCGACTGCGCGCGCCGTCCTGGTGGAGGTGATTGACGCTTGCTTGAGCGACCCCTACCACCAGTATCATGCTCCCGATGGCTCGCTTGTGACCCTGCTCAACTTCGAGGAGCAAACCTACACGCAACTCCGTTCATCCGACGGCTTCTTACTCCTGCCACGCTATCGCTTGCAGTACCAGCCCCAGCAAAGCAGCGAAGACAACGTCGCAGAGGAAGTGTTAACACAAGATTATGCCAGCAGAACACGATAACAATGTAGTGGCCGGGCTTGCCCCCGCCAGGATCACCGCCATACAACCAGAACATGACCACGATGTAGTGACCGATCCTGTCTCCGTCAACCCGCTTGGGCTACTGACACCCAAGCGTCGCTCGGCGGCAGATGCAGAGTTGATCAAGGCGCACGTCGCGCTGTTGGAAAAAGAAGTCCTCCAGCCCAAGGACGGCGACCTCTTCCGCCTGGTGAAGTACTACTACCGCAAGTTGCAAGACTGGCACGATCAGCACACGGGCTGGCACATACGGCGCAGCTCGACCGTGATCCGCTTGCTGCGTCACCCCAGTACCGTTGCATCGGGCTACATCACTGAAGAGTTGAAAGAACCACGTGATTTCGCCTGTTTCGCCTGGATTCTCTGGTACGCCGAGAGCCGCCAGTACAGCGGGCGAGGCAACGACCAGCAGTTTTTGCTCTCGAAGCTTGCTGAGCGCATTCAAGAGCAGTCAGCGAATGTCGCCAACAGCGAGGCCAGGCTCGACTTTCTTAAACAAAGCGATCGCTACAGCATGCGGCGCGCACTGAAATACCTGGAAGACCTGGGTGGGTTACAACTAGTAGACGGGCAAACGAAAGAGTGGGTTGAGCAAGTACAGGATGCCGATGTCCTGTACGAGTTTACTGATGTCACACGTTCGCTTGTCGCCGCACTGCGTCCAGAGACGTTGACGGACGTTGCACTACGCCTGGAAGACAACGCTATGGCCCTTTCACCAGCACTGCTCACCTACACGGCAGATACAACACCCGATCTCGCCCGTGCCTGGCGTTCCTTGCTCATCGGGCCTATCCTCTTGCGCTATGATGATCCCAGGGCCTTCACTGCCCTGGCCCTGCAAGCCAGCGAGGTCGCCAGCGAACTGAGCGACACCTTCGGTTGGTTGCTCCACCTGGACCGCGACTACGCTTGTATCGTGCGAGCAAGTGGCACGGCGACCGGCCCTGTGATGGGTCTGAGCCTGACGGGTGCCAACGACCAGATTGCACTCCTGCTCTGCGGTGCCATCCGTCGTCAAGTCGCATCCGGCGCATGGCCGCCCGCCGACCAATACGGCTGCTTACATGTGACGGCAGGCGACATGCGAGAACTATTCCTGCACCTGCGCGAACAGTACGGGGAAAACTGGGGTAGCCAGGCACGTGAGAAGAAATTCGAGGTACTGCTGGCCGAGGTCTATCAAAAGATGCGTCACGTGGGCCTTTTGCGTGGCCCTGACGCCGCCGGGGATATGCTGGTGCTTCCGCCCGCTGCTCGCTACAACGTTGCCTACTATGACGAAATGCAGGGGGCAGCACCAACATCGCGTAGCAAGTCCAGGCGCACAGCCAAAACGGCTGCGGGATCTATTGCTATTGATTGGTCAGGTACAGGTGGAACAGGGACATGATTGAAAGAACGAGGGCTTTCATAGGTAGGCAATTTGGTGACGTGATCGTTGTTCCCGTAGAGGAACGACGGGCACATTCCCAAAAATCTACCCCCACCAGACCAATTCACAGCGAAAGAGAGAACACCCATGCAAAGCTTGTTTGACGAATCTATCTCAATGAACGGTGCACATAGCACCAAACCCGCTCATCCCGTCGACCTATTACAAACATATGCCGGAGGTCCACATGGCTACCGCCTGCGCCGCATCATCCTGACCAATTTCTGGCTCTACGGGCAGCAGGAATTCGAAATCCCGCATGGGCGACTCTTTCTTGCAGGCGAAAACGCAAGCGGCAAATCAACCGTCCTCACCGCCGCCTTGCCGTTAGCCATTGATGGCGACACACGCCCCCATCGTCTCGACACCTTTGGTGGACGCGAGCGACACGTGGACTATTACGTCCTGGGCAGCGAGGAATCGGCAACACCCTTCAGCTTTGAGAAGCGCACATCGTACATTGCATTAGAGTTCGAGTGGTGTGATCCCGATCGTCCTCCCATTGCAGCGGAACTACGCCGCTACTGGGAAAACGGCGATCGTGAGAAGACCCGCTTCCTGACCATCGGCTTGAGCCTGGCCGGGAACGCCAATAACAGTAACCGCATCCGTCGTCTATTCTTTCTCATTACCGACGGCTCCCGCCTGGGGTACGACCTCTACACGACCGAGACGCATGACAAGCAGAAACGTGCATACGATCACGCGAAATTCAAACAACAGTTGGAAGGCCATGGCATCGTCTGCGACACGCAGGATGAGTACGAGCGACACGTATCACATTATCTCTTCGGTTTTCCCGATGTTAAGGATTTCCGCAACCTGATGAACTTCCTGCTCCTGCTGCGTCGCCCCAACCTGAACACCGAGTTGCGCTTCTCGCAGGTGCATGAAAACCTCAAGCAATCGCTGCGGAAAATCTCCAGCTCGACGACCAGCCAGGCTATCGATATCATCGACCAGATCGACACCATCGAGGATGAGATCAAACGCCTGCAAGAAGAGTTCCAGGTTGCCCAGCACTTTCACGACGAACAGCAAAAGCTGGCGCTGGCCCGCGCAAGAGAAGCGGCGTGTGAATACCTGGAGAAACAACTGGCGCAAGACAAAGCCCAGAGCCAGGTGACGAAACTGCACAACGATCTGCGTACAGCCATGAGCGACCGCCAGAGCGCAGCAGCACAGCGCAACGAGTTGCAGGCCGAGGGCAGCCAGATTGATGGTCAAATTCGAGCGTTGGAAACAAGCGAGGGATTACAGGTAGCACAGAAGCTTGTCGCTACACAAGAGCGAGTTCTGGAAGCCCAATTGCAACGGGACCATCAGAAGCAGAGCCTGGAAGCCAGCCATCGTGCAACTGAAGGCATCCGCCAGCGCCTGAAACAGCAGGAAGCGACGTTTTCAAAGCGCAAGAAAGCACTCGAAGCACAACTGCGCGAGTTGCAGCGCGTGGCCTCCGAAGAGGCCCTCTGGGAAACAGCCACCGTGCAGTTGGAGATGGCCGACTCGCAAATCAGCACGATCTCCCTGGATGATGCCAGATTGAACATCCCGCTCTCCGTGGCTATTCTGACCGGCGTGCAGTCAAGGGAGCGCATCAACTGGTTGCAGCAGCTCGCTGTGTTACATCGCAACAAAGAGAGTACAGCGAATGAGGTTCAGGGCACACGCAAAGTGGAAGATATGTGCTCCGTAGAACTTGACGAGTCGCGCCGCCGCTTCCAACACGCCCAGGATAGCGCCGACGAGTTGCAGCAACGCCTGGACGAGCAGATTGATCAATTAGTCGCCCGCAGCGAAGCCCTCGGCATAGCACCTTTCTCGCGTACAGACACCACAGCAATCGAGACACTCGAAGGGAGGTCGCCAGCGGACCAGGTGGTAACCGAGTTTGCAGCCACGGTAGAGGCCTACCGGCAGACTTTTGAAGCGCTTGACCAGGAGCTGGAGCGCAGCGAGACTGAGTCGCGAGATGAACTGGGGCAACTGGAACGACGCAGGGAACGCCAACAAGAACGACTTTCCGAAATCCAGGCTGAGTATGAACAGAAATTGTCTGAACCGGAAACTACCCCCGCCAGCCCGGCACGCTGGACAACTGCACGTGCACGGCTGGCAGAGCAGGGCATTGAGGCCAGACCTCTCTACGCCCTGATCGACTTCGATCCCAGCGTCGATGGTGAGGAGGCGGGACGCATCGAATGTATGTTAGAAGATGCTGGTCTGCTCAACGCGCTCGTTGTGGCCCCTGCACAGATAGAGGCTGCTGACGCGCTGCTGGCTGCTGAAGGACTCAGCGACTGCCGCCTCAAAGTAGAAGTGTTGCTTGGACGGGCCGGTGAGCGGCGCAAGGAACAAGTTGCAGATCAAGGGACGAATATGCGCCAACTCCTGCGCTTCGACACAGCCACCGACCAGGATACAGATAATGGCCATACGAAATGGAAGGTGTTGACTACGACCTTGCTCACGGCGTTGAGGTTTCCTATAAATGACCACTTTGTACTACCCTTCCCCGCAGACGACCACAACGACATCCTGTTTGGGGGACAGGTATTCCGCCCCTACGGATTCAATACCTCTGCTGTTATGAACGCCGATGGGACCTGGCAACACGGCTTACTCACGGGACGGGCAGAAGGTGGCAACGCGCGCTTTATTGGCAAAGCAACCCGTCTGCGTGCCAGGCAGCGCGAAATAGATGACCTGAACGAGCAGATGATGAAGCTGCATAAGGAGCTGGAGCAACTGCGGGACCAGGTCGCACGCGAAGAGCAGCGGCAGCGGCAATTGAAGGATGTACAAAAGCATGTGCGCAGGACCTTGAACACAAGCGGCATGGAAAAGATACAGACAACGCTTGTGCAGACGAAGGAGGCCCTGGATAGAGCCTGGGAGAGGTACCAGCAAGCACGTCAAAAGACACAGGAAGCACAGCAGAAATACAATGTGTACGTTGCCCAATTGGAGAAAGAATGCCGGGGCTTTGATGTCTTCGCCAGTGACGCGGCCAGTGTGCAGGAGGCCCTGAGAGGGATGCAGACGCTGAGCAACAAGCACGCTGCGCTCCAGGATCAACTGGCGGGTATCAATGACGTTTGGCAGGAGCATCAACAAGATAGAAGCGCACTGGCTGAGGCAGAGATAAATGAGGAGCTTGTTACCCGGCTCTATGAAGAAGCTCGGAATAACGTTGTGCAGTTGCACGCCGAGTTTGAGGAACTGCAGCGCATCGCCCGACTTGCAAACATCGAAGACTTGAATAGACGCCTGGGGGATTTGCAGGCGCGACGCAAGGAACTCGCCGAAGCGCTCACCAAGGCCAACGAGCTGTACATCCGTGCCGATGAGCGTGCCAGCAGCCTCGAAGGCCAGCGTCCCGGCGTCGAGGCGCATCTAGAGGAGGCCCAGGAGGCATGTGATGCACAACGAGCAGACTTTATGAATCTGCTGGTAGCCTACCCGGTCGTACAACTGGCACAAGTTCGACAGGTTGCTAAGGAGGGAGACTATGCAGGTGCGGCTTACAGGCTCCTGGGGGAGCCGCTGCACGAGCATGAGCTGCTGACACGCAAAGAGGTGCTGAAGGAGGAGAGCGACAACGCCTACAACTATCTCTTGCAGGTCTACAACAAAGAAAACCATGTCCTCATAGAGTATGGTCCCAACGTAGACATCCAGGGCCGCATTACATTCTTGAGCGACAATATGAGCAGTCCCGTTGAGTTGCTTGAGCGGCTCAGTGAACAGATCGAGATACAAAAAACGCTGCTTGATGCGCAAGAGAGAAAGTTGTTCGAGGATTTTCTGATCCAGGAGATCGCCGAGGAGATTCGTACCCATATCTTCGAGGCCGAGGAATGGGTACAGCGTATCAACAAGGTGCTCAGCAATATGCCCATGGTGGGCGAGCGCTACAGTTTGGAATGGAGGCCGCTTGCCGAGTACGATCCAACCAGACCGGGCAGCCATCTCGCTCATTATCACAAGCTGCTGCGCAAGCAGTCACAAACGCTCACTGCGCAGGAAATGGACACCCTGATGAGTGCCTTCCGCCAGGAGATCTCCCTGGCACGCCTCAAGAGACAAGAAGACCCTGGCATGAACTTTACGGAAACCCTGGAACTCATCTTCGACTACCGCGAGTGGTTCCATTTCGTCGTGTTTGTGACACCTCCTGGTAGCCAGCGCCAG
>WNFT01003146.1_pt1 | contig 14217 bp, 11 predicted proteins | sample 5400191 | NCBI WGS metagenome assembly WNFT01 (sample SAMN13153359, study PRJNA577476) | soil metagenome | isolation source: 80 cm saprolite under Madrone tree | place: USA:California | collected 2016-06-14
CTGCCCGTCCGGCTGGGTGCGACCACGGCCGCCGCCCGGCCGAAAACCGAAGGGAGCTGTTCCAGACGGACCACGTGCACCACCACTCGGTTGGACATGCCGGCAGCCCCGGCCTGCTCGCGGAGCCGGGCCGCCTCCACGCCCTGGCCGGAGATCAGCAGCTTCAATCGCGGACGCGTGCGCGCGAGCGAGAGGAACGCGAGCAGGAGATCCTGGTGCCCGCGGTCGGGGCCGTCGCAGGGAGATGCGGCGACCACCCAGCGGATCGCCGGATCGAGCATCGGCGGAAAGACGGCGCCGGCACGGCGGTCCTCATCGACGTCGAGGATGCTGCGGAGCACGCAGGTAGTGTGCGCGGGCGCGCCGGCAGCGAGCAGCGCCTCGCGCACCGCTGCGCCGCCGCAGAGCGTGCGCGTGGCCAGGCGCGCCGCACGCGCGGTGAGAGAGCCGAGATCGGCGCGGGAGACCTGCAGCAGGACGGGAATGTCGAGCAGCTTCGACACCAGCGCCGCTCTGAGGTGGCCCTCGCGGGCATGCACGACGGCAGGGCGCAGGCGATAGAGCTCCGCTGTCAGCTGCACGACGCTATCGCCGGGCATTCCTTCCAACCGGTATCCGTGCTCGCGCAGCGACTCCGCGACGTCGCGGTCCACCGAACCCACGAACGCGATCTTCCGGACCAGGTTCCGCATCTCGCCTCCCACGACGACGTCCCGGCAAGGGAGCGCCCGCTTGGGAAGGTGGGGAGCAGTGGCGGCGCGGGCAACTGCTCGGTGGCGCATGGCGTCGATGAGGGCTGGTCCAGATACCGCAGCGTCTTGGAGCTGACGTTTCTCAGACGGGTGCTGCCGTCACTCCCAGGAGCACCCTGCGCACGCGCGTCAGCGGCGATCCTTCGCCGGGTATCAAGGCGATCACGGCCAGGTACACCGCACAATACAGCGTCCCCGCCGCGCAGAGCGCGAGGAACGGGCGGACCCCGGCAACCGCCATCCCAGAGATCAGCACGGCGGGAGCGCACGCCGCGAGCGAAGCGCAGGCGATCACCGCGAGCTGCCCCCAGGGCAGAACCTCGCGCCACGCGAGCGAGAGCTCCCGGCGGACCCGATCCAGCATCATCAGCCGTACCGCCGACTCGGCGAGCGCGTGGCCCGTGATCGCCCCCACCATGCCGAAGAGCTTCAGCCCGATGAGCACCGCGGGAACGGTGAGCAGCAGCCGTCCGAGGAAAGCGCGGAACAAGTACCTGGTGTGGCCCATCGCGCGCAGGGCTCCGTCGAGCGGGAGCGCCGCCAGCGGCGTCACCAGGATGGCGACGCGGAAGATGGGAACGCTCGGGTCGTAGAGATGCGTGAAGAGCGCGGGGATGAACAACGACGCCGCCGCGACCATCCCGGCCGTGAAGGGGAAGAACACCGCCGCGAGACGGAGATTCGCCTCGTGGAAGAGCAGGGTCCGGTCCTCATGGGCGGCGCTCTGCGCGAACCGGACCTGCAGGATGTCGCTGATGGGCGCGTAGAGCAGGTTGACGATCGGCAGCTGGAAGCAGCCCTGCGCGTAGATGGCGAAGGTGGCCGCATCCACGCTCCAGCCGACCGCCCATTGGTGGAACGTCCGCTGCGGAATCTCGAGCAATATGGCGGCCCCGAACGGGAGCGCGTACGCGAGCTGCTCGCGCAGGAGCGTCCAGTCGATCTGCGGACGGCCGCGGCGGAAGAAGAACCAGCACTGCAGCCCGAACCGCACCGCACCGTGCAGGACGTAAGCCCAGAAGAACCCGTGCAGCCCGAGCCCCAGCAGGAGCGGGACGACGCTCGCGCCCACCCGCACGGCGTCGGAGAGAAAGATGATCCACGCCGCCGTGCGCACGCGGCCTTCCGCGGTCAGCGAGATCTCCAGAGGCGCGGCGGCGATCATCAGCCAGGTCATCAGCGCCATCGGGAGGGCGAACGTGGCCAGCTCAGGATTGGCGAACTGGCGCGCGACGAGGAAACGGCTGCCGTAGATCGCGGCGGCGCAGACTGCGCCCAGGCTGACGAGGGCGATGGACGCCTGCGTCAGCCAAGCGGCCTCGCGGCCGTCCTTGCGGGGAAGGAAATAGTAGAGGCTCTGCGCCAGCCCGAGCTGGAGCATGAAATAGGCGGTGGTGACCACCAGCCAGACCTGCTTGTAGCTGCCGAACTCGGCCTGCGGCAACAGGCGCGTGAGGATGAGCGGCAGCGCGAATCCTACGACCGCCGCGCCGGCGCGGCCCAGCATCAGTGGCCCGGCCTGTTTGAGAATCCCTCCGGGCCTCGCCATTCCTAACCGAGCGCGGAGATGCCCTGCTCCGCGTCCGCCCTCCCGGCGGTGCCGAAGTTCGTCGGCCGCGCGCCCATCACCGGCTTCTGCACCGCGAGCATCCCGAACGTGTCCTCGAACTGGCAGGCGATCAGCGGCTTCGAATAGAGGCCGAGCACCCCCGCGGACGAGCCCTCCCAGAGCACCTTGCGCTTGAGCGCAAACGGGTCCACGCCCGGGGCGTTCGGCATGTCCTCGGTGGTCACCGCGCTGACGAAGCCCTCCGCCTTGAGCGCCTGCGCAACGCCGGCGCTGTAATACCCGTTGCAATAGGCGAAGTGCTTGACCGGCTTCTTCAGCCCTTTCTCCAGCGCCGCCTTGCACTGCGCGATCTCGCGCCGGGCGTCGTCGAGGCGCTGGTTGGTCAAAACCGTGTGCTCGGCGGTGTGCGCTCCGGTGACGATGCCGTGCGCGTCCAGCTCCCGCAGCATCTCCCAGCTCATGGGCAGCTCGCCTTCCTGCGGCCGCCAGGAGGAGAGGCCGAGGCGATCCTCCAGCGCATCGGCGAGCTTCAGCAGACCGGGAGTGGGACGGCGCGCGATCAGGCGCTCCAGGGCGACCTGCGGCTCTGCGTTTCCCTCGAGGGCGTCGATCAGCCAGCGCTCGCCGGGATTGCCGACGCCCACGGCCATGGGCCCTATGCCGCGGGCCTGCATCCGGCGCAGCGCCGCGAAGAGGCGGTCGTGGCCGAGGCGCCGTTCGGTGCCGACGAAGGCGGAAGGAACGTAGACGACGCCCGGGATGCGCAGATCGCGCATCACCGGGAACGCGTGCCGGTAGACGTCGCGGTAGCCGTCGTCGAAAGTGACCACCGCCACGTCGCGCGCGGCCTGCCGGGTTCCGTCGAGCACGGAGAGGGCATCGTCGAGCGAGACCACCTCGTGGCTCTCTTGAAGCACCTCGAGATGGCTCCGGAACGTCCTCTGTTCGATGTTCAGCGTGTGCAGCGAGCGCTTGGCCTCCTGCGCGAAGTCGGCCACCACCCGGTGGTAGCTGAGGATCAGGACCCGTCGCCCTCCGACCGCCCGGCGCTGGACGGCCGAGAGAAGCTCGCGCGCCCCCGAATAGTGCAGTGCCAGCGCCGCGGCTCCCTTGCCGACGCGGCGCGCCACCTGGATCGCACCCTGGATGAGCCGGTCCATCTCCGCCCTCCCTCGCCCCACCGCCGCAAAATGTGCATCGGCGGCGCTCAAGGCTCCTGAACGATTCTGAACGCCTCAGAGAGTCGATTTTCTCCTGCCGGCAGGGCCGCGCGGAGGATTCGCCGGACCTTGCGCAACGCGCCCAGGGCGCGCCGCGGCAGGGCCGCCTTCACTGCCTCTCGAGCGAATATCTTGCCGCCGAGCGCGGCCCGGGCGGCGCGGCCGCGTGCACCGCGCCAGAGGCGCACCTGGATGGTCCAGCGCTCGGCGCGCGACCATTCCGCCTTGTAGCCTTCATCCCCGCGGAGAAAGTCGAACTCGTGGTTCCCTTGCGCGAACGCGTCCTGGACCGTGCGCGCCAGCAGCACCAGCCCGACCGACTTGCACGCCCAGCGCGGCTCGTAACCGGACTGGTAGTAGTAGAACTTCCCGCGATGCACGACTCCGTAGACGGAAGCGACCGGCCGCCGCGCCGCGTACAGCGTGTACATGCGCAGCATCCCCGCCTCCGCCAACCGCTGCGATGCCTCGCGATGGAAGTCGTCGTGCCGCGCGTCGGTGAGGCCGTCGGAGCCTCCTTCCACCGCCCAGCGGGCGCGGTGGAGCTGCAGGAACTCCTCGGTTGCCTTCAACGCCTCCTCCGCGGTGCGCGCGCAGCTCACGGAGACGCCGGGCTGGCGGTAGAGCCATTTCTCGCGCCGGCGCAGGTTCTCCCGGCGGCCGAGCCCCTCCAGATACTGCTCCCAGGTGCCGGACAGCGGGATGTAGGGGCAGACGAACCGGACGCGGCCGTCGCGCACCACGGAATTGGTCGCGCGGCCCGGCGGCAGACGCTGCGCGAGCTGCATCGCGCTGAAGCCGTCGCGCAAGAGGCCGTCGAGATCGCAGACGTCCCAGGGCAGCTCCATCAGCTTCGCCAGGCAGTGCTCGAGGACTTCGCGCTCGCGCCCGGGTTCCGCCAGCACGTCGAGGTAGTCGCACCCCGTGTCTCCGTCGCCGAGGAAGGCGAGGCGGCGCACGCCGATCCCGCCCAGACGCACCCGCTCGATGAAGAGCGGCAGGAGCCCGATCAGCCGTCCGGACTCGCGCACGCACAAGGTGGCGAGCTCTCGGCCCTCGCCGAACTGGTTCCACCAGGGGATGAGCCATTCGGGCCCGAGGAACATGGTGCCGGCGCGCGCGCTCTCGTTCAGGGCCCGCCATTCGTCGACGCCAGGGACGCCGACTCGCGTCTCGATCGGCGCAACCTCGATCATCCGCGCCTCGCTCACCGGAGCAGCTCCCGGACGCAGCTCGCGACGTGCTCCGCGTCGGCAGGAGAGAGGTCCTGGTGCACCGGCAGCTCGAGGATGTGCTCGCGCAGACGATCCACTTCGGGAAAGAGGCCGGCGGGAACGGCAGGGTGGCGCACGCGCCAGAAGTCCACCGTCTCCACGCCGCGGGCCAGCAGACGGGCCATGGCCCCGGCCTTGTCATCGATCGCCATCGGGTAGAAGAGCGGGCAGACGCCCGGCTTCAGCTCGCCGGTGACGGGAGGGGCGACGTCCCGCAGCATCGCATAGAGCAGGAAGTAGTTGCGCCTCCGCCGTTCGACGATGGAGGCGGTGTCCTGGTTGCGCAGCACCAGATGGCTCGCCGCGCTCATCCCCAGGTCGACGTCGTCGATGTTGAAATGCTGGGTGCCGATGGAGACGCGCTCGACGTTCGCGCGGCGGACGAACCAGCGGCTGGTGTTCCGCAGGGCCTCGCGCGCGCGCCGCCCCACCTCGCCGGTGCGCAGCTCGAGATTCGAGAGCATGCCGCCGATCAAGTGCGAGGCCGTGCTCGGGAGCGGCGGCGGCGTCACCGGCGGGAGGAGGTCCAGCTTGTTGGCATGTTCGCCGCGGGCGAGGAGCGCTCCGCCGTTCGGCACCGGGATCGTCTTGTACAAGCAGAAGATGGACACGTCGCCGAAGGACCCGAGCGGCTTCTCGCCGTCGCGCGACAGCAGGGCGAGGGCGCAGTCCTCGATCACCGGAACGCGTAGCTCGTTCGCCAGGTGCCGGGCCGCGTGCATGTCCTGCGGGAATCCGGCGTAGTGGATCACGTAGAGCGCGGCCGCGCCCGCGGACTTTGCCCGGGCATCGTCGAAGTCCGCGCGCATCTGGGCGTCCACGCGGAAGAAGACCGGCTGGACGCCGGCGGCCAGCAGCGTCTCCAGCTCGACGCCATGATGGTACGCCGGCATCAGCACTTTCTTGCCGGCGAGCCCGAGCAGCTGGACCGCGTCCCAGACTGCGTTGCGCGCGAAGTAGCGATAGCGCAGGCCAGGTTGGTCGAAGGGAAACACCAGTGGGACCGTGGCCGCGATCCGCGGGAACAGCATGTGCGGCCAGGTCGTCTGCATGCAGGGCACGGTTCGCTTGGGAGGAGGCGCTTTCTCTCCCCGGCCTTCCGCCACCCGCAGCCGCTGCGCCGTGTTCTTCATGTCACTTCCTCATGAGGGCGCGCAGGATGGGCCAGCCGACGAAGCGCGCCTGATGCACCAGCTTTCCCGCCCGCGTGGGCCGGAAGATGTTGAGCCACAGATGCGTCCTCAACTGGCTCTCCCAGTCGAGCTTCCAGTCCATGCAGGGACCGAGGAAGTCGAACTCGGTCAGGCCGCGCGAGCAGGAGTCGCGGATCGCCTCCGAGACCATCTGTTGGCCCGGCGAGTACTCGTGGAGCGATTCGTCGTAGCCGATCTTGACCAGGTAGTGGCGCTTCTGGTGCAGCAGGCTGAGGTGCGCGGCGATCGGTTTGCCTTTCAGAGTGAGCGTACCGAGGGCGAGGGCGCCGCGCCTTGCGGCATCGCGCGCGATCTGCGTGTAGAAGCCGACCAGCTCCGGCCGCTGCGCAATGGCGGTGCCGTCCTGGCCCTTCCAGCCGCCGGCCTCGATCTCGTAGAGGTCGGCGAGGGCGGCGTCGACCGCGCTCCCGTCCTTCGCGTCGGCGAGCGTGTACTTCACCTCGCCCTGTTCGGCGAGCCGCCGCCTCCGCCGGCGCAGGTTCTGGCGGAACTTGCCGTCGAGCGCCGCTTCCACCCCCTCGAAGCTCTGCGGAAGCGGCAGATAGGGAGAGCGCAGCGAGACCCACAGTCCGCAAGGATGGCCCGCTTCTTCCGCCCAACCGCGCAGCCTCCACTCGGGCGCGCCTGCAGGCAGATCCCGCAGGCGCAGGCGGTCCCATCCGGGCGCCTCGCGAATGCCCTCCCAGATCAGCCGCAGCGCTTCTTCACCCCGCCGGCCGAGGAGGACGCCGCCGCGCTGCGAGTGGTCGTTGACCGGCGTATGCCAGGTGGTCATGGGAACGAAGCACGTATCGGCGCTCCGCTCCCGCGTCTCGATCAGCGGCACCGCCGCGCAGATCTCGCGGCCGGCGCGGGCCACGAAGGTCCGCAAGGTCGCCCCCGGAGCGAAGTTCTCGATGAAGGCCCGCAGCCACTCGTGCCGGAGCATGGGCTCGTCGCGCGGCCCGCGCGCGAGCGCCGCGTTCCACTCCCGCTCGAGCTGCAGGAAGGCGTCGCGGCCCTCGACCATCTCGACCCGCAGCTGCGGGTCGGGCTGCTGGCGAAGCGCGACGCTCACCGGGCCCCCCGCGCGAAGAGGACCGTCTTCACGGTGTGGAAGCAGATGGCCAGATCGAGGAAGAGCGATTGGTGCTGCACGTAGTACAGGTCGTACTCGAGCTTCGCGCGCGCGTCCTCGACCGACGAGCCGTACGGGTAGCGGATCTGCGCCCATCCGGTGATCCCCGGCTTCACCGCCTCGCGCATGCCGTAGAACGGGATCTGCGTCTTCAGCTGCTGGACGAAGAAGGGGCGCTCCGGGCGCGGCCCGACGAACGACATGTGGCCGCGGAATACCGCGAACGCCTGGGGAAGCTCGTCCAGCCGCGTCTTGCGCAGCACCGCCCCCAGGCGCGTGATGCGCGGATCGCGGTGCGCCGCCCAGACGGGCCCGGAAGCCTTCTCGGCATCCTGGTGCATGGTCCGCAGTTTGTAGAGCCGGAAGATCCTTCCTCCACGTCCGACCCGCTCCTGCCAGTAGAAGACCGGTCCTCTCGAGTCCAGCTTGATCAACACCGCCGCAATCGCCAGCGCCGGCGCGGCGCAGACGAGCAGGACGCTGCTCACCAGCAGGTCGAACACGCGCTTGACGGCGGTGCGCACCGGCGAGCTCAAGCCCTCCCCGATGGCGAGATCGCTCGGGCGCAAGAGGGAGATCGGCACGCGCCGCAGCACCCGCTCGGCGAACCTCTGCGCCGGCAGCACGGTGACCCCGGAGAGCCGCAGCCGGATGAACTCCTCGATGGGCAGGCGCGACCGCCGCTCGTCGGAAGCGATCACCACCGTGTCCACGCGCAGCTCGCGCACCGCGCCGGTCAGGCTGCGCGCGGTCACCGCGATGGCGGGATTGGGGTGTGGAGCGGTCGGCAAGGCCACGACGGCCGCCAGCGGCTTCTCCTCCGGCAACCGCAACGAGGCTACCTTCGCCTCGGCGAACGGACCCTGGATCTGCGCCGGCGCGCCCGCGGGGCCGACGATGAGCTGGGAGGCGGGAACCACCTCTGGCGCCGGCGCCAGGGCGACCTCCGTGCCGTCGCTCTCGCCCTGCTCGATCAGCGGCGCCGCGGCCCCGATCACCTCGGCGCATCCGCCGGCGGCGATCTGCTGCGGCTCCGATAGCTCCACGCTCGGATCCAGCTTTCCCGCCACCTCGTACTCGCCGTAGGCCTCGGTGCGGATGATCCGCTCGATCTCCGCCGCGCGCTGTCCGGCGCCGATCACCAGTACGCGGTTGTGGCCCTGCTCGTCGGGCCGCGCGATCAGCGCCGCGCGCGCGAGGAGCACGCCGACGCTCGCGACGCCGATGATCTCGATGAGCGCACCGCGCGGCACCGTACCTCCGCCGATCAGGCCCACGATCGCCGCCGCCAGCGCCGCGAAGCCGAGCGCCTTGAGGACACTCGCCCCGCGGGTGCGGTCGTTGCGCATGATCTGCGGGTCGTAGAGGTCGGCGAGGTAGAGCGCCGCCGGCACGCAGGCCGCCACCGCCATCAAGGCGGCCAGCTCGCGCCATCCGCGCGCGCTCTGGCCGCTGATCGAAAGCGCAATCGCCACCAGCGCCGCCTCGACGAACACCAGGCGGGCGGCACGTCCGCTGTACCAGTGCCCAGAGAACTGCGGCATTGCGCCTGACTCCCCTACTTTCCGCTCGTGAGATGACCCTTCACGACGGGCAGCGGGGCGGGGACGCGAGACGGTTCGACGCCGTTCAGGACCAGGCCCCACACCGGGGCGCCCGAGAGCTGTCGCACCGCCGCGGCCACCTGCTCGCGGGGCGTTTCCCCAGCGCGCGCGACCATCACGATGCCGTCCGCCTTGTACGCGACCACCTGGGCGTCCGCCGTCGCCAGGGCGGGCGGCACGTCCAGATAGATCTCGTCGAAGAGCGTGCGCAGCAGCGAGAGGGTCTGCGCGAACCGCGGGCCCGCCAGGAGCGACGCGGACTCGGCGCCAGGAGCCCGGCCCGCGGCGACCACCGCCAGGTGTCCCTCGTGGTAGCGCCCCAGCGCCTCGCCCACTTCCGTCTTGCCGGTGAGCACCTCGGCGAGGCCGGCGCGCGCGCCCATGTTGAAGAGCCGGGCCACCCCGCCGCGGCGCAGGTCGCAGTCCACCAGGGCCACCCGCGCGTCGCGCGAGCGCGCCGCCGTCAGCGCCAGGTTGGCGGCAGTGAGCGAAACGCCCTCTCCGCGCACCGCGCTGGTCACCGCGACGATCGCGCCGCCTTGGATGGCGTCGCCCCGAAGCGATCGGATGTGCCTCAGCCGGTGCAGCAGGATGCGGTACTGCTCGGCCGCCGCGCTCATCGGCGCGGTCAGCGCGACCAGCCGCTCGTCCACCGTCGTCTCCGCGGCGCCGCCCTCGATTCGCTCGAGGAACGGGCCCCGGTTCTCCACTGCCTTGGGAATGCTCGACATCGCGCCTCTCCTTTGGATTCGGGTTGGTCGTCCCTCGATCAAGCCTCTGTCTGCACCGGAAGCAGCGCGATGGCGCCCATGCCGCCCAGCTCGGGCACGCAGGCGAGCACCGGCAGGGCCAGCGTGCCTCCCACCTCACTCTCGGTCCGCAGCGAGCGGTCCGACAGCTCCTGCCCGATCGAGACCGCGATCCCCAACGCGAGCGCACCGAGCATCGCGAGCAAGAGAGCCTGCTGCCGGTTCGGGCTGGCGGGGACCGACGGGGGCTGCGCGCTCTCCAGCACGCGGAACTCGCTGGGCGCGCTCTTCTGCTCCAGGTCCGCGGTGATCTCCGCTTCCGCCTTCTTCGAGATCAGCTGCGCCACCTTGGCCTTGAGCATGTCGGTATCGCGGGTCAGCTCGACCAGCTGCGACGCCACCAGCGGCGTGCCGGCGATCAGCTTGTCTACGTCCGCCTGCCGCTTGGTCAGCTCGGCGATCCGGCTGCGCCCGCGGGCGATGGCCCCGTTCATCCGGCGCCGCTCGAGATCGTTCGCCGCCGCGCGGGTGCGGGCGTTCTGCAGCCGTCCGCCCGTCGCCTCCACCTCCCGCTTCATCGACTCGACGTCCGGGTGATCGGGCGTCAGCGTCGACTGCATGGTGGCGAGGCGCGCCCGCAGCGTGTCATGGAGCTCCTCGAGCCGGCCGACTTCCGTGTCCTTGCCGAAGGGCTGGGTGCCGAGCAGGTCGATCCGGCGCTGTGCTTCCTTGATGAACGTCTCCTCCAGCTCGATCTGCTTGGTCAGCTCGTCGCGCTGGTGGAAGCGGGCGTCGACCAGCTCGGGCAGCATCTCGGAGTTGGCGCGCTTGAAGGCGGTCACCTTCTTTTCGCCCTGCGTCAGCTCGGCCCGCATCTCCGCCAGCTTCTGGGTGATGATGTCGCGCGTGCGCGCCACCTGGCCGGCGCGCACCTGGAGGTTGCCTTCGATGTACAGCTCGGCCAGCCGGTTGGCGGACCGGGCGGCGGTCTCGGGATCGCGGCCGCGGACCGTGATCGAGAAGGCGTTCTCACCCTCGGCGTGGACCTCGGTGTCCGCGCGGAAGGCGGTCACCGCGTCGTCCAGGCTCTTCTCCCGCTCCCGGGGGTAGAGCTTCAGCTCCTCGATGGCGGTGGCCATGATCGAGCGCGCGTAGACCCCCTCGCGCACCGACTTCACCTTGGACTCGAGGTTGAGGGAGTTGACCACCGGCACCACCAGGTCGGGATGGGGCGTGAACGGCTCCACCATGACCAGGGCGCGCGCGCGGTATTCGTTCGGCAGGCGCGCGATCACCAGCGCAGCCAGCACCAGCACGCCACCCGCCACCAGCGCCAGGCTTTTCCACCGGCGTCGCACCGCGGCCCACAGCTCTTCGATCGTGTACGTCCGATCCATCGTCTGCCCTCTCCTTCCATCCGCGGCCGCGGCCGCGAAAGCCGTCACTCGAACCGCGCCTTCTCCCAGGTCAGGCGCAGCTGCAGCACGTTCCGATCCACCTGCTGCGCGACCGTCACGTCGTTGAGGCGCGCGTCGCGCAAGGCGGCGACCTCGATCCTCAGGTCCCGTGTGAACTTCCACCCCAGGCCGACTTCGGTGCCGTACCCGAGCGTGCCGATGTCCAGGGCGTGCGAGACGCCGGCGTTCCGGTACACGCCGACGCGCAGATGCGCCGCGACATGCTCCCAATCGCGCATGACGCCCAGCTCGGCGAAGTCCCCGATCAGGGGACCGGCCGAGCTCGGTCCGATCACCAGATCGTGCGCCACCATGATGCTCAACGCCAGGCCGGGCGTGTAGCTCTCGAGCTGGACGCGGCCGGTGGGCATCGCGGCCTGGTTGAGGCCGGTGAGCAGGACGCCGCCGCCGCGCACCGTCAAGTTCGTCCAGGGACTGAGCGCGTAGGTGTACCCGAGCAGGAGCGAGTGGCCTTCGTCGAGGAGGCCGCCCGGCGCGCCGTTCGGGGCGCGAGCGCTCCCGCGCGGTGCGCCGATGCCGAAGAAGAGCTGCTCGCGCACCCCGAGGTCCCACTTGCTGCGCGCGCTCGTCTTCCACGCGTAGCGAAGGTTCGGCGCCAGGACGAACCCGTTGCCTGGATCGCCGGAGCCGAACGCCAGCGCCTGCCCCTCCATTCCGTAGTCGATCTCGGAGTGGCCGGTGAGGGCGTGCTCCACCTCGCCGCCGACGTGGGCGACGAAGATGTCGCTCTGTCCTGGGCGCAGGAGCAGTCCGAGCCCGATGGAGAACGGGTCCTGCGAGTAGGTTGCGCCACCGCGGAAGTGGAGCTTGTCGCGCGGCGAGAGGTGCAGGCGCGTCTCCAGGTTGCAGGTCTCGTTCGTGGCGAAACCGCTGGAGAGTCCGAACTGCTGCGGATGGGCGAGGCGGGCCAGGCCGGCCTGGCAGTCGACGGCCATGTGCAGGTCGTGCTCGCCGAAGAGGTCGAGCTTGATGCCCGGCACGGCCTGGCCGAATCCGTCGGCCCCCGTGCCGTTCAGCAGCACGTTGTCGTTGTACCCCGCCATCAGGGACATGCGGGGCCGCCACTCGATGTAGACCTTCGCGCCCACCCCCCGGGCGGAGAGGAGGGCGGCGAAGGCCACGAGCAGCGCGAGCCTGGTCGCGGCCATCATCATCGCTCCTACGGCACCACCACTGTGTCGCCAGGCCCGAGCGTCACCTTGCTCCTGCCGGTGACCAGATCGTCGTAGGCGACTTCGACCCGGCGGCCGTCCGCGCGCAGCACGCTGATGCTGCCGCGGTCCGCGAACTCCGCGAGCCCGCCGGCGAGCGCCAGCGCCTGCAGCACGCCCATGGTGTTGCGCAGCGGAAACGCGCCGGGATGCCCCACCATGCCGGTGACGTACACGCGCGGGCCGTTCACGTCGTGCACGATCACCGTGACGTGCGGGTCACGGACGAGCGTCGCCAGCTGCTTCTGCACCTTGGTCTCGAGCTCCTGCGGCGTCAGGCCTTCCGCCTTCACGTCGCCGACCAGGGGAAGCGTGATCTTGCCGTCCGGCCGGATGGGCACGGTGCGGGAAAGCTCGGGCTCCTTCCAGACGGAGACCTCGACCACGTCCTCGCGGCTCAGCCGGAATTCCGTGATGTGCTTGACTTCGTCGTCCTGCACCGCGGCGGCGTGCGAGCAACCCACCGCTACCGCCGCCATCGCTATCCAGATTCCGACACTCCTCGACATGCTTCCTCCTCCCGCCCCCGCGCGGACGTCACCGGGCGGCACCGGAGCACGCGCCATGCCAGCGCCAAGCGGCCTCACGTCCGGTGCTCCCTCCGCTCCGTTTGCAGTCTCCGGACCAACCCGGCGGGCAGGCGCCCCTCCGCCCTCGCGGCGAAGGCAGTGGAGCCGGGTTCCGCGATCGGGAACGCGCGTTCTCACCCGCGCATCTGCGGCCTGCTCTCGTGAGGCCTTGGCTCGCTTTTCGCTTGATCGAGATCCGCTCGGGACGAAGGCGGCGCGAGAGGGCAAAGGGGCTGGGAGATGTTCCGGACGATCGCAACAGCAGCCATCGTGTCCGCCTTCACCGCGTACGCACTCCAGCGGACGACGATCGCCGGACGGCTCGAGGAGCCGCTCTTGCTGCTCATCATGGGGACGCTGTTCCTGATCGTGGGGAAGGTGTTCTCGGGCCCGCCGGCGAAGAAGACGGCGCAGGCGGCGGCGCAGCTCGTGGAGCGGCGCGCGGCCTGAGTCAGGTCGATCACGTCTGAACGGCCACGTCGCCGTTCACGTCCACGCTCACGTCCACGCTCACGTCCACGCTCACGTCCACGCCTCACGTTGACGTGACGTTGACGTTGACCTGGACGGCGACGGCGACGGCGACGTGGCCGCGACGCTAACCCGTGTTGGTGGTGTCGGCGACGATGGCGATTGGCGCGAGCGAGCTCGCGCTCGCGGTGATCCGCGGATCCGTGAGTCCACAGTCCTTGATCTTGTAGAGCAGCGCCTTGTAGCTGATCTGCAGACGCGCAGCGGCCTTCCGCTTGTTCCAGCTGGTGCGCGCGAGCATGGCGGAGATCGCTTCGCGCTCCGCGCGCAGCGCTGCCTGCCGGGCGATCTCCTTGAGCGACACGGTCTCGGCGCCCATCGGAACCACCGGCGCCGGAGGCGGCGACGAGTGAGGGGCGGACGAGGCGCCCACCGGCATCGCGTGCACCACGCCCTGGTTGGCGGGCGGCAGCGCTCCTCCGGCGGGTCCGGACGCGAGCGGGACCTGCATCGCCGGACGGCGGCTGATCGCTGCCGTGAGCTCGTCGAGGACGAAGCGCTCGTCGCGCAGCACCACCAGGCGGCGGACCAGGTTCTCGAGCTCGCGAACGTTGCCCGGATAGTCGTAATCCTGAAGGCGCCGCACCACATCCTCGGAGAACTGCATCGCGCCGCTGCGGTACTTGCTGCCGTACTTGCGCCGGAAGTGCTCGATGAGACCGGGGATGTCCTCCTTGCGCTCGCGCAGCGGCGGCACGAGGATGCTGACGACGTTCAGGCGATAGTAGAGGTCCTCGCGGAAGTTGCCCCGGGCGATCTCGTCCTCGAGCACGCGATTGGTCGCCACTACCACCCGGGCATCCGCCCGCAGCGCGCGCTTGCCGCCGACCCGGTAGTACTCCTCGTCCTGCAAGACCTGAAGGAGCTTGGCCTGCAGCGCCGGGTGCATCTCGCCGATCTCGTCGAGGAAGATGGTCCCCTTGTCGGC
>WNFT01008143.1_pt1 | contig 14210 bp, 15 predicted proteins | sample 5400191 | NCBI WGS metagenome assembly WNFT01 (sample SAMN13153359, study PRJNA577476) | soil metagenome | isolation source: 80 cm saprolite under Madrone tree | place: USA:California | collected 2016-06-14
GAGGGCTACTACTTCATCTGCGACCGCATGGTCGACATGGTCATCTCGGCCGGCGTGAACATCTACCCTGCGGAGGTCGAGGCGGTCCTCCACGCTCACCCGGCAGTGATGGATGCGGCCGTCATTGGGGTGCCGGACGACCAGTGGGGCGAGTCTGTCAAGGCGGTGGTCCAGCTGCGGCCCGGAAAGAGCGCTTCTGCGGACGAGCTGATCGCGTTTTGCGATCAGCGCTTGGCCGGCTACAAGAAACCGAGGAGCGTCGATTTCGTCGACGAGCTGCCGCGCGACGCCGCCGGGAAGCTCCTGAAGCGGAAGCTCCGCGAAGCCTACTGGGCCGGGATGAGCCGGCGAGTCTAGGCGGCCACGAGCCTGCGCACGTAGTCGAGCGCGCGCTTGATGCCCGGCAGCGGCTTGTCGTCCGCTGCCGAGAGCCGGACCTCTTCGTCGATCGCGTACCAGCCCTTGTATTTCGACCGCTGCAAGCTTTCGATCACGGTCTCGACGCGCCCATCTCCGGCGCCCAAAGTCTTGTACAACCCCCGGCTCACCGCCTGCGCATAGTCGATGCGATGCTCTCGGACCTGCTGGGCCAGGTGGGCGTCGACATCGTTGAGACGCACGTGACGGATCCGGCCCGCCGCGAGCTCGAGCACCTCGAGCGGGTCAGCTCCCACCATCATCAGGTGGCAGGGGTCGAAGCAGAGTCCGGCTTCGGTGCCGACCAGGAGCCTTTCGATATCGGACGGCCCCTGGATCATGCTGCCGAATCGGGGCAGCACGGCCAGTCGCATCCGATGTCGCGCGCAGACATGCTCGACAGATCCGATCGAGTGGAGCAGGTGCGCCCAGCCTTCGCTGTCGAGCACGATGCCGTGCGCCGTGCTCGCGCCGCGAGGCGCGATCGCGGACAACACCAGCGTCTCTGCGCCAACGGCGGCGAGCCAGCTGGCGTGGCCGTCGATATGGGCCAGCTCTGGTCCCCGAATGTCGTGGTGATGGAGGACAGCGTGCGCCTGGCCCGAGACGACGCGCAACCAGTGCCGGCGGAGGAGAAGCTTGGCCATGTCGCTACGATCCGGGAGGAAGCCGGGCGGTCCGGCCTCGATCGCGGAGATGCCCAGCGACCAGACTTCAGACAGGACGCGTTCGGCTTCGAGCTGTTCCCCCCACTCGGGAATGTCGCTCACGCCCCACGATGACGGCGAGAGCGCGATGCGCAAAGCCGATCGCTTTGTCCGTCCTCGCCCCGAGACGTTCTGCAGCGCGCGCCCAAACACGGCGCAGAGATTAACCGGATGCTCAATGCTAGGCTGATCTGTCGCTGATGGCCAAACCCCAAACCGCTCTCGAACTGCGCCCGGCGACCATCGACGACGCCGACAAAGTCGCTGACCTCGAGATGGCGCTGACCCCCGATGACGCTCGCGATCCGCAGCTGCTCCGCTTCAGCTGGACGGCGGCTCCGGCCCGCGAGGTTTCCACGAGGATGTTGGCCGAACGCGATGGTTCGGCGATCGCATACCTCTACGCGGGGCACATGCGTTGGGAAGAGATTCCGAAACGCTTCGGTTCGATGCGTTTTCTCTTGCATCCAGACAGCTGGACGGAGGCCCAGTACGAGCAGCTCGTAGAGACGGGCGAGGCCTGGGTGCGTGGAGAGGGAGGCGAGATCGGCGTCGTGCGAGTCCGGGCGAACCTCGAGAACGACATCCGGATGCTGGAGCGCTGGGGTTACCGCGAAATGCGGCGCGGCCGGCAATGGGAGCTCGACCTGATCGCCAATCGCGCGCGCCTCCTGGCGGGTGCTGACGAGAGCCGCCGGCGCATGCGGAAAGAAGGCGTCCGCCTGGTGACGCTGGACCGGGACACCGACCCGGATCGACTGACCAAGCTGTACGAGCTGTCGACCATCGGGGACCGAGACGTTCCGACCACAGTGCCCATGCATGTGAAGTCCTACGACGAGTGGCACCATCGGTGGTTCGACAATCCCGGCACCCGCTCGGATCGCGTGTGGATCGCCCGCGAGGGCGATGCGATCGTGGGCCTGTCCGCGATCGAGTACCCGCCGACGCGGGGCGCCCCCTGGACGGCTTTCACCACGACGGCCCGAAGCGCCCGCGGCCGCGGAATCGCGCGAGCGCTGAAGTACGAGACGATCGCGCAGGCGATCGAGCTCGGCGTGGAGCGGATCCGCACCCAAAACGATGGCGAGAACGCGCCCATCCTGCACATCAACGCGCAGATGGGCTACGAGCCCATCGACCCGGTGCTCGAGCTGCACCGCGAGCTCAATTCGTGAGCGAGGCTCCCTATGGCCTGCGGACGCTGCCTGACCTCTACAAGGAGTGGACTGCGAGCGGCATGATCGCCAACATCGGGGCGAGGCTCGTCGAGGCCGGATCCGGCACGCTCGTGATCGAAGGCAACTTCACAGCGGATGCGCACGGGTTTCCGACCAGCAGGGGACCGATCGTCCATGGCGGTGCGATCGCGACGCTGGCCGACGAAACCCTCGCCACCGTCGCGTACACCCTTGCCGACGAGGGTGAGACCACCACCACCGCGGACCTGAAGGTCGACTACTTCCGGCCGGGCAAGCCGGGCAGGCTCATCTGCCGCGCGAAGGTTCGCCACCGCACGCGGCGCCTGGCGTTTTGCGAGGCGACCGTCGAACAAGAGGAGAGCGGCGAGGTCATTGCCGAAGCTCGCGCGCTGATCGCCTACGTTAGGGCGTAATGCCCGGCAGATCCACAATTCTCCAGGTCCGGCCGCCGTCGTAGGTCGTCTCCAAAACGGGCGTCGTCCCGTTCATGCTTGCGAACCAGGCGTCATCGCGGTCGATGATCCGGAGCGACCCGGGCAGCGGTGCGAGCGTGCGCAGGTTTGATTCCCCGGTCCAAGTGACGCCGCCATCCGAGCTGGTGGCCCAAGCGCCGACGCCGATCCACCACCAATCAGACGGACCGACGTAGCCGAACGTCCCAAAATCGGAGGGCAACGCGGCGATCTCCCAGGACGATCCACCATCCAGCGAGCTCAGCTCGACCTCGCCGGGCGCCGCCGGTATCAGCGCCTGGCCTCCTTTCGACAGGATTGCCGAGTCGCGGTACGGGCTCATGTCCCCGAATGTGGTGTACACAGCCGTGACAAGGACACCGCCATCGAAGGCCCGAATGCTCAGGGGCGGGTAGCCGGTCAGAATCCCGCCGACCGATCGCCCCTTCGGCGGCGCGATGGGCACCACCGCTGCGGCGACGCCTGGTCCCAGCGTCGGAGAGGCGGCTACGAAAAACTTCTCTGGGCCAGACGACCCGGCGGGTGCTACCGGCCAGCCTCCTGGCGGAGCCGGGAGAGCGAGGCGCCGCCAGGTAGTTCCCCCGTCGGCGGTCGTATAGGCGTCAGGCCCGCTCGAAAGGCTGTACAACCACCCTCGCAGGGGGTCCGCGAAGACGATGCGGAACGCCCAATCTGGGGCCCGCACCGGATCGCCCTGGTTGAGCCAGGTCCTGCCTCCATCTGTCGTGTGGAAGAGCCCCTCGGTGGTAGCGCCGCCGGCGGTCCCCTCTTGCACGAGGAGCCACCCGTCAAGGGGGTCTACGAACCCCGCCGACAGGACGTACCCGCCACCCTCCCGCAGGGGCTCGCAGCCCCAGCTCTTGCCTCCATCGCGGGTCGAGCACAAGTCCGCCTGGCTTCCAAGTACGACCACAACTCCGTGCAGCCGGTCGAAGAACTTCGCGTACTCGCCGATGTCCCCTTCAATGCCGGAAAGCTGTCGCGTCCAGCTGCGTCCGGCATTCGTGGTGTGCACCACCGCGAAGTCGTGCGAGGGAAGTTCGGCGACAACCCAGCCGGTAGAGGTGTCGACGAAGTCGATGGCGGCCAGCTGGTACGAAGCCACCGGGACGTGGACTGCGCCGGCCGCGGCTTGCCTGCGGAAATCGTGCGGCAGCTGCGGATGCGTGTAGGCAACGGTCGCAATGCCGATTACGAGGACGGAAACGGCCATCAACGCAATCGCCCGGCCCGCGCGTCCCGGCCTCAGAGACGACCGGAGGTCCTCCTCAGGTTCCATGCCGTTCGGAGATAGATTGTGAGCGTTGATGATCCGGACGGCGACGGTGAGCGACGCGCCTGCGATCGCTCGAGTGCACGTATCGAGCTGGCTGTCGACGTATCGCGGCCTGCTGCCGGACGACTTCCTGGCATCGCTGAGCGAGATGAACTACACCGAGCGATGGAAGCGCGTCATCACCGAGGGCACATCGAAGGTAGTCGTCGCCGAGGATGCCGCGGAGGTGGTCGGCTTCGCGTCGGGCGGCCGCGAGCGCGCCGGCGAGCCGAGCTACGAAGGCGAGCTCTACGCGATCTATGTGCTCGACGCCGCCCAGCGACGCGGTTTCGGACGCGAGCTGGTGCGGGCGAGCGTCGACGGCCTGCGCGAGCTCGGCCTCACCGACATGATCATCTGGGTCCTGCGCGACAACCGCCCGGCGCGCGACTTCTACGAGCGGCTCGGCGGCATCTATGTTCGCTCGCAGCCGATCACGATCGGGTCCGCCACGCTCGAGGAGGTGTCATATGGATGGCGGCGGCTCGATGACGTGCGCTACTGAGGCTTCTCGACGTGCGCGTGGTCGCCAAGGGAGCAATGGGCTCGCCGCGCCCAGCAGGCAAACCGCCGCGATGGCCAGGAACGCCCAGGCCGGGCTGAAGGTGAACAGATAGCCGCCCGCCAGCGCGCCGACGATCTGGATCGCGGTCTGAATGGTCTGGAACAGGCCTTGCGTCCGGCCCTGGTGGCCCGGTTCAGCGCGACGGCTCACCTCGGCGATGAGACTGGGCGCGCCTGAGATTGTGAACGCACCCTCGATCAGCCCCAGGCCGATCAGCCAGGGCACCGATGCGACGAAGGGATAGATCGACGAGAACACAGCGGTCACGAGCAGCGAGCCAACGATCAGCCTTTGCCCGCCGAACCGATCGCCGAGCGCACCTGCACGCGCGCTGACGAGCAGGGCGGGAATGCCGAAGGTGGCGAACGAGATCCCGACCGCGAGCGTCGTCGCGCCGCGAGACGTCATGTAGAGCGACCAGATCGTGTCGAACGTGCCGATCATGTAACGTTGCGGATCGTGAGGATGGCAACGGCCGCGAGGCCTGAGACAAGCGCCGCGACGACGAACACCACGCTGAGGTCGACCAGCGCGATCAGCCCGCCGATGGCCGGACCGATGATGATGCCGACCATGTTGGTCGACTGCATGAGCCCGAAGGCCTTGCCCAGCTCTTTCGGCGGCGCCACCTCCGCGATCAGGCCGTTGGCCGCGGGCCAGAAGGCCCCCGCCGCCGCGCCGTGCAGGAACCGCACCGCGACGAAGGCGAAGAGCGGCAGGTGCGGGAGGTAGGCGAAAAAGAGCACGGCTTCGAAGCCCAGCGCCGCGATCATCACCGGCCGGGTGCCAAATCGGTCCGAGGCCCAACCTGCCGGATAGCGAATCGCCGCGCTGGCGAGGAGACCCGCCGCGAATACAGCGCCCACCAGAGTCGCCGAACCGCCTCGTCGCGACAGGAATATCGGCAGCAGCGGCAGGAAGAACCAGAACCCGACGGACGCGAGCAGGTTGCACACGTAGAGCGTCCACAACGTTCGCCGCTGCATGTTCAGGCGCAGGGCACGCGCACTTACAGGGGTCCCCGCGAACTCACGGCTTCAGCCTCAGAGTTCGTGGGGTGACAGGGCGCATATTTTGATAATCCTGGCAGAGCCATGACCACCGACCGCCTGGCCCAGCTCGACTGGGATCTCATTCCGTACACACCGCATTCCGCTCACATGCACATGGCGGTGGACGAGGTGCTCTTGCAGCGTGTCATCGCCGATGAGCGTCGCCCGACGGTGCGATTTTGGGAATGGATCGAGCCCGCATTGGTGATCGGATCGCACCAGTCGGTGGCCAACGAGGTCGACGCGGTCGCGGCCCGCGACCTCGGTTTCACAGTCACGCGTCGCATGAGTGGCGGCGGCACCATGCTGTGCGAGCCGGGTCGCACGATCACCTACTCGCTGTACGTGCCGGCGACCATCGTGAGCGGCCTATCGTTCCGCCATTCGTACGCCGCCCTCGACGCGTGGTCGGTGCGTTCGTTGGTCGCGCTTGGCGTGCCCGCCGGTTATCGAGAGATCAACGACATCATCTCGCCGCGCGGCAAGATCGGGGGCGCGGCGCAGGCGCGGCGGCGAGGTTTCGTCCTCCACCACACGACCATCGCCCACTCGATGGACCCGGACCTGCTGCCAAGGCTGATCCGCGTCGGGCGCGAGCGATTGTCTGAGCGGGGCGTGCGTAGCGCGGACAAAGCCGTATCGCCCCTGTCGGAGTTCACGTCGATGGACTGCGCCGGCGTCGCACGCCACATGGGCCGCTCTTTCACGGCCGAGTTCCACGCCCACGACAGCGAGGTGTCCCGCGAGGAGCTCGACGCCGCGCGCGAGCTCGTCAAGACGAAATACGCGACCTCCGGTTGGGTGAACCGCCTGCCCTAGAGGCCAGACCTCTCAACTCATCGCTCGCCACGAGGCGATCAGCTCAGGACACTGCTGCACATGCTCGCGATAGTGGTCGCGCAGCCAGCCGACGACGTCGTCCGGGCTGGTCGGATACGGATCCTGTCCTTCTCCGTAGATGACGGGAGTCTTGTGCTGCCAGTCGGCCGCCGAGAGGCCCGCGGCGGCTTCCTTCACGAATCGATGCAGCCCGGACATCTCCTCGAGAGACGGCTTTCGCTCGGCTGCGGCGAGGCCCGCCTTCGCCCGCCTGTTCGCGTCCTCGGACTCTCCTGGCTTGTCGAGCGGTTGCAATGTTTGATGCGGGTCGGCCCTGATGGCGTCGAGCACGCGGCCGTAGTGGACCAGGACCCAGTTGACGTGGACCTGGAGGCCGCCGAGCGCATAGTCGTCGCCGGGCTTCAGGTAAGCCAGCGCGGCATCAGGAACCTGGGCGAAGGCCGCCTCCCATTCCACGCGGGCGGCATCGAGATCCGAGAGCGCGGCTTCACGATCCACGGAGGCTAAGGTACAGCGGAATGGGTCGCGCACAAAAGTGGATTCTGGTCGCGACCGTGCTCGCGTCCGCAACGGTCTTCCTCGACGGCACCGTCGTCAACGTGGCCCTGCCGCGCATCGGCCGCGACCTGCCCCACTCGCTGGTGGGAGTCCTCGAGGGCCAGACGTATATCTACACCGGCTACCTGCTGTCCCTGAGCACCTTGCTGATCCTGGCCGGCGCCCTGACCGACGTCTACGGGCGGAGGCGCATGTTCATGCTCGGGCTGGCTGGATTCGGCCTCACATCAGCTCTTTGTGGCCTCGCCCCCAACCTCGAGACGCTGGTGGTGCTGCGGGTCCTGCAGGGGGTCGCGGGAGCGTTCCTGGTCCCGGGTTCGCTTGCGCTCATCACCGCCAACTTCAGCGGCCCGCTTCAGGGCCGCGCCTTCGGGATCTGGTCAGGTGCGGCGTCGGGCACCACGCTGCTCGGTCCGGCGGTGGGCGGCCTGCTCGTGGACACGCTGTCGTGGCGCGCCGCGTTTTTGATCAACATCCCGATCACGGCTCTCGCGCTGTACGCGACGTGGCGGCACGTGCCCGAGAGCCGGTCGGACGCGCGCCCCGCCGGTTTCGACTGGCTCGGCGCGATCATCGTCGGGGTCGCGGTCGGCGGCCTTGCCTTTGGCACCGTGTACGGCCAGCAGCGCGAATGGCGTGACCCCGTTGCCTACGCCATGCTTGCCGTGGGAGCTCTGGCCACGGTCGGAATCCCCTTCTACATGGCCCGCGCGCGCAACCCCCTCATCCCCCTGTCGCTGTTCAAGTCGCGCGCCTTTACCACCATCAACATCTCGACGCTGCTGATCTACGGCGCGCTGTTCGCGTCCGGCTACAACCAGGCGCTGTTCGTGCAAGGGACGCTCGGCTACACCGCCGCCGCGGCAGGGCTGATGTTCGTCCCGGGCGGATTGCTGCTCACGCTCCTGTCACCGCGCTTTGGAACCCTGGCCGGCCGGTTTGGGGCCCGCCCCTTTCTCATCGTCGGGCCGCTGCTTATGGCTGCCGCGTGCCTGCTGTACGCCCGTGTTCCCGCCACGAGCACGGCGTGGCAGCTGCGACCAGACGCTCCCTCCAGCCTGGTTCCTTCCGTCTCTTACCTCATCGACTTCTTGCCGGCCACGCTGATCTTCGGCCTGGGGCTCGGGATCATGGTTGCGCCGCTCACGGCGGCGCTGATGGCGTCGGTCCCGGTCGCCAACGCAGGCCTCGCGTCTTCGATCAACAACGCGGTCTCGCGCATCGGTCCGCAGCTCGCCGGGGCTTTGATATTCGTGGCCGTGACTGCGGTCTTCTACACGTCATTGGCTTCGAGAGTTCCCGGCACCGACCCCAACTCGGCCGCGCTGCGGGCGGCGGTGAGCCCGCTCAACCGGCCTACGGCGAGCGCGCCGGCCGATGTGGCCGCGCAGGCTCGCTATGCGTCAGCCGATGCGTTTCATGCCTCGACGCTCATCGCCGCCGGCCTGCTGATAGCGGGGGCGGCCGCCAACGCAGTCGGGATCGCCCGCAAGCAGCCCGCGGAAACGCTGAAAGCCGCCTAGCCTAGCCCTCAGCTGGAGTAGTTGTGCTGCTGCAGCCAGGTCTTCGCGACCGCGTCGGCGTCCAGGTGCTGGCCGGAGACCTGTGAGTTCAGAGTCACGAGGTCCGCCGTCGTCAGCTTGGCGTCGATCGCGTTCAGGACGATCGTGACCTCGGTGCTGGCCGCTGCCTGACGCACGATCGGCACCACGTTGTCTGCGTTCTCGAGGTGCTTGTCGTCCTGCAGCACGACCAGGCCGAGTGAGTTGAGGTCACCGTCGCTGCTGAAGACCAGGCCGACGTCGATGCTGCCGTTCTTGAAGGCGGCACGCGTCAACGGCCCGTCGGTATCCAGCGGCTTGAACGCCTTGAAGGTGATGCCGTACGTCTTCTGAAGACCCGGTTGGCAGAAGGGCCGGGTCGGGCACTCGGGACCGGCGCCGAGCGTGAGCTGGCCCCCAATCGGCGCGAGGTCGGAAAGCTTCGTGAGGTTGTACTTCTTCTGCGTGTCCGTGGTCACGGCAAAGGCGTTCTGGTCGACCGCCGCCGACGGCGTCAAGGCAGTAAGGCCCAGGGCCTGAAGGTGGCTGTTGAGCTTCGCGGTGGTGGCGGCGGCGTCTCCATTGGCTTCGCCCGCGCCCTTGTTGTAGTACTCCAGGTCTGTCGCCGCGTAGCCGGGATAGAGGTCGATCTGGCCCGACTCGAGCGCGGGAGCGACCACCTCGCGGTTACCGAGCAGCAGCTTGTAGGTGATCGTGTAACCGTCGTGTGCGAGCGCCTGGCCATAGATCTCGGCCAGGATGCTGCTCTCCGGGAAGTTGAAGCCGGCGACCGTGAGCGTGCCCTTGGAGGTCGGCCCCCCGTTGCCGGTGCTGCCACATGCGGTCGCGACGAAGACCAGAGCGGCGAGAGCCGCCAGGAACCTGCCGGGAACGAACCTTGGATTCATCGAACTTTTCTCCTTGCCACCCCTGGGTTTGCCGATCCCTCAAGGGGTCCCCGCGAACTCACGGCTTTAACCGCTGAGCTCGTGGGGGTAAACCGTGGGCATGGCTTGATTCTTCCATTTATGCGGTCTTGTAGGTCGTGGCGCGGGCGGCCCCCCGCGCCTGGAGGAGGCGGATGCCGCGCGGGACCAGGAGCCGTTCCACACCAGAAAGCGAGAGCTCTGTGGCCATGGCCAGCGCGGCCACCAGCACGGCGCCCGCAAACAATTTCGTGTAGTCCTGCTGGGCGAACCCGTCGATGACATAGCGGCCGAATCCGCCGCCCGCGATCAGGGCGGCCAGGGTCGCCGTGGCCACCACCTGAACTGCCGAGGTCCTGATACCGGCCATCACGAGCGGTACCGCCAGGGGTAACTCCACCCGCACGAGCTGGGTCAGCTCCCGGTAGCCCATCCCGCGGGCCGCCTCTTTGACGTCGGGGTCGACCTCGCGCAGGCCGACATAGCTGTTGGTGACCATCGGGGGGATGGCGAGGGCGACGAGCGCGACCAGGATGGGCAGATTGCCCAGACCGAAAACCTGGAACGCGATGACGAGAAGGCCGAAGGACGGCAGGGCACGCCCGACGTTGGAGATGTTGATGGCGAGGTTGCCGAAGCGTCCAAAGTGGCCCAGCGCAATCCCGATGGGGAGCGCGATCAGGGCGCCGATGGCGACCGACTCGGCGGATATCTGGACGTGCTCGACCAGGCGCTGTGGGATTCCATCCGACCCGCGCCAGTGCGCGGGATCTGCAAACCATTGGACGACGTTCGCAAGGTGTGTCATGGCGTCGTGTCCCTCGACCAGGGGACGGCGACCCGCTGAAGTCCAACCAGCGTCAAATCGGCGATCAACGCCAGGGCGATCGAAAGCGTGGTCGCCACCACGAGCGGTGTGTGGAAATTCTCGATCAGCCCCTTGTTGATCAGCTGTCCCAGGCCTCCGAGGCCGATCAGCGCGGTAATGGTGACGAGCCCGATGGTGGTGACGGTCGCGATGCGGACACCCGCGAACATGGCCGGCAGTGCGAGGGGCAGCTCCACGAACAACAGTCTCGCCAGCGGCCGGTACCCCATGCCGTCGGCGGCGTCGAGGACATCAGATGGCACCGACTCGAGTCCGACGACGAGGTTGCGCATGAGGATCAGGACGGTGTAGCCGATGAGGCCGATCTCGGCCGTGACGATGCCCAGCCCCGTGTACGGCACCAGCAAGGCGAAGAGGGCCAGGGACGGAATCGTGTAGACGACCCCGAAGAATCCCAGCAGCGGATTGCGCAGCGCGCGCCATCGATGGGCCGCGATCCCAAGCGGGAGTGAGAGTGCAAGCCCGCCCGCGACCGCAATCGCGGTCAGTGCGAGGTGCTGCTGGAGTGCATCGATGAACAGAGGGACGTGGCTCGATAGCCAGGTCCAGTTGACCCAGGGATCGACATAGTCGAGGAATGCGCCGGACGGCATTCGATTACGGTAAACGACGCCGTGATCCGGTTGGAAAACGTCAGCAAGGGATTTCCCGGCGGCGCCAACGCGGTGAGTGACCTGTCACTGGACATTCCCGACGGCCAGACGTGCGTGCTCATCGGTCCGTCCGGATGTGGCAAGACCACGACGCTGCGCATGATCAACCGGCTCACCGAACCAGACGCCGGCCGCATCCTCGTCGACGGTCAGGACACGCATGGCGTCGATCCCGCGCAGCTGCGGCTGAAGATGGGTTACGTCATCCAGAACACCGGCTTGTTCCCGCACATGACCGTGGGTGAAAACGTCGGCACGGTGCCTCGGTTGTGGAACTGGGACAAGGCCCGCATCAACGCCAGGGTGGACGAGCTGCTGACGCTGGTCGGCCTCGAACCGAGTGAGTACCGCCGCCGGTATCCGCACCAGCTTTCCGGCGGTCAGCGTCAGCGCGTCGGTTTCGCACGCGCGCTCGGCGCCGATCCGCCGATCCTGCTCATGGACGAACCGTTTGGGGCCGTCGATCGCATCACTCGCGAGCGCCTGCAGCACGAGTTCATCAACATCCAGCGCTCTGTGCGCAAGACGGTCGTCTTCGTGACGCACGACATCGACGAGGCGGTCATGATCGGGGACCGCATCTGCCTTTTCGAGATGCAGGCAAAGGTCGCGCAGTACGACACACCCGACGCCATCCTCACGCGGCCCGCGAGCCCTTATGTCGCCGAGTTCCTTGGTCGCGAGCGGCTCGTGCGGCGGATGTCGGTGGTCACCATCGACCCGCTTACCCTCGACCATCCGCCCGGGGGGCCGCGGCCGGACGAGCCGCGGGTCCCGCTGGGCAGCAGCCTCGCCGAGGCTTTCGCAGCAGCCCTCACGAGCCCCACGGAACGCGCCGCCGTCTTCGAAAACGACCGCTACATGGGTGCGTTCACGGCCACTTCGCTGTTGGAATCGTTGCGCCGCGCGAGCGCGGTGGGAGGAGATGAGGTTGCCACAGGAATTTGACGTCGTGTGCCTGGGCGGCGGCGTGGCGGGTGAGGCGATCGCGGGCGGACTGCAGGGCAGCGGACTCACCCTCGCGGTCGTCGAGCGCGAGCTCGTAGGGGGCGAGTGTCCGTATTGGGGGTGCATCCCGTCGAAGACCTTGCTGCGGTCCGGCGAGACGCTCGAAGAGGCGGCACGCGCACGCACGCTGGCAGCCTCACGCGTGGACTGGGAGCTGGATTTCCCCAAGATCTCCAAGCGGGTCTACTGGATGGCGCGGGACCTCGACGACACCCGGCCCGCGACGGCCATGGAGGCGACTGGCGCCAAGCTCGTACGCGGAGAGGGAAAGCTCATCGACCCACAGACCGTCGAGGTGGGCGGCGAGACGCTGGTCGCCCGACGTGCGGTCGTGGTCGCCAACGGGGGCACCGCCTTGATTCCCCCCATCCCAGGGCTCGACGCGGTGAAGTTCTGGACCAACCGCCAGGCGGTGGTGCCGCGTGAGCTCCCCGGCTCGCTCGCCGTCCTCGGCGGCGGCGCCGTGGGCGTCGAGCTCGGGCAGGCGTTCGCGCGGTTCGGGTCCAAGGTGACCATCATCGAAGCCGGACCTCGCTTCCTCGGAGCGGAGGAGCCCGAAGCCGGCGTCGCGCTCCGTCCTCATCTCCTGGCTGACGGCATGACCCTGCTGGTGGGCGATCCTTGCACCGGGGTCGAGAACGCGAGCGTCGGCGTCATTGTGACCCTCAAGTCAGGGGCCACCGTCCACGCTGACCGCCTGCTGGTGGCGACGGGAAGACGGCCCAACTTCGAAGCCTGGCAGGGAGCGGGACTGCCACAAACCGACCGCGGCTGGCTCAAAGTCGACCCTGCCACCCTCGAGGCCCGGGTCAATGTGTATGGCGCGGGCGACGTGACCGGCCTGGGCGGTTTCACGCACCTCGCCTACTACCACGGCCAAATCGTGGCTCGCCGCCTGCGCGGAGAAGATGCGCGCGCCGATCACACGGCGGTGCCAAGGGTCACGTTCACAGATCCTGAAGTCGCCTCGGTCGGCCTCTCGGAACTGGCAGCGCGCGAGCGTGGGCTCAACGTCGTGACCGCAACGACCGACCCGGCGGAGACTGCGCGCGGCTACATCCACGATTTCCACGGCGGGACGCTGAAGCTCATCGGCGACCGGGACCGCGGCGTGCTGGTCGGAGCGACCATGGTCACGCCGCGAGCGGGAGAGATCCTGGGCGAGCTGGTGCTCGCTTTGCGGGCCGGCACTCCCCTACGCACCCTCGCCGACGTGATCCACCCGTTCCCGGCGTTCAACCGGGTCCTGGGCGCAGTTCTGCAGGAACTGGCGTCCAAAGCCGCATGATTGAGTGGTGAGTCCGGGAAAACGCTCGCCGATGCATCGGCCCATTTCCGCCGAGCGCCCTGCGGGCGCTGACGCCGGCGTTGGGGGGCCCGTCGCTTCGTCGTCACGCATCGAAAGATGCGCTCCTCCTCGCGCCACCCCCGCCTTGGCGTCGGCGGTTTGGGCCGCGCCTCGGCGACCTATTCCCAGACACACCACTTGGCAAGCGTCCGTCTGGTTTAGAAGGGAGTCGGTGAAGTGATTGACATCCGCCTCGACGTCGACACGATCCTCATCTGGATCCTGGTGGGTCTCGTCGCCGGAGCGCTCGCGAGCCGGGTCGCGCTCGGACATGGCCTGGGCCTGCTGGGCGACCTCATCGCCGGCGTCCTGGGCGCGTTCATCGGCGGCATCCTGGCCCAGGTCTTCAAGATCAACTTTGCGATCAGCGGGCACCCGATCATCACCGCGATGGTGGTGGCGTTTGTCGGCGCGGTGATCCTGCTGTTCATCCTGAGGATGCTCGGCTTCGGCCGGAGGCACGAAGCCTAGGGAGACAGCCGTAACCCACACGCGCGCCGCGAGCGCGTTCACCTAGCATTCGCGCTCCAGATGAAGCCGAAGGAAATTCCCACCAAGGGTCCTGCACTCGCCACCGAGAAGGCGCCCTCGATCGTGATGGTGAATACCGGGGACGGAAAGGGAAAGTCGACCGCGGCGTTCGGCACGGCGATGCGCGCGGCGGCGCGCGGCTGGAAGGTGTGCGTCATCCAGTTCGTCAAGTCGGGGAAGTGGAA
>WNFT01003148.1_pt1 | contig 14207 bp, 10 predicted proteins | sample 5400191 | NCBI WGS metagenome assembly WNFT01 (sample SAMN13153359, study PRJNA577476) | soil metagenome | isolation source: 80 cm saprolite under Madrone tree | place: USA:California | collected 2016-06-14
CGCTGCAAGCACGGATCGGCTCGCGGCCATCCCAGTCCGGCTCGCTGCTCTTCCCGCCAACCGCAACAGGTCTCCCTCTAGCTTGCACTCCCGCGCGGAAGGACCGCGCTCCGGAGGGACGACCAAACATGAACCGCATCCTGCTCACCCTGAACTGCATCACCGCCGCCGTGGCGCGGGGCGAGGCGATCGAACACCAGCTCGCCGCCAGCGAAGAGTCCGCGCTCAGGCAGGCCGCGAGCCCTCGCGACGCGCTGCCCGCCGCGAGAGCGCCACAGCGGGCGAGTTCCTTTCAGCAATTGGTTCAGGACTACTTTACCGTGCGCCTTGTTGAGCAGCGCCGCGAGTCCGCGCACAGTCGAAGGCTACCGGGATAGAGCTCGAACATAGCCAGCGCGACGACGCTCCCGTTCTGACCCGCGTCTACAGGTACAGGCTGTTCATCGCCTGCGCCCATAGCCGGTTGATCGAGAGCGAGCCCGTCGCGTTCGGATGGATGCAGTCGGACAGCTCGCTCGGGTGCGCCTGGAAGTACGTATAGAGGTCGGGTCCCGCCAGCGTGCCCGGGTTCGAGGCGACGAGCTGGTCGATGGCCTGGTTGAAGGCCGGGATGCTGTTGTGCTGCCCGTCGCAGGAGAAGGGGATGTGCGGGATCGCCGGCACCCTGCCCGAGTTGAGCACCGTCGTGATCGCCTGCTGCATGTTCGCCTTGAACGGCCCCGGGTCCGAGGTGTTCCCGGACGAGTCGTTGGTGCCGTAGGACAGGGCGACGAACCGCACGTCCGGGTTGATGGCGAGGAAGCCCGGCAGGAATTGCACCAGCTCGGCCGACCCCCAGCCGCCGTGGCCGCCGTTGATCATCATGGGGAAGAACGAGGCATGGTTGTTGTTGATGATCTGAGCGAAGGAAGGCTGGTTGCTGCGATTGGCCCAGAACGCCGTGATCGAGTCGCCCAGGAAGAGCCAGGTGTCCTTGGTGCCCGAAGTGGCGTCGTGGATGTCGATCTCGCTGATCTGCAGCTCGTTGGCGTTCTGGGTGACGATGCCGTTCGAATTCGGCATCGCGGTCACCATCATCCGGACCCAGGCGCCGGAGGCCGGGAACGCGAAGGAGTGCTCCCGATCCGAGTAGAAGTTTCCGGTCACGGACGCGACAGTCGTCCAGGTCCCGTTGCTGCCGTCGGTCGAATCGGTGGAGAGCGCGATCGTGTAGTCGCCCGGCGCACCGTAGTTCGGCTCGGTCACCAGGTTCCAGTCGAAGTTCGCGTCGTTCACCCACGACAGGAGCAGCTTCGTCGGCCCGGCCGGCACGTGGAGCGCCACCCAGGCAGGCTGCGCCGTGCCAGGCACGATCCACGTTCCCGAGAAGCTCCCGTAGTCGGCGTCGTTGATGGCGGTGCTGGGCGTGGTTCCGCCCGGCGAGCTGGCCGACGTCAGCCCGCGGCTGATCAGCGGATTTGCCGAAGCGGCCGGGGGAGGAGGAGGGCTGGCGGTCGTCGCGCTGGCCGCGTTGGAATAGGCGCTCAGGTTCCCGGCCGCGTCGCTCGCGCGGACGCGATAGCTGTAGGAGGTAGCGGCGGTCAGCCCCGCGTCGCCGTAGGCGGTAGTCGTCGTGGTGGCGATCTGCGTGAACGTGGCGCAGCCGGCGCCCTGGCACCGCTCGATCAGATAGCTTGTCACGCCGACGTTGTCCGTCGAGGCCGTCCAGCTCAGGTTGATCTGGCTGGTCGATGCCGCGGTCGCCGTCAAGTTGGAGGGCGCGGTCGGAGGCTGCGTGTCGGGCGGTGGCGGCTGCCCACCGCTCCCGGCGGCGCGGAAGGCGACCATCTGCATCACCCAGGCTCCAGCCCCCGAGAGGGGCGCCGTCGCGCTGTACGACCCTGCCGCGGTCACGGCGCGGTCTTCCGCGATGTCCCCGTCGGGGCTGGTGATCATGCGCGAGGTCCACCCCGCGCCGGGGCCGTTGGTCAGCGTGGCGACCGTGTTCGCGGCCACGAGCAGGTCGGGCGCGTTCGTCGTGGTCGCGGGAGCGGTGCTGCTGGTCGCCGCCGTGCCCGCCCCGGAGGCGGTGACGTCGAGCGGGCTCACCGGGTCCAATCCGCTGTACTCGAGGACCCGGACGTCCGGCCACTGCGCGGCGGCGTTGAACGTGACGGTGACCACGTTGGCGCCGGCCGCGGCCGCGACGATGTTCTTGGCGTAATAGACGGACTGCGTGATTGCCCCCGGCTGCGCAGTGGGTCCCACCGCCAGCTGGTACGCGTTCCCCTTCGAGTCGGCCACCGACGTGACCTGCGAAGTCGTGTCGTTCCATCCGACGACCACGACGCTCAGGTTTCCCGCGGACTGCGCCGCCGTGAACGGGACGGTCACGGTGCTGACCGGCGTCTGCGGCGTCGCATAGTTCCCTTGGACGAACGCGACGGACGCAGGCGGCGGGGGACTCGGGGCAGGGGTCGTGGCGCTGGCCGTGTTGGAATAGGCGCTCAGGTTTCCTGCCGCGTCGCTGGCGCGGACGCGGTAGCTGTAGGCGGTCGACGCGCTCAACCCGGTGTCGCCGAAGCTCGTCGTCGCGCTGGTCCCGATCTGGGCGAAGGTCATGCAGCCGGCCCCCTGGCAGCGCTCGATCAAGTAGCTCGTCACTCCGACGTTGTCCGTGGACGCGGTCCAGCTCAGGTTGATCTGGCTGGTCGATGCGGCGGCGGCCCGGAATGCGACCATCTGCATGACCCAGGCGCCCGGGCCGGTGAGGGTTGCGGACGCGGAGTAGGACCCGGCAGCGGTCACGATCTGGTCCTCGGCGACGTCGCCGTCGGGGGTGGTAATCACGCGCGAGGTCCAGCCGGCGCCGGGGCCAGCGGTGAAGCTGGACACGGTGTTCGCCGCGAGCAGCAAGTCGGAAGCGTTGGTCGTGGCGACCGCCGGGGTGCTGCTGGTCGCGGCGCTGCCCGTCCCGGAAGCCACGACGTCGACCGGGTTCGCCGGGTCGACCCCGGCATACTCGAGGATCCGGACGTCGGCGAATTGCGCCGGCGCCGTGAACGTCACCGTCACGACGTTCATGCCGGCAGGGGAGGAGGCAATGTTTCTCGCGTAGTAGATGGACTGCGTGATCGCGCCCGGGAACGCCGTCGGACCCACCGCCAAGACGTAGCCGTTTCCGCTCGTGTCGCTCAACGCGGCGACGCCGGCGGAGGTGTCGTTCCAGCCGACGACTACCACGTTCAGGTTCCCTGCCGATTGTGCGGCAGTGAACGGCACGGCGACGGTCAGCATCGGTGTCTGCGGTGTCGCGGAGTTCACCTGGACGAAGGCGGGGCCGGTTTGCAAGAGGCGGGCTGAACTGGCTGAACGCTCGTCCGGTCTGCCGCAGCCAGCGCTCGCGACGTGTACGAGAAGCGTGAAGAACACACCACCCAGGCAGGGTCGAGGCAATTGAGCGGCCATAGGGGTCCCTTGAAAGGGGTGGGAGGGGGGCAACCGGTTCGGGGGAACGAGTCCGGTGCTGGACGGTAGGCATGCGGCGCGACGGATGCCAGGGGGCGGATGAAGACCTAACTTTCCCCGTCCCCTGGAAGGCGCGCTTCCTAACGTGCAGCGCCTGCGGAGCCGTACCTGACCAACCCAAAGACAGGACCGAAATGTCCGCTTCCGCACGCATGGATTGCGCGTTCAGGCCGTGGCTGGACGCGCCGGCGTCGCAGTGCAGGCTCCTCCTGGCTTCTCTCCTTCGTCCTTGCGCTCACCTGCGGCCGCCCGGACCAGGGTCGGTCGGTCTCCGTAGCGCGGACCGCCACCACGGCTGTCGCTTTCGTGCAGACGAACAACGCAACGCCGCAGACGCCGGCGGTCAGCGTGAGCGTGCCGTACACCCTGGCTCAGTCGGCCGGCAACCTGAACGTCGTGGTGGTCGGGTGGAGCGACACGACGGCCCAGGTCGCCTCGGTCACCGACACGAAAGGAAACGCGTATCGATTGGCGGCGGGCCCTACGCTGCTCTCCGGCCAGCTCACCCAGTCCATCTATTTCGCGCCGAGCATCGCAGCTGCCAGCGCCGGCGCCAATACCGTGAACGTCTCCTTCACCGTGGCCGCGATCTTCCCCGACATCCGCATCCTCGAGTACGCCGGGCTCGACCCAGTCAGCCCGGTGGACGTGATCGCGTCGGCCACCGGCACCAGCGCGACGAGCAGTACGCCGGCCGCCGCGACGAACAATGCCGTGGACTTGCTCTTCGCTGCCAATACGGTGGCCACCACGACGGCCGGTGCCGGCGCCGGCTGGACGAGCCGCGTGATCACCTTCCCGGATGGGAACATCGCGGAAGACCAGGTCGTCTCCGTCGCGGGCAGCTACGGCGCGACCGCGCCGCTCTCCGCCCCTGGGCCGTGGGTGATGCAAATGGTGGCCTTCAAGGCGGGTCCCAGCGCTCCACCGCCGCCACCGCCTTCCGGGGGACCGATCGCTTTCGTGCAGGCGAACAACGCAACTCCGCAGACGTCGGTGACCGGCGCGAGCGTGCCGTACACTTCGGCTCAATCGGCGGGGAACCTCAACGCGGTGGTGGTCGGCTGGAACGACACGACGGCCCAGGTTGCCTCGGTCACCGATACGAAAGGAAACACGTATCGGTTGGCGGTGGGCCCCACGCTGCTCTCCGGCCAGCTTACTCAGTCCATCTATTACGCGACGAACGTCAGCGCCGCCGCGGCCGGCGCCAACACCGTCAACGTCTCCTTCACCGTGGCTGCGGCCTTCGCCGACATCCGGATCCTCGAATACGCCGGGCTCGACGCGGTCAGCCCTGTGGACGTGACCGCTTCGGCCTCCGGCAACGGCACGACGAGCAGCACGCCAGCCGCCGTCACGAGCAACGTGTCCGAGTTGCTCTTCGCCGCCAACACCGTGACGAGTTGGACGACGGGCCCAGGCTCGGGCTGGACGTCCCGCGTGATCACCAACCCCGACGGCGACATCGCCGAGGATCGGACGGTCGCCGCGGCCGGCTCGTACGACTCCACGGCGCCGCTGGGAGCCGCGGGCGGGTGGGTGATGCAGATGGTGGCCTTCAAGGCGGCCCCAAGCGGTCCACCGCCGCCACCACCCACCGCTCCCACGAGCCTCGTCGCCATGGCAGCCGGCAGCGCTCGGATCGACCTCTCCTGGACCAACACCTCGACCACCCAGACCGGCGTCAAGATCGAGCGCTCGACCGACGGCGCGACCTTCACGCAGATCGCGCTTGCCGGGGCCACGGCTGCCAGCTACTCGGACATCGGACTCAGCGCCTCGACCACTTACTTCTATCGGGTGCGCGCCACCAACGCCTCGGGCGACTCTGCTGATTCCAACACCGCCAGCGCCACCACAGAGGCTGCGCCACCCACGGGCCAGTGGTCGGCCCGGCTCGCCTGGCCGCTGGTGGCAGTCCATATGACCTTGCTCCCCACCGGCAAGGTCCTGACTTGGGACGATCACACGGACGGCGACGGCGCCGACGTGTTCGACCCCGCCACCAATGCCTTGACGGCAGTGCCGTTCTCCGCCGCGAATCTCTTCTGCTCCGGCCATGCCCTGCTCCGCGACGGACGCGTGTTCGTTGCGGGAGGCCACTCGGGTACTACCCACATCGGCATCACCAACGCTACCATCTTCGACCCGGCCAGCCAGGGCTGGAGCTCGATGGCTCCGCTGCCGGAGGGCCGCTGGTATCCGACCGTCACCGCGTTGCCCGGCGGCCGTATGCTGATCACCGCCGGCGAGATCGACTGCGACGGGTGCAACGCACTCATCCCCGTCATCTACGATCCGGCAACGAACTCCTGGACCCAGCTCACGAACGCATCCCAGAGCCTCCCTTACTACCCCCACATGTTCGTCCTGCCCGACGGCCGGGTGCTCGCAGCCTCCGCGAATCGCGGCCCGATGGCGAGCGTCGCGCTCGACACAGGCTCCCAGACCTGGACCACCGTGGATCCCGCCGTCCTCGACGGGGGCAGCGCCGCGACGTACGCGCCGGGAAAGATCATCAAGTCCGGCCTCGGCCGCGATCCCGACCTGCCAGGAGCTCCTTCCGTCCCGACCACCTACGTCATCGACATGAGCCAAGCGTCGCCGGCCTGGCGTCAGACCGCTTCCATGGCGTTCCCTCGGACGGAGCACAACCTGACGCTGCTGCCCGACGGGACCGTGCTGGCGACCGGCGGCTCGCGCAATTCAGACGTCGGCGATACCGCCGCTGCCGTTCTCGAGGCCGAGCTGTGGTCGCCCACCACCGAGACGTGGACGACGATGGCGGCCATGCAAACGCCCCGCATGTACCACTCCACGGCCTTGTTGCTTCCCGACGGCCGCGTGCTCGTTGCGGGCGGCGGGCGGGACTTTCCGGAAGTGGACCAGCCTAGCGCCGAGATCTACGCGCCCCCCTACCTTTTCAAGGGGCCGCGGCCGGCGATCGCCTCCGCGCCCACCAGCATCCAGTATGCCACCGCGTTCTTCGTGGGCACTCCTGACGGCGCACGGATTGCCGCCGTGTCGCTGGTCCGATTGGGGGCGGTGACCCATGCCTTCAACCAGAACCAGCGCTTTGTCCCCTTGACGTTCCAGCCCAGCGCCGGAGGCTTGACCATCCAGGCTCCAGGCACTGCCAACCTGGCACCGCCGGGCCACTACATGCTCTTCATCGTCGACTCGAACGGCGTCCCCTCCGTAGCCGCGATGGTCGGGCTCGGCTGAGATGAGCCGACTTCTGACCGGCATCGGGGCGGGGGCGATGCTAGCCGCCGGCGCAGTCCTGCCAGGTTCAGCGCCTGCCGTCGCCGGTGGTCCCTGGGGGGCGGAGTATTTTCCCAACGTGCTCTTGACCACGCAAGACGAAACCGTCGTTCGCTTCTACGACGACTTGCTCAAGGGCAAAGCAGTCGTGATCAATCTCATCTACACCCGATGCACCGCCAGCTGCCCCCTGGAGACCGCGAAGCTGGCCCAGGTTCAGCGGCTCCTCGGCGATCGGGTCGGCAAGGACATCTTCTTCTACTCGATCAGTATCGATCCGAAGCACGACACACCCGAGGTGCTCAAGGCGTATGCGCAGCGCTTTCACGTCGGGCCAGGCTGGCTGTTCCTGACCGGAAAGGACGAGGACGTCCGGCTGGTCGGCAAGAAGCTGGGCTTGTCGTCGTTGACCGACGCTTGGAGCCGCGACGGGCACCAGCCGACCTTGATGGTCGGGAACGAATCGACCGGCGAGTGGATGCGGAACTCCGCCGTGGAAAACCCGAAGTTCCTGGCCAGGATGTTGACCGATTTCTTCGGGTGGAAGGATGGAAAGCCGGTGAGGACCTATGCGGCGGCGGCCGCGATCCCTCGCGCCGGCAAGGGGGAGTACCTGTTCAATACCCGATGCGCCGCCTGCCACAGCATCGGGAAGGGCGACGGGCTGGGCCCCGATCTGCTGAACGTGACCTCCGTGCGGGAGCGCGCCTGGCTGGCGCGCTACGTCGCCGAGCCCGACCGGATGCTCGCGGAAGGCGATCGCGTCGCCACCGCGCTCTTTGTCAGGTACAAGAACGTCCGCATGCCCAACCTCGGCTTGAACAGCGAGGAGATCGCGGCACTGCTCACGCATATCGAGGAGCAGAGTCGAGCTGCGCTCGCACATGAGGAGCTCCGTCGTCGGCAAGACAAATGACCGCCGCCCGCTTGACGATCCGCGCCGAGTAGCGAGGCGATAGGGCCGATAACGCGGGTTTCCGTCCACTCGCCGCACCTCACGACCCCTCCTTCCGGCGGCGAAGCATGCCATGTCTGGCACCGGAGGGCTTCACCGATGACGGAAGCCGCAGCGGCACGATGACGGTGCCCACGCCGTGATCCTCTACACTCCCTTCACCGATCATCGAGCGTGTTCAGCACGTGTTCGCCCATGAAGATGGCCGCGCCTGAAGATCACACGAATCGCACGGCACTGGACATCGCCAGAGCAACGGGTCATTCCGATGTCACGACGATTCTTGAAAAATCTCCATGAAGCTGATCTCCGCGATTATTCCTGCAGCGCCCACCATCATTCGTCTTCTGACTCACGGCCGAAGAGCATGGCAGAAAAGCTTGCTCCGCGTGCACCAATGCACCCGCCGAAAGTCGCATCTGAATCACCGCGAGGCGCGGCCGCGGTAAGCTGCCATCTCCTTTTCCCAGGAGGAAGACATGAAGGCTCCTGATCTGGCGCGGCTCGGAGCTGCGATCGCGACAGTCGCGCTGCAGCTTCATCCCATCAAGGCCTTTGCCGCTGACCATCCCGCGCCGCAGGAAGGAAACTTCGTGCTGCGCGACTTCCACTTTCAATCCGGCGAGACACTGCCGGAGCTGCGTCTGCATTACCGCACCGTCGGGGCGCCCGGCGGAGAGCCAGTCGTCGTGCTCCACGGCACCACGGGCTCGGGGGCCTCGATGCTGACGCCGTCGTTCGCCGGCGAGCTGTTCGGTCCCGGGCAGCCGCTCGATGCCCGGCGGTACTACATCATCCTTCCTGACTCGATCGGCCACGGGAAATCGAGCAAGCCCTCGGACGGCCTCCGGGCGCGCTTTCCGCGCTACAGCTATGGCGACATGGTCGAGGCGCAGCATCGCCTTGTCACCGAGCACCTCGGCGTGAAGCACGTGCGCCTCGTGATTGGCTACTCGATGGGCGGAATGGAGACCTGGCTGTGGGCGGCAAGACAGCCCGGCTTCATGGACCTCGCAGTGCCGATGGCTTCGCTGCCAGTGGCGATGTCGGGCCGCAACTGGATGATGCGCCGGCTCATCATCGATTCCATTCGCGGCGATCCCGAGTGGATGAACGGCAACTATGCAAAGCAGCCGAAGAGCGCACAGTTTGCTTCCGTGTTCTACGTTCTCGCCACGAGCGGCGGCAACCAGGCGCTCTACAAGGCCGCGCCGTCGCGGGCCGTGGCCGATAAGGTCGTCGACGACCGCCTGGCCGCGCCATTCACCGCGGACGCGAACGACACGCTCTACCAGTGGGACTCCTCGCGGGACTACGATCCGTCGGCCGGCCTGGAGCGCGTCCAGGCGACAGTGCTCGTGATCAACTCGGCGGATGACGAGCGCAATCCGCCAGAGCTCGGTGTGCTCGACCGGGAGATCAAGCGAGTGAAGAACGGGCGCGTCCTTCTCATCCCCGGCAGCCCCGATACGGCTGGGCACGGAACCACCGTGCAGGCGAAGTGGTGGAAGAAGGAACTCGGCGAACTGCTGCAGAGCTCGCCCCACGCTTCGCGGTAGGGGCCTTGAGCTCGCGGGTTCGTTCAAGAGGCGATAGGGCCGATAATGCGGGTTTCCGTCCACTCGCCGCACCTCACGACCCCTCCTTCCGGCGGCGAAGCATGCCATGTCTAACGCGCAGGCCCTCGCGCCGCGGCAAGGCACCGATCAGCGAGATGTAGCGCGCTCTCGTCTGCACCAGCGCCTCTCGCACCGAGAGCTGCGTCCGCACGTGTCGCTGTCGGTCCGAGGTCCGATGCGCCGCACGATACGCTCCCGGCTTGCACGCCTCGGCCAGCGTTCGTGCGTCGCGCAGGTCGGTCTTCACCTTGCGGCTCCGCGTCGCGTACATGGCGGCGAAGTTCGAAGTTCGTGTTGTCGACCTGGAAGTAGTAGCTGAAGGAATTGCCGATGCCGCCGGTTGGCCTGGAGCCGCGAGCGCCGGATGAAGACGTCGTAGCTCGGGCTCTGGCCGTCCGGGGAGCCGTTCTCGTTCAGCAGGGCCTGGGTCTGGACGAAGACAGTCAGGTTCACCGTGGAGCCTTTCACGGGCAACGCGACGTTCACGGCGCGTGACGCCGCTGGCGCGAGGAAGACCACGGCGACGACGAGGCGGGCCCGGATGTCGAGTATGGACGACATCATGTCAGCTCATAGCGACTATCCGGGTTCTTGGGCAAACCCCGCCACGAAGCTGGAAGCTGCCGCCCCGCGTAGCTGGTCGATCGTACCCTGCTGGACGATGCGCCCACGCTCCACCACCGCGATGCGATCCGCGAGAACGGCGTCCGCCGGGTCGTGCGAGACGATCAGCGCGGGCAGCCGCCATTCGAAGAGCCAGGCGCGCAGGGAAGCCCGCAGCTCGCGCCGCGCGACCGGATCGAGCGACGCGAACGGCTCGTCCAACAGGAGCGCGCGGGGATCGCGCGCCAGCGCCCGCGCCAGGGCCACGCGCTGCCGCTCCCCTCCCGAGAGCTCCGCCGGAAACCGGCGCTCGAGATGCCCCACCCCCAGCCGCTCGATCCATTCGCCAGCCCGGTGCAGGCGCTCCGGGCGACGCAGCCCCGCGAGTCCGAACGTCACGTTCCCGAGCACGTCCAAGTGCGGAAACAGCGCGTAGTCCTGCGGCAGATATCCCAGCTCGCGCTCCTCGACGGCGACGTCGATCCATCTCTCGGCATCGAAGAGGACCTTCTTGTCCAGCGCAATCCGCCCCGCGTCGGGAGAGAGCACGCCGAGAAGCAGGCGCAGCAGCGTCGATTTCCCGGCGCCGTTGGGGCCCGCCACCAGCACGGTCTCCCGGTTCAGCGAGAGGTCGATCCGCAGATCCAGCGGCCCGATCTTGCGGGCGACGGCGATCTCAAGCACGGCGCGCTTCCGTCCCGGGCAGCGCCATGCCGGGCCCCATCCGCCGCAGGACGAAGAGAAGAGCGAAGGCGATCGCCACCAGGACGAGCGAGAGCGCCTGCGCTGCCCGCAGGTCGGATTCCATCGCCGTGTAGACGGCGAGCGGCATGGTCTGCGTCCGCCCGGTCAGGTTCCCCGCGAAGAACAGCGTCGCTCCGAACTCGCCCACCGCGCGCGCCCAGCTCATCGCCGCGCCGGCGACCAGGCCGGGCGCCGCCAGCGGCAGCCCGACGCGCACGAAAGTCCGGAAGGGCGAGGCCCCGAGCGTGCGCGAGACCACGAGGAGGTTCTCGTCCACGCGCCGGAAGGCGGCGATCGCCGCCTGGACGAAGAAAGGCGCGGACACGAACGCCTCGGCAAGCACCACCGCCGGAGTGGTGAACGCGAGCGCGATGCCATGCCGATCCAGCCAGGCGCCCAGCAGCCCGCGCCGGCCGAAGGCGAGCAGCAGCCCCACGCCGGCAACCGCGGGCGGGATCACTGCCGGGAGCTGCGCCACCGCTTCCAGCCAGCGGGAGACGCGGCCGGGGTTTCGCGCCACCCGCCAGGCGAGCAGCGACCCGAGCACCACCACGATCGCGAGGCTGCTCGCGGTGGTCACCAGGGAGAGCCGCAGCGCGGGCACGAGCAGCGGATTGCGCAGCCCGCCGAGGAAATCCTCCCAGCTCAGCGTGGCGAAGAGCGCCACCACCGGCAAGAGCAGGAAGAGCCCCAGCAGCCCCGATGCGAGGATCTGTGCCGAGCCCCAGGGGGTCGGGGGGCGCAACTTCAATCGCCGGTCCCCGGCGGGAAGCCGAAGCTGGCCAGCACTTCCCGGCCCGCGGGCGAGAGGACCAGACGGACGAATTCATCGGCCAGTGCCGGCTGCCTGGCGCGGGTCAGGACGGCGATGGGATATTCGGCCACCACGTTGAGGTCGGAGGGGATCGCAATCACCTCGACCTTCTGCTTTGCGGTGGAGGCATCCGTCCGGTAGACGATGGCAGCGTCTGCCTCACCGAGGCTGACCTTGGCGAGGATCTGCCGGACGTTCAGCTCGCGCGAGACCACGCGCGCTTCCACCTTGGCGCGGAAGTCGGCCCCATATTGCCTGGAGGCGGCATCGAGGATGCGCAGGGTATAGGCCCCGATCGGCACCTCGGGTACGCCGACGACGATCCGCTGCGCCTTGGGCAGGTCTTGCAGACCGCCCAGCCGCGCCGGGTTTCCCTTGGGGACCACGAGCACCGGCTCGTTGCGCACGAACACTTTCGGCGCCGCCGCCAGCTTCGCGGCCACCAGCGCCTGCATGTGCTTCTGGTCGGCGGAAGCGAACGCGTCGGCCGGGGCCCCATTCTCGATCTGCGTCCGCAGCTCCTGAGAGCCCGCCAGGTTGAAGACGACCTTGGTTCCAGGATGCGCCGCCTCGAACCGCTTGCCCATCTCCGCGAACGCCTCGCGGAGCGAAGCGGCGGCGAAGACGACGACCTCTTTCGGACCCTGAGCGCGCGCCGACAGGGCAACCGCCAGGGCCAGTCCGACGCACCTGGGAAAGAGCGAGCGCATGCCGTCTCCGGGCGTATATGTCACGTAGAATGGACAGGCAGTCAACCCAGAGCGACTTACTTCACTTTCAGCTCGGCGACCACGTGCCCTGACTCTCGCGTGTCGTATCCGCCCAGGCTGGCCAGCTCGCGGCGGAAGGCGCGGCTTTCCAGCGTCTCGACGATCCACCCGGCCCGGGTATCCGCGCTCCACTCCTTCGGGAACACCAGGTCGAACCGCTCCTCGGACAAGGGGACGAAATCCAGCCCGTGCGCGATGGCGGCGCTGCGCGCGACGATGCCCGCATCCGCCGCTCCCATGGCGACCGCCTGCGCCACCTGCAAGTGACCCCCCAGGAGCCGCTCGTAGCCTTCGACGGCGGACGACGGCACCCGCGCCTTCCGCAAGAGCCGGTCGAGGAGCCGGCGCGCTCCCGCTCCCGGCTCCCGGTTGACGAAGCGCACTTCCGGCCTGGCGATGTCCTCCGGCTTGCGAATGCGGCGCGGATTCCCCTTGGCGACCGCGAAACCCTCCTCCAGGTGCGCGAAGGTGACGAGCACCATCGGACGGCCGCCAAAGGCGCGGCGCACGAACGGCAGGTTGTACTCGCCGGCTTCCTCGTCGAAGAGATGGGCGCCCGCGACGTGTGCGTGGCCGCGGCCCAGCATCTTTAGGGCCGCGTCGCTGGAGACCGGGATCCAGCGCAAGCGCTGGCCCGGCCAGCGATCTTCCACGCGCCCCGCGAGCACCGACAGCGCCGGGTCGCATCCCGCCAGGAGGACGTTTGCCTCCAGGGCTTCTTGAGGACGAAGCGTGCGCAGCTTGACCGTGTGGCCTGCCTGGGGCGATCGGACGACCAGCGCATCGGCCGCGGTGGTGAGCCCGAGCGGATCCTCGCGAGGCAACGCGTGCGCCACCCACCGTCCCGCGATCGACCCGATCAGCGCGCGCTCCGGCTTTGCGCCACCGATCTCCGCGCCGCCGGCGAGCTCGGCCGTCAGATCGCCGCCCTCCTCCCGCAGCCAGAACAGCTCCTCCACCCGGCATCCGAGCACGCGCGCCAGCTGCAGCGCGACGGCGGTGGAGGGCTGGCCACGGCCCGACTCGAGCACGCTCAGCGTCTGCCGGCTGATGCCTGCCCGTTCCGCCAGGTCGCCTTGCTTGAGGCCGCTCTTCAAGCGCGCGCGCCGGAGTCCTGTCTCGAGCTTGGCCATGGCTCAGCGACTGTGCCCGATCAGTTCGCAAAACGCGACGGGACGCGCCCGACCGGCCTCATGACCGGCAAGTGATCGCCGATTCAAAAATTCATATCGGTCAAATGGTGGATGAGCGACTTTCCAAATGACCTCAGGCGAACGTCTCATGCGCGGAGCCGCATCCGCAGCGGAGGCTGCCGCATCCCGCAGCACCCTGGGAGGGGTCCATACATGATCGAGAAAAGAACGCCTGGAGCGCGCTCCGGGCTCGTGCATTCGCTGATCGCGCTCGCCCTGCTGACGACGGCTTGCGGCGGAACCGAATCGCCCAACGCCGAGTTCAAGACTGACAACCCGCTGGCCACCGCCAGCTCCCACCGGCACAAGAAAGTCTGCTCCAGCGCGCCGGCGGGCCACTTGCGCTGCCACTCCTGGGTGCGGGTCAATGACGTCACCGGCGACGTGCAGCCGTTCGTGACGCCGGCCGGCTTCGGTCCCGCCGACCTGGCCAGCGCGTACCAGCTGCCGGCCGGCGGCGGAGCGGGCATCACCATCGCCATCGTGGACGCGATGGACAACCCCAACGCGGAATCCGACCTGGCCACCTACCGCTCCCAATTCGGCCTGCCGCCCTGCACCACCGCCAACGGCTGCTTCCGCAAGGTCAACCAGAACGGCGCAGCCTCGCCCCTGCCTGCCTCCGACGTGGGCTGGGGCCAGGAGATCGCGCTCGATCTCGACATGGCCAGCGCCATCTGCCCGAGCTGCAAGATCCTGCTGGTGGAGGCGAGCAGCCCCACCATCGGCAACCTC
>WNFT01003149.1_pt1 | contig 14206 bp, 13 predicted proteins | sample 5400191 | NCBI WGS metagenome assembly WNFT01 (sample SAMN13153359, study PRJNA577476) | soil metagenome | isolation source: 80 cm saprolite under Madrone tree | place: USA:California | collected 2016-06-14
TCATCACGGTGTCTTCGACCACCTCGACCGAGCAGAGCGGACTGTTCAAGCACCTGCTGCCGGTGTTCGAGAAGCGAACCGGCATCCAAGTGCGCGTGGTGGCCGGTGCGGCACAGGACAGGCGCTCGACATCGCGCGGCGCGGCGACGCCGATGTGGTGTTCGTCCATGCCAAGCCGCTCGAGGAGAAATCACTGGGGCTGGAAAACGTTCCAACGGCTGAGCCGGAGAGGATCCCTGCTGCCGCGGGGACGGTCAGCTAGCTGAAGAGGAAGCCGGATCGTGAGCGTGTCGAAGAGGCGATCCCGTCGCGATCGCCGGAGGGACAAGCTGTCCGGATTCCACGCAAGGCCTGTCGGAGCCTTGACAGTTTCGCCGCGATGCCAGCGCGTGCGCGCCGAGGACGGGCGCCCAAACCGGGCATGGTTTCTGCACAACACCCTTGGGCAACACGCGTTCGCGAGGACGAGCTTCACCCGAGGAGGACGGGCGTTGAATGAGTTGCTCGGCGGCGCACTCGACCGGGCCGCTCCCTTGAGCCCGACCCAGATCTTCGCGCCGGTCTCCACGCCGGCTCGATCGATCTTCGAGCTGTCGATCTTCGTCCTGGTCGTCGCGGCAGCAATCTTCGTCGTGGTGTTCGGTCTTCTGACGTATGCCGTCTGGAAGTACAAGCGGAAGAGGACCGACGACGGTCGCGAGCCGCCGCAAATCTACGGGAGCACGCAGATCGAGCTGGCGTGGACCATCACGCCCGTCATCATCGTCCTGGTCCTCTTCCTGGCGACGGCGCGAGTCGTCGCGGCGGTGCAGAATCCACCGCGACCGGAGAACGCGCTGGAAGTGACGGTGGTCGGCCACCAATTCTGGTGGGAGTATCGCTATCCGGGGAAAAACGTCGTCACCGCGAACGAGCTCCACGTTCCGGTCAGCGACCCGGCAAATCCGACTCCCACGTTCCTGAAGCTGCTGTCCGCCGATACCGATCACAGCTTCTGGGTCCCTCGGCTCGCGGGCAAGACGGACTTGATCCCGAACTTCCCCAACGAGACGTGGATCGAACCGAAGGAGACGGGCCTCTTCCTCGGTCAATGCGCGCAATACTGCGGAACGCAGCACGCGAAGATGCTCCTGCGCGTCTACGTCCAGCCGCGCGAGGAGTTCGAGCGCTGGCTCTTCGAGCAGGGCCAGCCGGCCAACTCCAGCGAAGCGGTGGCCGAGGGGCGGAAGATCTTCGAGCACACGGCCTGCATCAACTGCCACACCGTCGTCGGCACCGCGGCCAACGGACGATTCGGACCTGACCTCACCCACCTGATGAGCCGGGAGACCATCGGCGCCGGCCTGGTCCCGAACACCCCGGAGAACCTGCGCCGCTGGATTCAGGATCCCGCCGCAATCAAGCGCGGATCCCTCATGCCCGCAATGGGAATGAGCGACCGCGAGTTGGACGCCGTGACTGCCTACATGGCGAGCCTGCGCTGAGGTCGAGGAGAACCGCATGCCGAGCAGCGATGCCCTCACGTTGCCCAGTCCCACGACGCCGGCCGTGCGGCGTCCGTTCGCCGACGCGCTCCAGAGCTGGCTCACGACGGTCGACCACAAGCGGATCGGGCTCCTTTACATCGGCTACGCGCTGACGTTCCTTGCCATCGGCGGAGTCGAGGCCGCGGTGATGCGGATCCAGCTCGCCCGGCCCCATGCCACCTTCGTGTCGCCGCAAGTCTTCAACCAGATGTTCACGATGCACGGCACCACGATGATCTTCTTCGTGGTGATGCCGCTCGTGTTCGGATTCGCGAACTATCTGGTTCCGCTCATGATCGGCGCGCGGGACATGGCGTTCCCGCGGCTGAACGCCTTCAGCTTCTGGATGACGGCGTTCGGCGGGTTGTTCCTCTACTTCAGCTTCGTCGGCGGCTTCGGCCTGTACGGAATGGGAACCGCTCCGGACGTAGGGTGGTTCGCCTACGCGCCGTTGACCGCGAAGACCTTTTCGCCCGGGCATAGCACCGACTATTGGGCCATCGCGCTGCTCATCTCCGGTTTCGGCAGCATCGGGACGGCCGTCAATATCGTCGCCACCATCCTCTCCATGCGATGCCGGGGAATGACGCTCGGCAAGATGCCGTTGCTCGCCTGGCTCAATCTCACCATGGCGGCCCTGGTGATCCTCGCCGTCAGCCCCCTGACCGCGGCGCAGATCATGTTGCTGCTCGATCGCTACCTCGGCGCGCACTTCTTCGATACGCAGGCCGGCGGATCCGCGGTCGTCTGGATGCACTTCTTCTGGATCTTCGGGCATCCCGAAGTGTACGTGCTCGTCATTCCGGCGTTTGCGATCGCGTCCGAGATCATCCCGGTCTTCTCCCGCAAAGCGATCTTCGGATACCCGGTGATGGTCGCCGCGACGGTGGCCATCGGCTTCATCAGCATGAGCGTGTGGGCACACCACATGTTCACCGTCGGGATGAGCTCGACCGCCAACAGCTTCTTCGTCTTGACGACGATGGCCATTGCCGTACCGACCGGGATCAAGATCTTCAACTGGCTCGCGACGATGTGGGGCGGAAAGATCCAGTTCAAGGCCCCGATGCTCTTCTGCACCGCGTTCCTGTTCCAGTTCCTCATCGCGGGGCTGACGGGAATCATGCTCGGGTGTGCGCCTTTCAACTGGCAACTGAGCAGTTCGTATTTCGTCGTCGCTCATTTTCACTACGTCATCGTCGGCGCCATCGTCTTTGCGCTCTTCGGCGGCTTCTATTACTGGTTCCCGAAAGTCTCGGGAAAGATGTACGACGAGACGCTGGCGAAGGTGCATTTCTGGCTCTTCGTCATCGGCTTCCATCTCACCTTCGATTTCATGCACGTCCCAGGGCTGCTCGGGATGCCGCGCCGGATCTACACCTACGAGCCAGGACGCGGCTGGGACGTCTGGAACCTGATCGTCACCGTCGGCGTCGCCTTCCAGGCCGCGGGCATCCTCGTGTTCCTCGTCAACCTCGCGCGGTCGTATTTCCGGGGGCCGAGCGCGGGCCGTGACCCCTGGGACGCGTGGACGCTCGAGTGGTCCACGCCCTCGCCGCCCCCCGAGTACAACTTCCCCTCCATTCCGGTCGTGAAGAGCCGCCGGCCGCTGTGGGACCTCAAGCATCCGGAAGATCCCGATTGGCACTACGAATGAGCCGGAGAGCCTGATGAACGCGACCAGCGAACAAGCAGCGATCGACTGGCGGCTACCCTCCCGCGGGAAGGTGGGCATGTACTCGCTGATCGCCGCGGAATCGGCGGTCTTCACCATCTTCGTCGTCGCGTACCTCTTCTACCTGGGCAAGAGCGTCAGCGGACCGACGCCGGCCATCCTGCATCCGCCGGTGTTCCTCACCATCTGCCTGCTCTCCAGCAGCATCACCATCCATTCCGCCGTGGCATCTCTGGAGAGCGGGAAGGTCCGGCGCTTCGCCATTTTGTGGGCCGTGACCATCGTGCTCGGCGCCATCTTCCTCGGCGGCACGGGGCTCGAATGGCGCCACCTCTTCCGGGATGAAGGCCTGACGATCCAGACCAACCTGTTCGGCACGACGTATTACTCCCTCGTCGGTCTGCACGCGTTCCATGTCACCGTCGGATTGCTGCTGATGATCACCGTCTCGGTGTTCGGATGGTTCGGGCTCGTCAAGCGGCAGCACTCCGAGCGCCTGAGCGTCGTCGCCCTCTACTGGCACTTCGTCGACGTCGTCTGGGTTGTCGTCTTCACCGTCGTCTACCTCGTGGGGAGATGAAATGAGCGCCGACTTCCAGCAGCCGGCTGCCGACCGGGGGTCCACCAGAATCGAAGTCCCTGCTTCGACCGCCTGGCCCGTGATCCTCGCGTTCGGCTTGACGCTTCTCTTTGCGGGGCTCACCACCGGGGCCCTGGTGAGCGCCGTCGGAGCGGTCCTTTCGCTCGCCAGCGTCGTCGGGTGGTTTCGCGAAGTCCTGCCCCGTGAGTCCTCCGAAGTGGTCCAGGTCGTGCCGGAGGAGGCCGTCGCATCAACGACGCGCCGTGAAGTCGCGCAGCTCGAGACGGCCAGGCAGGTCCGGCGCGCGTGGCTTCCGGTCCAGATCTATCCCGTCTCGGCCGGGATCAAGGGCGGCCTGGCCGGCGGCGCGGTGATGGCGCTCCTGGCGATCCTCTACGGAGTCATCAGCCGATACGGCGTCTGGTATCCGATCAATCTTCTCTCGGCGGGCTTCTTTCCCGGCGCGAAGGCGGAGAGCGCTGCCGATCTCGCCCGGTTCCAGCCGGCCGCATTCGTGATCGCACTCGTGATCCACCTGGCCGGATCCCTGTTGGTCGGCGTGCTGTACGGAGCGCTCCTGCCCATGCTGCCGCGGCATCCGGTCCTCCTCGGCGGCCTCTTTGCCCCGCTGGTCTGGTCCGGGCTCCTGCACAGCATCATCGGAATCGTCAACCCGGTGCTCAACCAGCACGTCGACTGGCCCTGGTTCGTGCTCTCGCAGATCGGATTCGGAGTCGTGGCCGGGATCGTGGTCTCCCGGCAGGCGCGCATCGATGTCTGGCAGAAGCTGCCGCTGGTCCTTCGGGCAGGAATCGAGGCGTCCGGTCTGGCCCACGAGAACGGGAAGGGCGAGAAGGGATGAACCGCGCAGCCATGCTTGTCGTCGCGCTGTCCGGGGGCGTCGCGGCGTGCCGGAGCGCGCCGGGCCAGCCCGCGGCCGGCTCCGAAGTGAAGGATCCGAGGACGATCCGGGACTTCGACACGCTCTATGCCACGAACTGCGCTGGGTGCCACGGCGCGGGAGGAAAAGGCGGCGCCGCGATCGCGCTGAACGATCCCGTCTATCTCGCTATCGCCGGCGACGCGACGATCCGGCAGGTCGTCTCGAACGGTGTGCCGGGAACGGCGATGCCGGCCTTCGCAGGGAGCGCCGGCGGCTTGCTGACGGACGAGCAGGTGGACGCGATCGTCCATGGAATCCGGACGCGTTGGGCCAGACCGGATGCTCTGCAGGGAGCAATCCCGCCGCCGCACACCGCGCAGCAGCCTGGAGACTCCGATCGCGGCCGGAGCGTCTATGGCACCTATTGCGCGTCCTGCCACGGCGGCGACGGTCGAGGAGGCGCTCGCGCGAGCTCCATCGTCGACGGGTCATACCTGGCGCTGGTGAGCGATCAGGGTCTGCGAACAATCGTCATCGTGGGGCGTCCCGAGCTGGGCGCGCCCGACTGGCGGAACAACGTACCCGGGCGCGCGATGTCGGACGAGGACGTCGCGGACGTGGTGGCGTGGCTAGCCGCGCAGCGGACGGAAGCTCCGGGCCAGCCCTATCCGGGTCCACAGCCCATCGCGGGAGGCTCTCAATGACTTCGCCCGGCGAGACTTCGAGACGCGGGCTCCTGGTCAGGATCGGAGCGCTGTTCAACCTGGTCGCGGGAGTGGTCCTGGCGGTCCCGATCGCGAGGTACCTCCTGTCTCCAGCGAGCCGGAAGCGGACTCGCGCATACGAGTCGTGGATCAGCCTCGGCGCCGTAGACCAGTTCCCCGCCGGCGAAACGCGGCTCGCCATCTACCGGAACCCGTTCCACACTCCTTCGGACGGGGACACCGCAAAGGTTCCTTGCTGGGTGCGGCACGTGGACGGCAATACGTTCCAGGTCTTTGCCATCAATTGCGCGCATCTCGGCTGCCCCGTCCGGTGGTTTCCGCAGTCGAACCTGTTCATGTGCCCCTGCCACGGGGGCGCCTATTACGCGGACGGATCCCGGGCCTCGGGCCCGCCCGAGCGCGGGTTGTTCGAGTACGCCTGGAAGGTGGAGAGCGGGCAGCTCCACATCAGGGCCGGCGAGCTGCCCACGCCTGGGCTGACCACTCTTGGCGTGCGGAGATCGCGATGGGCCTGAGAGGACTCGTTCGGTGGTTCGACGAGCGGCTGCAGCTCGGCAAACCCATCAAGGCGGTTCTCGAGCACCCGGTCCCGCGGCAGACGGCGAGCTGGTTCTACGTGTTCGGCAGCGCCGCGCTGACGCTGTTCGTCCTGCAGTTGGTCACCGGGATCCTCCTCGCCCTGATCTATGTGCCCTCCGCGGGGGAGGCCTGGAACGTCCTGCACGTCCTCAATCGCGACGTTTCAGCCGGCTGGTTCATTCGCGCCCTGCACGGCTGGGGCTCGAACTTCATGGTCGCCATCGTGCTGATCCACATGGTGCAGGTCTTTCTCTTCGGCGCGTACAAGTACCCCAGGGAGCTCACCTGGGTCGTGGGAGTCCTCCTCCTTCTCGTGACGCTGGGGATGGCCTTCACCGGGCAGGTGCTCCGGTTCGATCAGGACGCGTACTGGGGCTTGGGAATCGGCGCTTCCATCGCCAGCCGGGTTCCGGCTATCGGGCACGCGGTCGTCGATCTCATGCTCGGCGGTCCGATCATCGCCGGCGCGACGCTGTCGCGATTCTTCGCGCTGCACGTGTTCGTCGTCCCCGGCCTGCTGATCGCTTTTGTCGCCGTGCACCTCCTTCTCGTCCTCAAGCTGGGGATCAACGAATGGCCCATGCCGGGCCGGCTGGTGCGGCGCGCGACCTACGTGCAGGAATACCAGCAGCTGGCGCATGAGGACGGCGTGCCGTTCGTGCCGAACGCCGTCGGGAAGGACATCGTCTTTTCGGGCATCGTCCTTGTGGCCGTCGCTGCCTGCGCATTCTTCATCGGCCCGTTCGGGCCGGGTGGCCAGCCGGACCCGACCATCATCCAGGTGGCGCCCCGTCCGGATTTCTTCTTCCTCTGGCTCTACGCGACGCTCTCGTATCTTCCCCCCTCTTACGAGACGCCGGTGCTGCTGATCGGACCCGCCCTCGTCGTCCTGGGGTTGATCGCGGTTCCATTCCTCGCCGGAGAGGGCGAGAAGAGCTGGAAGCGCCGACCGCTCGCGGTCATGGCGGTCATTCTCGTCGCGGTCGGGTGGGCGTCCCTGACGCACCTCGGTCTTCACACGCCGTGGAGTCCCGAGATGGATGCGTGGAGCGGACAGCCCATCCCGGACAAATATCTCGAGCACCGCACCGCGCTCGAGCGCCAGGGAGCGTTGGTCTTCCAGCTCAAGCAATGCCGCAACTGCCATGCGCTGGAAGACAGCGGCGGCAAGCGTGGGCCGCCCCTCGACGCCGTCGCAGTCCGGCTGACGGGCGACCAGCTCATCCGCCAGGTGATCCAGGGCGGAGGCAACATGCCGGCGTACGGCAAGAACCTGAGCCCACCGGAAACGACTGCCCTGGTCGCGTATCTCGAGACGCTTCGTCCGAAGGGAGAAGCTCCCGCGCAAAATGCTTCCAACGCGGCGGCCAGGGGCAGCGGCCCGTAGACGCCATGCCTCCGCAGCTCATCGACGCCGTGCATGCCTGGAGGATCCCGCTCGCGGGAACCCTGGCTCTGCTTGGTCTCGTGCTCGTCTACTTGCGCGGCTGGATGGGGCTGCGCCGTGCGGCTCCCGCGGGCCCCTGGTCGTGGCGGCTATCGGCGTTCATCGGCGGAATCGCCGCTCTCTGGATCGCCATCTGGTCTCCGCTCGCGATGGTCGATCACGAGCTATTGACCGTCCACATGGTCCAGCACCTGGTGCTGATGACGGTGGCGGCGCCGCTCCTCCTGCTGGGAGCTCCGGCGATGATCATGTTGCGCGCATTGAGCGCGCGATTCGTGATCCGCTCGACCGGGCGGGTGTTCCCGCCGCGCGGGCCATCCGCGGTCTTCGACGTCATCGCGCATCCGTTGGTCTGTTGGTGTGCCGGCACGCTCGTAGTCGTCGTCTGGCATGTCCCCGCGGCGTTCGCGCTGGCGATGAGCTCCCAAGGGTGGCACGCATTCCAACGAGCGACGTTTCTCGCTGCCGGGCTGCTCTTCTGGTGGCCCGTGATCCAGCCGTGGCCTTCCAGCGCGAAATGGCCGCGGTGGTGCGTTCCCTTGTACCTGTTTCTCGCAACGCTGCCCTGCGACGCCCTCTCGGCATTCTTCGCCTTCTGCGGTCGCACCGTCTATCCCGCACACCTCTGTCACTCAGGCGCTTCTCCAGAGGCGCGCCTGTCCGATCAGGTCTCGGCCGGCGCGCTGATGTGGTTCTGGGTGACGGTGGCGTACCTGGTTCCGGCAATCCGGGTCGTCGTCCAGATCTTGTCGCCCTTGGGCGAAGAGAACGATGGAGAAGGCGCGAGCGCGCTGATCGAGCGGAGATGACTGCCGACAGCTGTCAAAGCCCCTCGACACGTTCGACGGCGGGCCGGCGCGGACAGCAAGTGTTCCGAATGAATGTCCTGATTCGAAAGATCGGCACGGAGTTCGAAGGAAGCCGGCTCGTGAAGGCGGCGGCAGCGGACTGGCACCTCGCCGCGCAGGGATCGGGAATTTGCATTCGCGAAACGACGAAAGGCGGTAAAGAAAATGGCAGATCTTCGCCTCTCCGCTGACGGCGATCCGATATCACATCGTGGTGGTGTTCATGCTGGCGGTGGTTACTGCTCTGGGGTCGCTGATGTTGGTGCGGCTGGCAGTGGGGCGGTATTTGACGCCGGCACACCAGCTGCGGCCGTACCTGCTCCGATGCGAGCCCCTTCATATCGATGCTCCTTGAGCAGCTCCTGAGCGCTGCTGGAGAGACAGACCAACGCGCCTGAAAGCATGATCACATCTTTGACTACGAGACGGCCGCCGCCCGACAGATAGGGGAAATGAGACACCCATGCCTCGGGCGTTGTGATCAGAAAGGAAAGTGTGACGCATGACATAGCGGCCGCCAGAAGCGCGCCGATGAAGCCGAGCGTTGGACTGAACACTCCAAGCAAGACCAGGATACCGATGGCGATGATCACCGTTCCGAGAGAGTCCGCGAAGAGATACGTTCGATTCTCCTGATGCCATACGCGGTTTTTAGGAACCAGCTCGCCTTCTTTGTTCATGTGCTGTTTGTATTCGGGCGCGGGCTTCGCATAGAAGAACTCCATGAGGGGCGAATTGGCGACCAAAGGCACGATCGATTCGGCTTCATAGGGAACGAACTTGAGTCCTCCTATCCATGCCATGACGATAAAAATGGCGATTCGGATGAGGTGGATGAAAGAACGTTCACGACCGGCAAGCCATTTCAAGTACCTTTGCATCATGTGGTGGGCCCCTCGCGTCATCTTCCCGGAGGTGGAACGCAATCGCCATGCCAACCGTTCCAATACATCCCGCCTCTCGGCGCAAGGAGGCCGTCCCCGTCTTCCCCTCTCCGGAATGCGCAATTCGTCGACATCGTGTGCGCAGTCTGATCAGCGTTCATCCCGACGCTCCGTTCGGTAGGCGCGAGGAGCCCGCCGATCGTAGACCGTCTCCGATGGTGACGATGCTGCCGTCCTCGCTCTTCGCCGCGAAAGCTGAGAGCCTCGGCCTTCGCGCGCCCGCCACGCCGCTGCCTGCGCAGACGACGAAGCTGGCGATGAGCTGGCACGAGCGCACGCACGCCGACACGCGCGTTTCGGGAACTGGTGCGACGGGTTGTCGGCGAGCACCGTGTGAAGAAGAGCGCGTAGCCGACTGCTGCAGACGGACGTGGCGAATGTCGTGCGCAAGACGACGGTAGGTGCGCTACCGCCTCTGCTCCACCGGCTGCTGTGGCGCCGAAACCAGCACGGACTCCACATCGCCCGGCAAGTACCCGATGCCGTCGTCCGCGGCGGCCTCACGAAAGCTATCGACCACGGAATCGGTCGTCGGGAGGCCCACGGCAGTGACTGTATCGGCGAGAACGACGGGCGAGGCGTAAGCCCGCTCGACCCTCTCTGAGGCGAGACCAAGCACGGAAACTGCGACCACGAGCAGGACGAGCACGGCCAGCATGTTCAGCGTTGCATCCGCCAAGGGGTATCAATGATTCCTCGACGGATGCCGGCGCAGACATCGTGTGACATCACAGGCCGTACGTCTTCATCTTGTACAACAGCGTGGCGCGGCTGACGTGGAGCCGCCGGGCGGTCTCGGACTGGTTCCCGCCCGACTGGCGCAGCGTCTCCGCGATGAGCGACCGCTCGTACGAGTCGACCTGCTGCTTGAGCGCACCCTGGATAGCAGCGCCGGCCGGTTCAGAGGAAGAGTTGAGATCGGGCAGGTCCTCGGGTCGGATGATCCTTCCGCGCGCTAGGATCGCCGCACGCTCCAGGACGTTGTGCAGCTCGCGCACGTTGCCGGGCCAATCGTAGCTGCGCAGGAGCAGCAACGCAGTGTCATCCACGCGATCGAGCGGGTGTCCCAACTGGTTCCCGAGGGAGCGGACGAATGCATCCACCAGCAGCGGGACGTCCTCCCGACGCTCGCGCAGCGGCGGGACGTAAATCGGGAAGACCTTCAATCGATAGAAGAGATCCGCGCGAAAGCGCTTCTCGGCGACCTCCACTTCGAGGTTCCGGTTGGTGGCGCAGACGATCCGGACGTCGACCGTGATCGGCTTCGTGCCACCCACGCGCTCCAGCTCCCTTTCCTGGAGAACGCGAAGCAGCTTGCCCTGCGCCTCGAGGGGAAGCTCACCGATCTCGTCGAGAAAGAGCGTTCCGCCGTGCGCGAGCTCGAATCGGCCCACCCGCCGCTGCAGCGCTCCGGTGAACGCACCCTTCTCATGTCCGAACAGCTCGCTTTCGATCAGGGTAGGCGAAATCGCGGCGCAATTGACTTTCACAAACGGACCGCCTAGCCGCGGGCTCATCTCGTGCACGGCATTGGCAAGCAGCTCCTTCCCCGTCCCGGTCTCGCCGAGCAGCAGCACCGTGGATTGCGTCGGTGCCACCCGCTCGATGTCGGCGAGCACGCGGCGGATCGCGGCGCTTTCGCCCACGATTCCCGGCGGCAACTCCGCGCGCCGCTCATCCTTGAGATAGGTATTTTCCGCCTCGAGACGCCGCGAAAGTCGCGAGACTTCGTCGAACAGGCGGGCGTTCTTGATGGCGACCGCCGCCTGGGCGGCGAAGACTCCCAGTCGCTCGAATTCCGCCTCCAGCAGCGCCCTACGAGCGAACATCGCCAGGACTCCGAAGACCTCGCTGCGAAATCCCAGCGGATAGCCGGCAAACGAACCCAACCCTTCGCGGCGGACCCATTCCTTGTCCACGATGCGCGGATCGCCGGGCAGATCATTGGTGCACACCGGCTCGCGCGACTCGGCGATCCGGCCGATTGCCTGTAACGCTGCCCTCACCCTGTGCGCAGACTGCTTCTGTTCAATCACCTCGTCAGCCCGAGGAATCCATCCGGGATCCCGTCCGGTCATCGCTTCGGAGACGGTCTGATCGAAGTCCGGAAGCACCTCCTGCAGCGAGTCCGTCGGACGCCGGCGTGCGGCGCGCCGATGCATCCGCGCCGCGTTGGTTGCGATGCGATAGAGCCACGTGCGAATCCCGGCCTTGCCGTTGAAGGACGAGATGGACCGCCAGGCGTGAAGGAGACTCTCCTGCACGATGTCTTCGGCATCGGCTCGATTTCCCACAAGCCGAAGCGCCAGCCGGCAGATGTCGTTCCGGTGGTGCGCCAACAATGCCGCGAAGGGTGGAGTCTCCATGCAGTTGCTGACTGCATCGGCGATGCCATCACCTCTTCAGAGAAAGACGAGGAGTTTCTGTTTGTGGGACCGTCAGGGAGCATCAACTCCCGTCAGGAAGTTGGCAGGCCTTTGCTCTTCTTTTTGGCAGCAAGGAGGCGGATGTCACGCGGCGAGGCGGTGGCGGGAGGTCACGGCCGCCGTGGGCTCAGCTGGCGGCGCGCTGGAGTGGTCTCCTCCGGGCGCGGGACGATCTGGCTGCGCCCAGCCCGATGCCGGACCGAAGACCCCATGATGGCAGAGGAGGTAAGAGCCAGCCTCCGGATGCCGTCGCCGACGAACGCGCCGTCCGGAACCTTGTCGAGAAAGGGCGGGCGCGCTGATCGAGCGGTGAACACATGACCTCGACATCGCGACCGCAGGCCTGCGACCGTCAGCAGCGGCTCTCGCCTCGGAACGACTCTGGCCCGCCCTTTGCTTATCCAGCAAGGCACGTCCCTGGGACGCGGAGGCAATGGAATGGCGCAGAGGTCCGACACGATCTCCAGACGAGATTTGATCAAGGGCGTCATCGTCGGAGGAGCAGGCCGAGGCCGTTGCCCAGGCCCTCGCCGGCTCGCTCGCCGCCGCCATCTACACGAGCCCGCTCGAGCGGGCGCGCACGTCGGCCGAGGTCATTGCCAAGCCGCACCGCCTCGAGCCCGTGATCGAGCCGGACTTCCGGGAGATGGCGTTCGGGGCCTGGGAAGGTCTGCACCGCGACGAGGTCGCCACCCGCCACCCCACCGAGGCCGCCGCCTGGGCCGGCACGCCGCACGTCGTCACGCCGCCCGGCGGCGAAGCGCTGACAGCGGTCGACGCCCGTGTACGCGCCGCGCTGGCCGCGCTCATCGAGCGGCATCGCGGGGAAACCGTCATCCTCGTGTCGCACGCGATCGTGACGCGGCTGATCGTGCTCGCCGCTCTCGGTCTGGGTCCCGACCGCCTGTGGTCGGTCGACGCTTCGCCGGCGGGCATCACCGAGATCGAGTACCTGGACGCCTGGGCCACCGTGCACTGCATGAACACGCTCGCGCATCTGGACGGGCTGCGGGAGGACGGCGCGTGAAGCCGGTGCACGCGCAGCTGCCGAAGGGCGCGCGGGTCTACCTGCTGGACGAGGCGGCGCGCAAGCGCTACGTCAAGACGCGACTCTTCGACGTGTTCCGGCGCTGGGGCGCCTCGGAAAAGTCCCTCCGGGCCCGCGTCGCGCGCAAAGCACAGCCGGCCAGGACGACGCCCGGCCTCGCCGTGGCCTCCACTTGGACTGGCCGAATCCGTGGAGGCCATGATCAGCTCGCCTGCCACCAGAACTTCTGTCATCGGCGTCTTTCGGGACGCGGCGGCGGTCACCGCTCTGGTGTCACGGTCAGTCGGACCGTCGCGACCAGGAGGATGAGACCGAGGAGTCCCTTGATGACCTCCGGGTGCATGGACGGCACGAGTGCGGCGCCGCATAGCACACCAACAGCGGATGCTGCGCCCATGAGAACCGCGACCATCAGCATTTCATTCGTAATGCGACCCATGTAGCGATCCGTCATTGCGCCCGCAGCGACGGTCGGGACGGAAACCATGAGGCTCAGCGTCCCCGCCTCCTTGATCGGAATGGAAAAGAGATACAGCAACGCGGGAATCCGCATTTCGCCCCCGGCCACGCCCAGGACGCCGCTGGCCACGGCGATGGCAAACGCCACGACGGCTGCCAGCAGCCAGCGCGCGACGCCGCTCGGCTCGACGAGCGTGTGTTCGAGATGCGCGATTGCTTCGTACAGCATCCAGAGACCGACGGCGATCAGGTACGCGCAGACGATCCACTTCAGCGGCCGAGACGGCAACCTCCCTCTCCCCAATGCCCCGAGGGCAGCGCCTGCGATCGAGACGACACCCATCACCGCCATCAGAACGAGATCGCCGCGGGTCCAGGAGTGCTGGCCCCAACGACGGAACACGCCGAGCAGCACGGTGAACAGCCCGATGACCAGGTTGACGCCGCCGGCCAGCTTCAGCGGGAAACCGAGGAGCTGCACGAGCACAGGAATCCGAAACTCGCCGCCGCCGACGCCGATGAGACCAGCGGCTGCGCCGGTCACGAAACCGAACGTCACGGCGATCGCGACCGTCCGCACGGTCAGTGGTTGGATCGCGTCAATGTCAGACAAGCGTCGCACGTACGATCCCGGAGCGTAGCGGAGCATACCGCCAAACGCGCACACGAGGCCTGCGCTGTGTGAAGACGGCGGGAAAAAGAACATGTGGTTGAGGTGGCTTTTGTGCATATGCGGGCGTATAAGCCGCTCCGCGCGCGTCGATCGAACGTCCCGCACGCGCTGCTGTTCGCGAAAGGGGTCTCTCCCATGGAGATTTCTCGCCGCGATGTCCTTCGCTTCTCATTGGCAGGCGGAAGCGCGACCGCGCTCGGCGGCCTGATCGCATCGGGCGTCAACCTCCAACCGGTGCTGGCTCAGACGGAAGCGCTCCGGATCGCGAAGGCGAAGGTGACTCCGAGCGTCTGTCCCTTCTGCTCAGTTGGCTGCGCGACGCTGGTCTATTCGGTCGACGGCCAGATTGTGAACATCGAGGGCGACTCCCGCAGCCCTCACAACGAAGGGACC
>WNFT01011924.1_pt1 | contig 14204 bp, 16 predicted proteins | sample 5400191 | NCBI WGS metagenome assembly WNFT01 (sample SAMN13153359, study PRJNA577476) | soil metagenome | isolation source: 80 cm saprolite under Madrone tree | place: USA:California | collected 2016-06-14
TCAGCTTCATACGCGGCAACCGAAGGGTTCGGCTTCGGGCAGATAGAGCTTCACGATCGCGCTGGAGATGGAGGCAGACGTTCAAGGCCTTTCAGTCCGCTCATCGATAATGATCCTGCTGGCGGGCTTTCCGGCCGGGACATTTCCCCAGATGGCTGTCGTCCGTTTGGTGAAGTCGGGCCACTCCGTCTTATGGCCCTTTGAGACAGATGGAACCAGCCTGGCAACTACTCGTTTGTGCCGCTTGATGACAACTACTTCACCATCTTCAATCCATCGAAGAATCTTGCCGAAATTGTGCTGTACTTCCCGAACGGTTGTCGTCTTCACATTATACCTGGACGGGGGCGTAAAGCCCGCGGCTACGCGCATTCCTGAAGATTCACTTACAGCTCGAAAGTGGACTGACGGGCGTCATCGTAGAACATCTTGACGGTTTCCAGGGAATACTCGTCGAGATCCTTGCCCACGAGGTCCAGCTTCTTAAGGATGTCGGTAGTGGCGGTTATGATGTGACAGCCAATATTCTCGGCCTGGAAAATGTTGAGGAGCTCACGCGGGCTCGCCCAGATCAGTTCGATGTTCGGGGACGTCGTGACGACGTGCACAGCCGATGCCATGACTGGAACCGGATCCCGACCGGTATCCGCAATACGCCCGGCGAAAACGGAGACGTAAGCCGGCGCCCCACCCTTTAATGTCTCAACAACCCCCTCGACCTGCGCCAGTGTGAGTAATGCCGTTACGTTGATTTTCACACCTGCCTGATTCAGGCGGCGGATCAAGTCCAGCGAAGGCCTCCCGTGAGTGTTCGTGACGGGAATTTTCACGTGTACGTGATCACCCCAGGAAGCAATCTTCCTCGCCTGCCGCTCCATCTCCGAAAAATCATCAGCGAAAACCTCGAGTGAAACAGGACGATCGGGAATGCTCTCCAGAATATCCCGGGCGAACTTTTCGTAGTCCGTAACTCCTGCTTTGCGCATGAGAGTGGGATTCGTTGTGAATCCCTGGATGCGCGGATCCTTGTACAACTGCAGCATCTTGGCTTTGTCCGCACAATCCGCGAAAATTTTGGTCTTGAGGTTCAAGCTCGAACGATTTTGGATCGGCCTTGTTTTACGTTGCGGGTCGCGTTACGCGTATCGACCACGATGGTGGCATGGTCGACAATAAACTGATAATCAAAGCTGGTGTGGTCCGTTGTGATAACCGCGATGTCGTGGTCTTTCAAGACATTTTCGGTCAGCTGGAGCGACGACATGTGAGAAAAATCATATGCGCGCATTTTATGAAGCCGCGGAATGTAGGGATCGCTGTAGGAGAGGCTGGCGCCTTTGGCCTGCAGAAGTTCCATGATCTCCAGGGCCGGTGACTCCCGCACGTCGTCGACATCCTTTTTATATGCCACTCCCAGGATCAGAATCTTCGCGCCGCGAACCGACTTTGAATGATCGTTGAGGGCCGAACCAATCTGCTCCACCACGTAGTGCGGAATGGCCGTGTTGACTTCGCCGGCGAGCTGGATGAAGCGGGTCGAGAAGTCGTACTCCTTTGCTTTCCATGAGAGGTAGAACGGATCGATCGGGATGCAGTGGCCCCCGAGGCCGGGGCCGGGATAGAACGCCGTGTAGCCGAACGGCTTGGTGGCGGCCGCGTCAATGACCTCCCAGATATCGATATTCATGCGGTGCGTCAGCAACTTCAGCTCGTTGACCAGCGCTATGTTCACCGATCGATAGATATTTTCGAGTAATTTCACCAGCTCGGCGGCCCTGGTGGACGAGACCGGAATCACGCGATCAATGACCTGGCTGTAAACCGTCTTTCCAACTTCCAGACAATCCGCCGTAATTCCACCCACCACCTTGGGAATCGTGCGTGTCGAGAACTTCGCGTTTCCCGGGTCCTCCCGCTCGGGTGAGAAGACCAGGAAGTAGTCCTTACCCACCTCGAGTCCAGTAGTGCGGAATCGTTCGAGCAGGATCTCCTCCGTTGTGCCCGGATAGGTCGTGCTCTCCAGGGATACGATCTGTCCCTTCCGCAACGTCTTATGGATCGCATCGGCTGTCTTTTCAATGTATTGCAGGTCAGGGTCTTTCTTGGCGGTCAGCGGGGTCGGGACGCAGATGATGATGCAGTCCGCCTCCGCCAGCCGGCTGAAATCCGATGTGGCCTCGAACTGCTTTCCTTTGAGCAGGGTTTGAAGCCGCTCCGCCGGAATATGCCGGATATAGGATTCGCCGGCGTTGAGTTTGCGAACCTTGACCGGATCGACGTCAAACCCGAGGACCGGAAAGCGCTCTTCGCCGAAGCGCAGTACGAGAGGCAGCCCGACGTACCCCAGGCCGACCACCCCGATGCGGGCCTTGTGTGCCTGGATGCGTTCGATGAGTTCGTCTTTCAACATGATTCGAGTAGCCGACGCTCACCGAGCGCCGATCGAGTGGTCTAAAGCGTATGTCGTTTGAGGCCTTAAATCAATAGCTACGCTGTATAATGGTGAAACTTATGTCCGCAAAAAACTTCGTCCATTTAGCTCTGATCCTCTTGATTGGGTCGGTTGCAGGGTTTGCGCAATCAAAGCCAGCCGGGTTGCGCCAGGAGCAGCCCCCCATTCCGCCTGATGAAATCATTCGAAAGTTCTCCGAAAAGGAAAAGCAATTTCGGATAGCGCGCGGCGCCTATACGTATCGGCAGGACGTCAAGGTCCAGGAATTGAATGCGAACGACCGCGTGCTGGGTGAATATCGCTCGGTCAGCGATATCATCTTCGATTCCTCAGGCAAGCGGACGGAGCGGATCGTTTACGCCCCAGCGGACACCTTGAAAGGCTTTACGCTTTCGCCCGAGGACCTTCAGGACCTCCGTGAGATCCAGCCCTTCGTTCTTACCAGCGACGAGATCAACAAATACAAACTCAACTATCTCGGCAAGGAACTCATCGACGACATCGACTGCTTCGCTTTCGATGTCGAGCCGAAGGTTCTGGAGAAGGGTCAACGCTATTTCCAGGGCCGGATCTGGGTGGACGACAGAGACCTCCAGATCGTGAAAACTTACGGAAAAGCCGTGCCGGATATTCGCAAGGGCAATAATGAAAATCTCTTTCCTCGATTCGAAACCTACCGCGAGCAGATCGACCAGTACTGGTTCCCCACCTACACAAGGGCAAACGACACTTTACAGTTCTCCTCCGGCGCAAAGCGCATGCGGATGATTGTCAAGTACGAGAAGTACAAGAAGTTCGAAGCGGATGTGAAGCTGACCTTCGGCGATGCGGTTGATGGAGGCGGCGTGGATAAGGCTCCGTCCAACGATCGAAAAGCCCCTGCGCTGGATCCGAAGTTGAACGACCCGAAAACGAAAAAGAAATAACCCCGGCTTCAAACCGGTTTTTCCGGGTCCGATTTCCTGTTCCGCACCCAGCCACGGAATGCGGACAGGGCGGCAGTTTGTCCCCGCGTTGTGCTCTGTTCGATGAAATCGGCCAGTACGCCGCTGGTCAGGATGGGAAAGAAGCGGCTGCCCGCGATTTCGATGTACGAGTCCTGACGCAGCTCATAGATCTCGGCGCGTTTGCGTTTTCCAACGTAGCGCCAGATTTCAGGCACGCCGAACGCTGCGTAGATTGGAAACTTGTTTAGCGATTGATTCGACTTGTCGATTTCAACGACGACGTCGGGCGGTGGGTCCACGTCCAGATCGATTTCGTCTTTTCCAATGACACGTGCGGCGTGTGTTATGTAAAAACACGTATCCGGCTCTGTACCCTTTCTGTCTCGCTTTCTTTTCTCGGTCGTTCCGCCGCGGGACTCCAGGTCGATCTCCAGTTCTTCGGACAATACGCGGACCAGGCTCAGAACAAATTCCTTCCATGCTTCGTGGCCCGCGGAAGTCGTCACGACTTCCAATCTCCCCTCATCGTAGGTAAGGCGCACTCCCGGGCGATCCTCCAAATCTTTGAGAAGCTCTTCGTAATCTTCCCAGCTGATACCTTCAAGTACAAGAACGGCGGCTTCGGGGAGATGATCCAAGGCTTCTCGGACGTTAGTGGTGCGTGCTTGCATAGCGCCATTCTAAACCGCAGATTCAACGAAAAGGGTGAGATTAATTAAATCCAGGAACACGTTTCCGACTGCACGCCGCAGTCCCGCGAGAAATCAACGGCTTGCCGCTGTCAGTTTGATCAATCCGTCAATTTGACGGTTCAAAAGACGCGGATTTTGCGGACTTTATTCACGTTGATGCGTCCATTCGCGTAATTCGCGTCATTGGCGGCTGAGATGCCTTTGATATAGGCTTTACCAATGGTCACTCTTTCCGTCGTTATGCCGGTTTTCAATGAGGAGAAGACGGTCGGCACCGTGATCCGGCGGATACTCAGCGACGTTCCCTACGATCTCGAACTGATCGTCGTCGATGATGGTTCCACGGACGGAACTGCGGCAATCACGGACGCTTTCGCCTCGCAGGACTCGCGCGTACAGGTTGTCCATCAAAGCAATGCGGGAAAGGCCGGTGCGCTCAAACGCGGCTTTGAGCGGAGCCGCGGCGAGGTGGTCATCATCCAGGACGGTGATCTCGAGTACGATCCAGCCGAGATCACGCACGTCGTGGAGCCCATCCTGCAAGGCAGGGCCGACGTCACTTATGGCTCCCGCTTCATGGTGCGCCGGGCGGCGCGCGTCCTGTACTTCTATCACTACCTGGCAAATCGCTTTTTGACGATGCTGTCAAACGTCCTGACGAATCTGAATATGACGGATATCGAAACAGGCTACAAAGCGTTTCGCGGCGATATTATCCGGAACATGACCATCGTATCGAGGGGGTTTGGCATTGAGATCGAAATCACTGCGAAAGTAGCAAAGCTCGATGCCATTATTTACGAAGTTCCGATCAGCTACTACGGAAGAACGTACGAAGAAGGTAAGAAAATCGGCTTCTGGGATGGTGTCTTTGCGCTCTGGTACATTCTCCGATTCAATTTGTTTTGTGGTCTGAACCGGTCGTTTCGCGTGATTCCCAAACGGCATGCCATCGCCCACGACTTCTCCAAACGATCCGCACACTAGCTCGGACTACGCCGGCCGGGAGCTCGAATCCATGGCCTTTGCGGTGAACTATCACCGCTGGATTCTCGAGCGTCTTGCGCCCTTTCTCGGAAAGCGCATTATCGAAGTTGGAGCCGGCGTCGGCTCGTTTTCCGAGTTGCTTCTTGAAACCCGGCCTGAATCACTGACGTCGCTAGAGCCTTCTCCGAATATGTTTGCGGTTCTCATTCAGCGTCTCGCCGCTCAGGATAAAGCTGGAGTTTCGCTGGCGAAGAATTGCATTTTGGCTGAAGCGAAGTTTTCAAACCCACCGGACTCGATCGTCTACGTTAACGTTCTCGAGCATATCGAGGATGATCAGGCAGAACTGCGGACGGCTCACTCGCTGTTGGTTTCCGGCGGCCGGGTGCTTATCTTTGTTCCGGCCAACCGATGGCTTATGGGAAGCATGGACCGGCAGCTTGGACATTTTCGACGCTACGCGATGGACGAACTCACTTCGAAATGCCGCTCGGCGGGGTTTATCATCCGTCTGGCTTCGTACTTTGATGTGGCCGGCATCCTGCCATGGTGGTTGATGTACTGTGTTTTGAAGTCGGCACGGATGGACCCGAGGGCCGTGCGGCTGTATGACCGTTGGGTCGTTCCGATCGCCCGCGTGGTCGAGAATGCCGTGAGCCCGCCGCTGGGAAAGAACATTGTTGTTGTGGGGGAGAAGTGATGGAAGGAATTAGCCGCGGATTACGCGAATTACGCGGATGGGCGCGCCATCACCTGTACTCCCCAGTCCGGTGCGACATATGGCGCGCCCATCCGCGTAATTCGCGTAATCCGCGGCTAATTCCTTCAAACAAGAGGGACAATGGCGAGTGAGTTGATCGACATATCGTTGCCGGTATCATCGGCGTCTGTCGTTTGGCCCTCCGCTCCGAAGCCGCAGGTCACGCGCCGTCTGTCCATGGATCGCGGAGATGCGGTAAACGACAGTGACCTGTTCATGAACGTCCATACAGGAACACATATCGATGCCCCCGTCCACCATTTGAATCGGAAAGGCGGAGCCGACTCGGTTCCTCTGGAAGCGATGATCGGCGAGGCATGGGTCATCGACGTATCAAAGTTCAAGTCCGTCGACGTCGAAGCGCTGGAACGAGCCTGGCCCGCCAGGCCGGTAAGCCGCGTTCTCTTGAAAACCCGGAACTCCGAGTTGTGGGACCAGGGCCACGCGCAATTCGTAACAGATTACGCCGCGTTAACGGAGAACACCGGCGAGTGGTTGATTGCGCGCGGCATCCGGCTCGTTGGGATCGACTATCTTTCGATCCAGCGATTCTCGGACCCACCGACAATTCATCGAGTATTGTTGGCAGCAGGTGTCGTCGTGCTCGAGGGGTTGAATCTTTCGGACGTTGCGCCCGGACCATACGAGCTTTTCTGTCTGCCTCTCAAGCTCGTGGACGCTGACGGCGCGCCTGCGCGAGCCGCTCTGCGGCGTTTGTCATGACAGGCAAGCGAGTTCTCGTTACAGGAGCCGGCGGCTTTATTGGAAGCCACTTGACCGAGAAGCTCGTCGAGCTCGGCGCGCGCACTCGAGCGCTCGTCCATTATCGTTCGAATGGCTCGTGGGGATGGCTCGACCATTCTTCTCGAAAGTCAAACATAGAGGTTATTGCCGGGGACATTCGCGATCGAGATTGTGTCCACAAGGCCGTGCGCGACGTCGACGTGGTTTTTCACCTGGCGGCTCTGATCGGGATTCCTTACTCCTATTACGCGCCTGCTTCTTATATTGATACCAATATCCACGGGACCTTGAACGTCCTCCAGGCAGCCAGGGAATTGAATGTCGAACGCGTGGTCCATACCTCCACCAGTGAGGTATACGGCACGGCCATGCGCGTTCCCATCGACGAACAACATCCGCTTCAGGGACAATCTCCGTATTCGGCGAGCAAGATCGGAGCGGATAAACTGGCCGAGTCGTTCTTCCTTTCCTTCGCGTTGCCGGTTGTCACGATTCGGCCGTTCAATGCCTTCGGCCCTCGCCAGTCCGCGCGAGCGGTGATCCCGACGATCATTTCGCAGTGCCTTCAGGGCGACGTGCTGAAACTCGGAAGTCTGAATCCGACGAGGGACTTCAATTACGTCGGAAATACGGTGGATGGATTCATTCGTGGCGCGAAATCGAAAGATGCCGTCGGTCAGACAATAAACCTGGGATCAGGAAACGAGGTCAGCATCGGTGACGTCGCGCAAAAGGTGATCAGGATCCTCGGAAAAGCTGTCGAAATCCGGCACGATGAAGAAAGAGTGCGCCCGGAGAACAGCGAGGTCGAAAGATTGATCGCGGACAGTTCGAAAGCCAGCTCCCTTCTCGGCTGGAAACCCGCAGTCTCCCTGGACGACGGTTTGCGCCGAACGATCGATTGGATTCAGGAACATCTGGAGGAATACCGTCCCGGCACATATTCCGTTTGAGGTACAATTAGCCGCGAATTACGCCAATTTACGCGAAACATTTGGCCTAATTGGCGTAACTCGCGGCTAATTGTACCTCCCCATGGACCTCTGTTAAACTGAAGCCGAATCTCGGACAGAACGAACCAAGGAGTACTCTATGTCTGGCCATTCCAAGTGGCACAGTATCAAACACAAAAAAGGTGCCCTCGATGCCAAGCGTGGCCGCATGTTCACCAAGCTCATCAAGGAAATCACGATAGCGGCGCGCATTGGTGGTGGCGACCAGGAAGGAAAAGGTTACGGTCCGGGCGGTGTGGCCATGCTGGTGGAAGTCGTTACGGACAACCGCAACCGAACGGTCAGCGAAATCCGCCATGTCTTCTCGAAGAACGCCGGAAACATGGGTGAATCGGGTTCGGTCGCCTGGATGTTTCACAAGAAAGGTTATATCGGTATCGAAAAGTCGAAGGCCGACGAAGAAACGTTGATGACGCTGGCCATCGATGCCGGCGCCGATGATTTTCAGAGCGACGAATCGAGCTACGAAATTTACACTTCGCCGGAAGCGTTCGAAAGGGTACTGAACGCCGTGAAAAGCAAAGGCATCGAAACGATGGCCGCAGAGGTTTCGATGATTCCCCAGACTTACGTGAAGCTCGAGGGTAAGAATGCCCAGCAAGCGGTAAAGCTCATGGAAGCTCTCGACGATCACGACGACGTGCAGCACGTTTACGCGAATTTCGATATCGCAGAGTCCGAGCTGGCCGAAGCGGTTTCCTGATTTTAATGCGGATCCTCGGCGTCGATTGCGGATCCCGAATTACCGGTTACGGCGTCATCGACAGCGATGGCGCAGAATGTTGCTTTGTCCACTGCGGCGCGATCCGGCTGAAGCCATCCGATCCCTTCGTCAATCGTTTGAAGCTGATTCACAACAGCATCGTCGAAGTCATTCGCAAGCTGCAGCCCGAAGCTGCGGCTTTTGAGAGCCTCTTCTATTCCAGCAACGTACAAAGCGCTCTGAAACTGGGGCACGTGCGAGGCGTTTCAATGTTTGCCGCGGCTGAAGAAAATCTTCCGGTCTTCGAATATTCGCCCCTGGAAGTGAAGAGTGCCGTTACCGGCTACGGCCGCGCAGAAAAACTACAGGTACAGCAGATGGTTCGAGTTCTGCTCCGGCTCGAAACAGCGCCGGAACCGTACGATGCGTCCGACGCCCTGGCCGTCGCCATCTGTCACGCTCATACAAACCGATACAACAAAACGGTCGCAGCACACTTATGATTTCTTTCGCAATCCTTGTTTCATTTCTGACATTGGCCGACTTTTCGAACTTTACCTACTGCCGCGAGAATTCCCGGGGGCTGTACGAACTCCAGTGCGTTCAGCTCGATGCCAACGCCAAAGGAGAAGTAAAGTTCAAGCGCCGGGAAGCCGAAACAGTGAATGTGCCGATCCAGCTTTCCCAGCCGGCCCGGGATCGATTTCTCGCCGTGCTGGCAGCAACCAATTATCTGGACCAGGGGGAAACCTACGAGTCCAACCGGAAGGTTGCCGATCTTGGCCGCAAGCGCTTGACGCTCGAGACGCCGTCCGGGAAGCGCGAAGCCTCGTTCAATTTCTCGGACCGCAGGGAAGTCATGGAACTGGCTGCTTTCTTTGAAAACCTGATCAATCAGGAGACGCTCGGCTTTGATGTGGACAATGCCATCCAGTTCGACCGGTTGAGCATTCCAAAGCGCCTGGACCAGATCGAAAACGAGCTTCGAGCGAATCGCATCGCCGATCCCGAGCGGCTTATACCCTTGCTGGATAAGATCGAGGCGGACCAGCGGGTCGTGAATTACGCCCGAACACGGGCGGGTAAGATGAAGAAGGATATTCAGACGCGAAAGAAGAGCTGAATAAATTGGCAGGCCGGCATAGAAGGTGAGGAGTGGCGGGTAACCCACTTCAACTTTTCAGGCGTCTACAGCGGACTCGTAGCCGTGGGCTTTATGCCCGCGTTCAAACACAATCAAAGAATTCTTTTGGAGGTATTTGAACGCGGGCATAAAGCCCACGGCTACGTGCATTCCCGATGATTTTGTCTAATTGGAGACTTTATGAAGGTTTTAGGAATAATTGGATTTGTGATCCTCTTCGCAGCCGCCGCGAGCGCACAGTCGAACGCAAGGCTGACCGCTGGAATAGGAACGATCGAGGTCCAGCGAGGCGGCGTGTGGCTGCAGCTCGGCCCCGGCGAGGCGATCAATTCCGCCGAGCGAGTTCGCACCGCGGGTGGATCATCGGCATCGCTGGAACTGGGTCCCGGAAGGGTCATCACGCTGGCGGAGCGCACTGAAATCGAGATTGGTCCGTCGAACGGCGTACTCGCACTCCGGCTCGAGGCCGGGAGAATCCGAGTGATGTCGGCCGATGATATTCAGGTGTCCGCAAAAGACACGACACTGCGGGCCGCAGAAAAACCGCTCGACATGGAGCTGGGCTATCAGGCAGACCAATTGAACGTAACCGTCATTACAGGAGCGGTTAATAGTGGCGCGATCCTCATCCGAGGAATCGCGGATTCGAACAAACGGACCTTCGTGGCCGATTCAAGGCGAGCGGGTTCTTCAGCAGGCTATTCAAGCGCCCAGACGGGACCAAATTCCTTCTACATTTCTCCCTACGTTTGTGGCAATGCCGGAGCGGCTCCCACCACCCCCGCGCCGAGGTAATCAGCTAACCACCATTCCTGCATATCCGACGACGTGGTCGAAATCCATGGACACGTCGCCGGACGTGGCATACTTCACCAGCTCCGCCTTCGACGCGCCCAGCATCTTCGCAGCAACCAGCATCGCCACCGTCGGGCCATATCCGCACATCGAGATGTTCTCCCGCCGCACGACGTCGTAGAGTCCCCGTGGATCCATCGCCAGCACCTGATCGATCGCCTTTCGATCCTTGACGCGGGTAACGGCATCGGACTCGTAGTGATTCATATCGCTGGAAGCAATGATGAGCGCCGTCTGATCGATCTTACGGAGGACCTCTCCGACAGCGCGGCCCAGCTCTTCAAGCCGTTGCCAGTTTGCGGTGCCGACGGTGATCGGGGCAAACGTCGCGGACGGTCCCGCCACGTGTTGCATGAACGGCAACTGCACTTCGAGCGCATGTTCGTACCGATGCGCCTCGACGTCATCCGTCATATAAGGATCCGCTGCCATCAGGTTCTCGCACAGTTCCTGATCAATCTGCATGTCACCCAGCGGCGTTTGCCATGCGCCGGATCGCATGATGGAAAGCGGAGTCCCAAAGCCGGTGTGATTCGGGCAAAGGACTACATTGCGGGAAGGCACCTGGATACGCGAATAAACGGCGCCGGCGACGTGCCCGGAATACATATACCCGGCATGAGGAGCGACAACTCCGATGACCTGTGTGCGCTGCTCTGCCGGCTGAACATAGCTCTGGAGCTCTTTTAGCAGCTCATCGGGATTTGCTGGATAGAAACGTCCTGCAACCGCCGGCTGGCGAATCATATGAACTCGCGGGAATTAACTGTAGCGGCGGTCTATGACCGCCGGGGATCTCGAACTGAGACATTCCCGGCGGTCATAGACCGCCGCTACAGTTAGCTCTTCGGCGCGTAATACCCTTTCTTGTGCCGCACCTTCAGCTTATCCGGTTTTCCATCCTTGTTCACGTCGAGATCCGGAACTTCCACACGCAGCTTGTGCAGCTTGCCATCGGTCTTCCGAACCTTCGGAATGAATCCGAGGCTGTATTGGTATCGGAGGTTCGCGCCCACCTGTTCGTAGATGCTTGGGTATTCGCCCACAAATCGGGGCAGGAACACCTTGCCGCCGGTGGCTTCGGCCATGGATCGCATCACGTTGTCGGCCTGCAGGAATGTGATCTGGTCTTCCGGACGCAACCTGCTTTCGAAATAGAGTCGTGCCAGCTGTCCCATTCCGACGGCGTAAATCACCGTATCGGAAGTCTCGGCCTTGCGAAGAGCTTCGCCGTACGTGTGCTTGCTGATGGTATCGAGACCCGTGGCCAGCAGGAAGATCGCCTTCTTTCCATCGACCTTCTCCAGGCGGGTAAGGGTGTCATAGACGGCATCGTACAGCGACGTTTCGCGATACGCCGGGATCTGCATCCGGCGCAATCCGTTGTACAGCTCGCTCTTGTTCTTCGTAAAGTCCGTGAGGATTTCGGGACGAATGTCGAAGGCGACCAGGGCCGCCCAGTCATCCGCTCTCAGGCTGTTGATAAATCCGGCAGCAGGTCCCACGACGTCGTCAAAGTAATAGCCGAACGTATCGCTGAATTCGGCGAGAATGACGACAGTCAGAGGCGCTTCAGACGGGCTGAAATTCGTAACGGTCTGTTCGACATTATCGTCGAAGACCTTGAAGTGCTGCTTCTCCATTCCGCCGATGGGATTGCCGTCTTTATCCGTGACCACGACATCGAAGGTCACCAGATCGACGTCGATCGAAAGCGTCGTCGGCGGGCCCTGTTTGTCGTTACTGCCCCCCTTTAGCTGAGGCGCGTTCTTATCGTCAGCCCCGGCAGGCAGCGGCACCTTGTTGCCTATATCTTTCTTAGGTCCCTGTGCCATGGACAATCCGGCCACAAGCAACACTGCTAAGACCAGTACGAAAAGACGTTTGATTTTCATTTGCCTGATTTCTCCGTTCACAGCCTAACTGACCGTCCCCGGCGGCGCAAGATTTTGATCTCCCTTTTCCACGCCTGATTGATGCCCAGTTCCATTAATGGAACGTCATCCGGGAATACGGCAATCAACTGGCCCAGAGTCTTATGATACGCCAGCAGCGGGCAAACCAAAATGAGCATCGCAGGCTCGTCTTTCAGGGAGCAGCCAGGAAAATAGCCTTGTTTTTTAAAGTCGCCGGCCTTCCGATGCCGTTCCACTGCAATCCAGTAATCGAGGGCCTGAAACGGAAGGTCCGGATCTGCCGACGCTTTGATTTCGATGACCACCAGGCGGCCATCGTTTGTGATGGTGAGCAGGTCGATGATGTTTCTTTCCTCGCCGACAAAGCTCGGAACCTGCGGATAAATATGCCGGACGTCGATGGATGGGATCACATCGCGGATCTGGCCCATGAGGTTGGACTCCAGCCAGCGCTCCTCGTGAGCGTGAGCCAGTGGGTGCCTGCTTCCGTAGCGGCGCGCCTCGTCCAACTCGCGGACTACCCGCTCGACAGGCTCGCCGAGCGGGTATGTCGTTGCCTTTTCCGAAACTTGCGCGACATCGATGCCGCGCAATCGTATTGCTACCGCCCTCGCGGCAATGTTGGGAACAGCCTGCAGTAAATCGGGCGCTATCGAGCGGAGGCGTTCGACCTCCACTCCCACGTCGGGTGGAGCGAATTCCTGGACGTGCGTTTCCGGTTCGCTGCCGGTGTCGTGGAAAGGACTGATCGCATTTCCGTCCCACTGCAACCATTGGAATGCACGCCGAACCGCAGGCATGCAACGAAGGCGCGCGGCTATGGTGTGGTGCCGTCCATGCGGCACGACGACAGCGAGGCGCCGGCCAATCAATGGTTCCCACAAAATCGCAGCGCGCATGACGCCGTTGATCACGTCCGACGATTCATCGGGATCGACCGCAATCACCGCCTGCTTCCCGACAACAAACCTCGGATACGCGCCGCCGATTCCATGTTGCCTGTCCGAATAAAGCGCCTGCCGTTCAATCTTCCGCACACCGAAATATGCGCAGAGGGCCGGGCCAATCTGCGTCTGGAAACCGCGCCGCCGCCGGCGAAGGTCCATCGTCGAGGGCAGCCGGTCACCCGGATAAAACGTAATCACATCTTCCTTCGAACGAAGCTTTGCGCGGGCGCGGACGCGCACGACGTTGGGCCGGACCCACTCGATGTCCAGGATTCTTCGATTGTGCCGGCCGAGCTGTATGCTGGAATCCTGAATCGATATCTCCGAGCTGGGAAGGGCCATGAACTCGAGCCCATTCAGGGAGATACTCCACGTCGGTTCCAGCGCCAGAAGAATTTTCAACTCGTCCGTTTGCACGTCTGGATTATAGTAAAGGCCGGAGACGTCACCGGTCCTTCGGGAGAGCCACCCGCGAATTATACCGAAACTGTAGCGGCGCTCTATGAGCGCCGGTCTTTCGGCGGTCATAGACCGCCGCTACAGTTTTGGTGTAATTCGCGGCTGCCTCCCCTGAAGGGTTTCAGGCTTCTCAATACACCATGCGATCTGTATTTATCGCCTCTGCAGCGCGTACACCCATTGGAAAGTTTGGCGGTTCGCTCAGCTCCTTTACAGCCGCTGACCTGGGCGTAGTTGCTGTAAAGGAGGCGCTTACCCGCGCAAACATCGAACCTGCCGCAGTCGAGGAAGTCATCATCGGCCACGCCCGGGGAGCGGGCAATGGACCCAATCCCGCACGCCAGATCGGCTATCGGTCCGGCATTCCTCAAGAGACACCGGCTTACACGGTGAACAAGGCGTGTGGATCCGGTCTCAAATCGATCATCCTGGGCTATCAGGAGATCGTGCTCGGTAATGCGAATATCATCGTCGCCGGCGGCACCGAGTCGATGAGCCGCGTGCCCTATCTGGTGGAACAGGCGCGGTGGGGCCTGCGTCTCGGCAATCACGAGTTTGTCGACGGGATGTATCGGGACGGGTTCT
>WNFT01003151.1_pt1 | contig 14203 bp, 12 predicted proteins | sample 5400191 | NCBI WGS metagenome assembly WNFT01 (sample SAMN13153359, study PRJNA577476) | soil metagenome | isolation source: 80 cm saprolite under Madrone tree | place: USA:California | collected 2016-06-14
CGGAGAAGGGAGCGGGAGTTGCTGCGCTCGATTCCAGGCGTCCCTCCCAGGGCTCGTGCTAAACGTTATTCCAAGTACTTTATAAGTAAACAACGCCGAAGCGCTATTTTGCCGTACTTCGGTTCACAATGGCGTTTCTCACCTGTAATTTCACCTGTAAGAATTTCGGCTTAGGCGTACTTACACGTACTTTGGCAGCCCCCAACGCATATCAGGTCGTTGGCGGTACCTAATCACGCCGCTTTGACACGGTAGAGGTCGGGTTCGAGTCCCCACGAGCCTACCATTCGTTTCGATCACTTAGGAAAAACTACCAGAAAACTTCGCATCTGTAGCGGGGGTCGCATCGCAGAGTAAACCTGACGACGGTGAGAATCATTGGCCCGTTTTACAGCAGTTCCAGAAACGGAAGAGCAAAGCAGGCAAAGGGATCTAGCCTTCTGACCTCAAAATTGACACGGCGGAGGGGAATCCTGCTGTGGAAAGCACCTGAAAGGGATGCTAGAGTTTGGCTGCACCGGGTAGATCGGCCAGGAGCTGTATGGAAATGTCTGACCGCCAGCACCAGGTCGAGGATCTGTATCACGCAGCGCTGGAGCGCCCCGCAGGCCAGCGCGCCGCGTTTTTGCTGGAAGTCACCGCTGGCGATGTCACATTGCGTCATAAAGTCGAAACGCTACTCGCTCATCAATTCCCGGAAGAATTCGCTGGTGATTCGCCGGGGCCGGACGTCGCGGGGCGAAAACTAGATCCCGAAACCCAATCGACGGATGCAACTCGGAGTCAAACTGCGGACCCACTGCTTGGCGCGACGATTTCCCACTACCGCGTGATCGAGAAGCTCGGTGCCGGCGGCATGGGCGTGGTGTATCTCGCACATGACGAGAGGCTTGACCGCGACGTTGCACTGAAATTCCTGCCTGCAGGCAGGCTTGCCAGCGATGTGGCCCGTAACCGGTTTCACGTAGAGGCGTTGGCACTGGCCAAACTAAATCATCCCCACATCGGGACCATCTACGACTTTGACACGCAGGGGGGCGTCGATTTTCTGGCGATGGAGTACGTCCCTGGAAAAACTCTTTCTGACCAGCTGGCACACGGTCCACTGTGCGAAAGGGAGGTTCTCAACCTCGGAATGCAGATTGTCGCGGCGCTCGAGGAGGCCCACCAACGCGGCGTTGCGCATCGCGACCTGAAGCCACGAAACATTGTCGTGACACCAAATCGGCAAGTAAAAGTCCTCGACTTCGGCCTCGCGAAGCTCCTGCGGCCAGTAAATGAAATATCCACCACCGACGAGTTGAGCAGCAGCACAGCGGTTGGCGCCGGAACGCTGCCTTACATGGCGCCCGAACAACTTCGAGGACAGCCGACAGATGCACGCACGGACATCTACGCAGTGGGCACTGTGTTCTACGAGATGGCAACTGGCAGGCGCCCGTTTAGAAACAAAATCGCAACGGCGCTGGCCGCCGACATTCAGGTCCAGGCGCCGGTACCGCCACGCCAGCTGAACCCCGAAATTTCACGGGATTTGGAAGAGGTAATTTTGAGATGTCTGGAAAAGGATCCTCAGAACCGCTACCAGTCTGCAAGGGACCTAGGTATCGTCTTGGAACAGCTTAGCAGCATCACGCTCGAAGAGCGCACGATGCTGCCGAAACATCTGTCGTTTCGCTTCGCCGCCTTTGCGGCGATGTGCCTCGTAGGAATCGCGTTGGCAGGAGCCTACTTCGTGCGTCGGCAGTTTTGGATCAAACCACCGCAGGGGAAAATCATATTGGCGGTGCTGCCATTCGAAAACTTGAACCGCGACCCGCAAGAGGACTATTTCTGCGACGGTCTGACCGACGAGATGATTAATCAGTTAGGCCGTTTGGTCCCGCAACGACTCGGAGTAATCGCACGAACTTCGGCTATGCAATACAAGGGCAGCCAGAAACGTATTGACCAAATCGGGAGAGAGCTGAGCGTGGGCTACATCCTCGAGACTAGTGTGCGCCGCGAAGGGGCTCGGATACGCATTGCGACGCAATTGATCCAGGTGCGCGATCAGAGCACACTTTGGACCGAAACTTATGACTACGATGTAGCAAGCATATTTTCGCTGGAAACCGATGTGTCGCGGCGCATAGCCAGCTCGCTGGCTCTTCAGTTGCTGCCCGGTCAGCAGATGACGCGGCCACAAGTGACGAGCGTAGAGGCGTATGACGCCTACCTTCAAGGCCGCTACCACTGGCACAAAGGCTCGGCCGAGGAGGCGAGAAAAGCGCGCGAATATTTCGAGCAAGCCGTGAGAATCGACCCGAACTACGCGCCCGGCTATGCCGCGCTAGCCGGTTACGGAGCCACCGATGATCTCCCCACGAAAGTGGCGATGTCAAAGGCGAAGGAATATGCACTGAAGGCCCTGCAACTCGACCCTTCTCTAACTCAAGCACATACAGCGCTGGCGGGAATTCGATTCTATGGGGATTGGGACTGGTCTGGCGCCGAGAACGAGTTCAAGCACGCTCTCGAACTGAATCCGAACGACGCAGAAGCCCGCCGAGTCTATTCCTTTTATTTGTTGGCCTTGGGACGATTCGAGGAGGCCATGGTCGAGGTCCAGCGCGCCCAGGATTTGGATCCCATTTCCCTCCTGACAAGTGTCAATGCGGGTTGGACCTTCTATTTCGCTCGTCAATACGACCGTGCCATCGAAAAGTGCAAAAGTGCTTTGAAGTTGGATGCGAGCTCAGATGGCGCTCACGCGTGCCTGGGCCAGAGTTACCGTGCCAAGGGGATGCGCGACGAAGCGATCGCCGAAGCCGAACGCGCGGTCACGCTTTCTGGAGGCAATCCAGTTCGCCTGGTAGCGCTCGCCCGGACCTATGCGGCTTTCGGCAAGCAGCCTGAGGCGAAGAGGCTGCTGACGAGGCTGAGCGAGCAGGCTAAGCTCCGCTACATTTCGCCGTACTTATTAGCCATGACGCATGTCGCGCTTGCGGAAGAAGATCAGGCCCTGGCTGCTTTGGAACAAGCTTACCAGGAACGCGACCGTTATCTTGTTTCGCTGAACATTGACGACGCCTTTGACCCGCTCCGAGACAAGGCACACTTCCAAGATCTTTTGCACCGAGTTGGCTTTCCGCCGTAGGGTGCGAGATTCAGCCTCTCGCGGTTGCGCCGATTCTCTACTTGGTCTGATCGACTCCGAATGAGGCGGACGCCGAGTAAGTATGCGAATCGTGCACCACGACAGCGAAGTAGGGATCACCAGATGCGTACTTGGAATCACCGAGTTGAATCACGAACTGGCCCTTCGAGAGGTCGCTGTAGGCCGGCTTAAAGATTTCGTACTTTTTGTAAAACGCCAACGGGTCGCGCTGCAGTTCTTGCTGTCTTTCGGCGGAGAGTTGCATGATGGCGATTTGTGGTTCCTTCGGGCCGAGGCTCGGTTCCTCCCATAACTTAACCACCTTGAAGTCGGCTACGGTTTTCCAAACGGTCGAGACTTTCTCTTGGGCCAAATGCGCGGAGCCGGGCTGCCAAAGGATCAGAAACGTGGTAAGGATCCCCACGAACAGGATTCGCTTCATGTCGCACCTCCGTGGCATGGAATGTAGGGAAGATAAGGTGGGCCTTTTGCAATCCCTCTGTATGCCTATTCGGTTCGAATGTCAAGCCAGCTCACAGAAAGGTCAGAAAGGCGTCGGCGCAAACTTGAGGATGTGACTTGGCTCCCGAAATTTGTGACAGCTTGAGTCGATTGCTGCTCCTTGGTGCAATTGTGACGGAATTATGACGGAAGGCGAGTTCGACGGCATGCCGAGAACTCGTTTGGGAATCAGCGAAATCGACATTCGCGCAGTGACCAATCAGGACACTGACTGGAATTTCGATTATTTAGCGTTTAAGGCCGCTTCCACTTGATCTCGATCTTCGGCCACTAGCGGCTGCCACGCTGCCCCAATTTTTCGCGTCGCTTGAGCGATTTCGTCCGCCGATGCTCTGGCGAGCCCGGCACGCCACTCTTTCCACTCTTTCCGGACAGCCGCGAGTTCCGAATCGCTCGCGTCTTTCCAAAACGCCCGTGCCGCCCCGACCGCAGAGCCATATTCGTCGCGAAAATCCTGGTGCAAATATCCTTCAAAAAATGCCCTCAGGGCAGGGAAGTCTGCCGTAATTTTCGCTACACGCTGCTTTTTCTCGCCACTCGTCATCGCGTCTCCGGATACGTCGTCAGCACGTAGAAAACCTCATTGTGGGCAATACATCCGTCAATAACGGCGGCGGCATGTGGATATCCCCCTACAATGCTAACTATAGTTCGCCGATCTTAGTGATAAATAACACGATCGTCGGCAACAGCGACGGTGCGCCACATGAAACTTCGGGAATCTACACGACCGGCTTCGCGCAGAACGTGACATTCACAAACAACATCGTGGTGGCGGTACCTGGACAAAACGCGATTACGTGTGACAATTCCTACAGTTCGGTTTCACCTGTCTTTTCTCATAACGACGCTTATAGCTTCCGCGGAGCAGGCTTTACCGGATGGTGCATTGCCAGTCCCAATTCGGGCAATTTCTCTTCCGATCCCATTTTCCTCAACTCCGACAACAATGATTTCCACCTTTCGCAATCATCACCTGCAATAGACGCCGGCGACAATGCGGCTCCGAATCTGCCATCGGCTGATTTCGACGGTAATCCTCGTGTGGCAGACGGAAATGGCGACGGCGTGGCAGTCATTGACCTGGGTGCCTACGAAGTTGTGAACACTTCTGCGGCTAATTTGAGCCCAATTTCGCTGAGCTTCAATCCTCAGGGAGTCGGCACTACGAGCCCTGCACAGCCGGTGTTGCTGAGCAGTTCTGGTTCGACATCTTTCCAGATCACTAGTATCCAGATTAGCAGTGGGTTTACTCAGACTTCCAATTGCCCGGTGCTCACTGCCGTTGGCAACACTACCGGGGTTGCCGGAGGGAGTTCATGTATTTTCAGCGTAGGGTTTGACCCGACATACGCGGTGTCCCTATCCGGGAGCCTCACGGTGAATGGTACAAAATGGCGCTGCCCTGACCACCCTGCTGAACGGAACAGGTACGACCGGCCCAGTCGCCTCGCTTTCTACGGCCAGCTTGGTTTTTCCCGGACAAGTCGTGGGAACGGCGAGCGCGTCCGAAACGGTTACGCTCACGAACTCGGCTCCCGGTACAGTGACCATATCTTCGATTGCTGCCAACGGGCCATTCTCGCAATCCAACAATTGTGGATCCGCGCTCATCACCGGTTCGAGCTGCCTGATCAACGTCACATTTAATCCTATTGCGTACGGACCATCGAGCAACACGCTCGTCATACGGGACAATGTTAGTGGTCTCAACTACTCCGTTAGTCTCAGCGGAACTGGCGTTGACTTTTCGGTTTCGACCTCGATTGCAACTCCGAGCATGCTCGCCGGGTCTTCTGTAAATATTCCGGTCTACATCAACCCGCTTGGCGGAAATTTCGCAAACTCCGTTTCGTTGTCTTGCGCGGGGCTTCCGAATAATTCAACATGCAGTTTCTCGCCAGCGAACGTGGTGCCAGGGTCAAACGTCGCCACGTCGACCATGACCATCAGCACAAGCCAAGCGGGAACACCTGGCGGGGTCTTTCCGGTCACTGTAACAGGCGTGTCTGGTTCGACGCTCGTCCATTCCGCGCAATTACAATTGGCGATCCTCAAGCCGGTAGCTTCGTTGTCCGCAACGTCTTTGGTTTTCCCAGGACAGGTCGTTGGTTCTAAAAGTTCGCCGCAAACCCTTACCCTCACGAATTCAAACGTAGCACCTGTGAACATCTCTTCAATCATCATTGGTGCGCCATTTACGCTCAGTAGCAACTGCGCCTCTACACTTCCGGTTAGCTCCAGCTGCTCAATCACTGCGGTCTTCAATCCTGTGGTTTACGGACCCGCCAGCGGCACGCTTGCTATACAAGACAACGCCGACGGTCTATCTTACTCGGCGAATCTCAGTGGCACTGGCGTGGACTATTCGATTGTGCCGGCTGTGAATTCGGAGACAATTGCTTGCGGCGAATCTGGGACCACGGCGATCAATCTTCTTGCCCTCGGCGGAACTTTCAACAATCCAGTTGCGCTTTCTTGCTCGGGCCTGCCTAGCAAGAGTACTTGCAGTTTCTCACCATCTAGTCAGATTCCTGGCAGTATTGGCGCATCATCAGCAATGACTATTTCGACGGATCAGTCGGCCACACAGGTTGGAATGTACATCGTGACCGTCACGGGAACTTCCGGCGGATTATCGCACTCCGCGCAAGTACAGTTAACGATTTCCAAAGCGAGACACTGATTCAATAGGCAAGGGCATTGACGGAGTAGGCGGGACGAATCCATATCGAATCAGCTATACAGACGCGCATCAATAACAGGACTGGCCATTTGATGGCGATGGACCTAACCACGTTTTCGCCACCCTCTTTTTAGCCGCTCCGTACCGCTAAAGTTCGCAAACACGAGTTCCGAGCGTTGATTTGGCCGGTTTTCGTGCAATCTGACTTGACAGTGTGCGTGCGCGAGTTGATGTGCTTCGCAATGAGCGGGCGTCCTTGTTTTCAGTCTTGTAGTTGTTCAAGAGCCTGTCGTGTTATGCGCATTGCGAGCATTCTCTCCATCGGACTACTATGAGGCCATGCTGGAAAGCATCGGCCATTATCAGATCCGGCGCAAGATCGGCCAAGGTGGAATGGGTGTGGTGTATGAGGGCTGGGATGATCGGCTCAAGCGAAGCGTGGCCATTAAGGCCATCCCGGAAGGAACGGAAAGCAAAGACGCGCGCGGTCGGCTTTGGCGGGAAGCGCGATCCCTGGCCCGGGTTAATCATCCCCACGTATGTCAGGTGTTCGACGTTCTAGAAGAGGGTGAGGCTCTCGTCCTAATATTGGAATTGCTAAATGGCCAGTCGTTGGCGGAACGCCTTCTAACGGGCATGATTTCCACCTCGGAAGCGTTGGTTATCGAACGCGAGATCCTGGGGGCGCTGCAGGCCCTCCACGATCTCGGCATCGTTCACCGAGATCTGAAACCCTCCAATGTGTTCCTGACCCGGCACGGCATCAAGCTGCTGGATTTCGGATTGGCGCGGACGACGGATACGACATTTTTGGGGGACCCGGATCAGACGAGAACAGCGGCGTCACTAACAGCCCCTGGCCTGCTCGTTGGTACTCCCCAGTACATGGCACCGGAGCAGGCCGGTGGTCTACCTGTGGGTCCCCCCGCCGACATTTTCGCGGCTGGCACAATCCTGTACGAGATGCTGACTAGCAGGCGGCCATTCGACGGCACATCTCTGGTTGAAGTGCTTTATGCCGTTCTGCATCAAAATCCACCGCCGCTGAGCGGTTCGCGCGAAATCGAGGCTTTGGACCGGGTGATTCGCCGGGCGATGGCGAAGCGTGTTGAGGACCGATATTCTTCCGCGCGTGAAATGCTCGGGGCAATGGAATCCATATTACTTTCGGGCAGCACAGCCGTTGCTTCGCGAACAAGAACTGTTTCCCGCATTATTGTCTTACCGTTTCGCGCGTTGAAAAGCGACGAGCAAACTGATTTCCTGGCCTGGAGTTTGCCCGAGGCCATCAAGCAATTCCCTCTCGGGGATGGAAAACTTGATCGTGCGGTCCAGCCTGATGGCGGCAAAGCTGGAAAGTCCTCCGGATCCCAGACGCGTCGCAGTAGAAGCGGACGTTGACGCATTCCTGACCGGTTCGTTGGTCCGAGCTGGGGATCGGTTTCGGCTCACTTGCCAACTGATTGAAGCACCTGGTGGTTCGGTATTCTGGTCGGACTCAGCCGATTCATCCATGCAGGATCTTTTTGTGCTGCAGGACGAATTGTGCGAGCACATCTTGCAATCGCTAAAGTTACCGCTCGACGAGCGCGAACAGCGAAGCTTGCGGCGCGATGTTCCGGCAACGGCGAGAGCCTATGAGTGTTATCTTCGGGCCAATCAGATCGCCGTCACACGCACTCTGGATAACATGGGCCTCGCGCGCGACCTGTACCTCCAATGTCTTGAGGAGAGTCCTGACTATGCGCCGGCATGGGCGCGTCTAGGACGCGTTTACCATTTCCTGGAGAAATTTGACGAGGATTCAGGCGAGAATCTGAAGCGCACGGAAGAGGCCTTCAATCGAGCATTCGCTCTCAACCCCGACCTGCCCGTTGCACATAATTTCTATACCTCCGTGGAGTGCGACCAGGGCCACGCGCAAAAGGCCATGTCGAGGTTGCTTGAGCGAGCGCGCTTCCGCAGAAACGATCCGGAATTGTTTGCAGGCTTGGTTCAAGCCTGCCGTTATTGCGACGAACTGGAGGCTTCCGTTGCGGCACACCACCGTGGGCGCCATCTGGATCCCCACCTGGTGACCAGCGCCGCACATACGTATTTCCTTCTAGGAGACTATGGCAGAGCGATCGATTGCTATGGCAGAAAAGTTGGCTATTACTTGGATTGCGCTGCGCTGGCTGCGCAGGGGGAAAACCAGGCCGCTCTTGCACTTCTTCGGGAACGCACGGAATCGAGAAGCGCCACTGGCGCGATACAGGGAATCATGCGCTCTCTCCGCGCCTACCTTGAAGGTGACTGGAAGGAGTGTCTCAAGGTGCTTGAGGCCGGGGAGGCGGTTATCCTCAAAGATCCAGAGACCTCGTTCTATACGGCCCGTCAACTCGCGCGCATCAACCAGACCGACCGGGCCCTCTCCGCTCTCTCCAACACAATCGACATGGGATATCTGTGCGCAACCGCCATTTCACGCGATCCGTGGTTCGCATCTTTGCGACCTAGCCCTCGTTACACGGAACTCATGCGCAAGGCCGAGCTACGCCGCAGTGAATCGCATGTCGCCTTCCTTGCAGCGGGCGGGGATCAAGTGATCAGCGTCATGTAAAGCGGGAAAGCCATGAGTTTCACTTCCGGATATTTGGACATCAGCTTCAGGCGGCATCCGCAGTTAGGAACTTGCCAGTAGGATTTTTGGGAATTGATTGGCGTTAAGCAGGAACTTTCCTCCAGAACGGCAGAATCGCCCAAGCCGTTCTAGTTCCCGAGCGGGAGTTTTTCACCTGTAATTCCACCCGTAAGAAGTCCGGCTTGGCCGTGGCTCAAAGTACTAAGGCAGTACCCGACGCGCTCCAAGTTTTTAAGCCATTCCGTAGTGCTCTCCGTACCCTTGAAACTTTGTCTGACACGTATTTCGGCGTAGTTTGGCGGTCCCGGTCGTTTGCTAAGTTGTTCAGCGTATTGGTCAGGTCTGGGGTTCGAGTCCCCACGAGCCTACCATCGTTTTCAGCCCCGCCATTTCGACGTCGCCATGCGTTTATTGCGTTGGCGCTTCCGGAAGGACCCAGACTGTTTGGATCTCGCAGGGGCTTAATCTCCTTTATGGCAGTGATTAGCGGCCATTGACCTGCCTAAATTAGAAGTCCCACTTCCTAACTTCATTTCACTGGCCCTTGATACTTGAGGGGCGATGGGCATGCGCAACGAAGCCTTCAAAGAATGGCTGCAGTATTTGAGTTTGGACGGTGATGGCGAACTCGCAAAGAAGTTGGAGACAAAAGCAAAGGAACTCTCCGACCCAGGTCCCCGACTCGCGCACATTACTCTCAACTATTACCAGGAAAAAATGAAAACACAGTACGTTGCGGCACTCACCATCGCCAGCGTTTATATCAATCTCGGCGACAAGGATAAAATGTTCGAGTGGTTGAACCTTCCGGTCGATTCTTCCAGCCCTGGCGCGGGTCGGAATTGACTCAACGAGCTTCCTCCACATCGTGCAAAGCGGACCCTGCTAGCCGCCGATCCGCAGGATAGGCCGCACCTCGATACTGCCGAGTTTAGCCAGTGGAATTCCTGCGGCGATTTCGAGAGCCTCGTCCATTCCCGCGGCCTCTACTAATATGAAGCCGCCCACAACCTCCTTGGTTTCGGCGAAGGGCCCGTCGGTAACCGACATTTTGCCTCGGCGGACTCGAACGGTGCGAGCTCTGCCCACCGGCTCGAGCGCTTCGGCAGCGATGTACTGACTCCTTCCGCGCAACTCGTCGTTATAGGCCAGGGAGTTGCGATCCAATGCCGTTTTTTCGCTGGGCGAAAGAGCGGTCAACGTTTCGGGTTCGAAGTAAACCAAACATAGAAATCTCATGGTATTGCTCCTGGGAGAGTTGGTGACATCTCTACATACTCGTCGTTTGGGAACCAGCGAAATCGACATTCGCGCGGTAGGGCAAATCAGGGCTGCCCGGAATTTCGATTATTTAACGTTTTAGGGCCGTTTCCTCGTAATCGAGCTCTCCCGCCTGACGGCCGGCTACAAAGAATCCAGCACTCCAGAATCGGATCTTGGTTCTTCGCCCCGATTCGCATTCACCGAAGCATGCACTACGGACCCATCGGGAATCGTGCGCGCGGCCCCGAATGGGATGCCCCACCTGGCGCACTTAGAAGTGAAGTCGTAAAAGAATGTGGAAGAAATTCCAGCAGCCACCACCAGAACGTCAGCGAGTTGAGCAATGTCGGCGACGCATATCGCTATCTGATCAACGTTTATGAGGAAGGGACAACGTTTTCCTGTTTGGATTCAGCCGAGGAGCTTACACAGTCCGCGCTCTCGGAGGTGTGTTGCATATGTACGGGCTACTGCGTCCCGGCAACGACGGACTGATCCCTTACATCATCGCGATGTACGCGAAAAAAACGCGTAATCCCGCGCCAAACGCCAGTCCCATCACGATCGACCACGCTTTGCTGAGACGGTTACGCGCCGTCGGAGCGTCCATCGGGCCCCCACCGGGATGGTAGTAACCGACCTGCTTTATTCCATCGATGATTAAAGTCGCATAGAGCTTGACCACGTTGGAGTTGTGGTCTCCGAATTCATTTCCCGTCCCGTCGCATCAAATGACAATGTTCTTAGGCACATGGACCCCAGAACGCGCGCCGCTAGTTCCCCGCGAAGCGTTTCAGACTTTCTTTTATCTCTCTCATATTGCCTTAACCGATATCATATTTTGACGTCGACCGCGTCACTATCATTTCCTCATGTCGGTTCAGAACATAGAGTCGCCCATTGCATTAGCCTCGGGATTGACAATCTGTCTTCGTTGACTTGCCTTGTACCTCACCCTAAGATGAGGCTCCAATGGCTGATTCCGCATCGCTCATTGGGCAAACGATTTCGCACTACCGCATCCTGGAGAAGCTCGGTGGCGGCGGAATGGGCGTGGTCTACAAAGCTCAAGACACCCGGCTGGATCGTTTTGTCGCTCTGAAATTCCTGCCTGACGATGTCGCCCGGGATCCCCAAACCTTAAGCCGTTTCCGTCGCGAAGCCAAAGCGGCCTCCGCTCTCAGCCATCCGAACATCTGCACCATTTACGACATCGGCGAACAAGATTCGCGAGCCTTCCTCGCCATGGAATATCTGGAAGGCAGTACGCTGAAGCATCGCATCGGCAGCCGGCCGGTAGAACTGGAAACGCTTCTCACACTCAGCCTCGAAATCACCGATGCCCTCGATGCCGCGCATGCAAAGGGCATCATCCACCGCGACATCAAACCCGCGAATATTTTCGTCACTGCTCGTGGCCACGCGAAAATTCTCGATTTTGGTCTCGCGAAAATCGATGTGTTTGTTCAAGGCGTCTCTACATTGCCAACGGCAACCGGTGAAGAACTGCTGACCAGCCCCGGCACTGCCCTGGGCACAGTCGCTTATATGTCTCCGGAACAAGTGCGCGGCAAAGATCTCGATGCGCGCTCGGATCTTTTTTCCTTCGGCGTGGTGCTGTACGAAATGGCCACCGGCGCGTTGCCTTTCCGCGGCGAGACGTCAGGCATTATTTTTGAGTCCATCCTGAATCGCGAACCGGTTGCGCCGGTGCGCCTGAACCCCGATCTCCCGTCCCGGTTGGAAGAAGTGATCAACCGCGCGCTGGAGAAAGATCGCAATTTACGCTACCAGCATGCATCCGACATGAATGCCGAATTGCAGCGGTTGAAACGCGATAGCAGTTCGGGTCGCTCCCCGGTTTTGGCTTCGAGTACGGCTGAAAGCGGAACACCTGAGTCACGCTCCGCGATTGCTCACCTCGCGCCTCGTCAGACTCCGCGATTTCGCTATCGTTATATTGCGGCGGCCGGGGCACTTCTGCTGGCAGCAGCACTCTTGGGCGGTTTTCTTCTTCGTCGTTCCACACGAAGCGCCGTTCCTGCCGCGAACGATTGGCAGCAACTGACGTTCTTCACCGATTCCACGGTGTATCCTTCGCTCTCCGCCGATGGCCGCATGCTGACTTTCATCCGCGGCAGCGACTCCTTTTTTGGTCCCGGGCAAATCTATGTCAAATTCCTGCCCGACGGCCAGCCCGTGCAACTGACCCACGATTCGAAACAAAAATTAAGCCCGACATTTTCTCCTGATAGCTCGAACATCGCCTACGGAACGGCAGGACCATGGAGTACCTTTACGGTTCCCGTTCTTGGCGGAGAGCCCCAGGTTCTCTTGCCCAACTCTTCGTCTTTGACTTGGATCGAAGGAGGAAAGCGGCTGCTGTTCTCTGAAATCAAAGAAGGATTGCACATGGCGGTCGTCACCAGCGACGAAGGCCGGGGACAAATCCGTGACGTATACGTTCCTCCTGGCGATCGCAGCATGGCCCATCATTCTTATCTGTCGCCCGACGGGAAATGGGTACTGGTGGTCGAAATGGATAGCCGTGGCCAGATATTGCCGTGCCAGGTTGCTCCCTTTAATGGGAATGGCGACGGACACGTTGTGGGTCCACCTGCTAAGCGATGTCTTTCAGGCGGTTGGTCTCCCGACGGAAAGTGGGTCTATCTGACGGTTGAGACTGACCAATTTCACATCTGGCGTCAGCGTTTTCCCGATGGCGCACCCGAACAGATCACTTTTGGCCCGACTTCGCAAGAAGGCATTGCGATGGCCGCTGACGGCAAATCGTTGATTACATCAGTCGGTTCGCAGGACAGCACCGTATGGCTGCATGATAAGGACGGTGACCATCAAATCTCTTCCGAAGGGAATGCAGTTGCACCGCAGTTTTCCTCTGATGCAAACAGCCTCTATTTCTTAATGGCGAACGGCCAAACGGCCGGGGTTGAACTCTGGGTCAGGAAGTTGGCTACCGAAAAAACTGAGAAGCTCCTGCCGGGCTATTCTATGGAAACTTTTTCAGTTTCACGGGATGACAAAAAAATCGCGTTCTCTGTGAAAGATGCGAGTGGCCACACCAGCATCTGGATTGCGCCGACGGATCGTCACTCGTCGCCGCTGCGGATCTCTTCAACGGAAATCGAAGATTCTCCGTTTTTCCTTCCCGATGGCGACCTGGTTTTTCGCGCCGTGGAAGGCGGGTCGAATTTTATCTATCGCATGAAAGACGATGGCTCGGAACGCCGCAAAGTCAGTTCCGAACGGATTTTGGATGCGCTTGCAGTGTCACCCGACGGCCGTTGGTTTGTCGCGGTCGCTCCAGTCCCAGATCAGAAGCAATTGGTTGCGGCCAAGGCATTCCCCGTGGATGGCGGAGCCGCCGTTACCCTATGTTTGGGTTATTGCTCGCTCAAATGGGATAGCTCCGGAAAATTTGCGTATGTCTATCTCCCATCGTTCTCGCAGAGCAGTTATGCGATCCCGGTTCAGCAAAGCTCCGGACTTCCCAGGCTGCCTCCTGCGGGAGTTTCGCGAATCGAGGATCTGGCGCAATCAAAAACCGGCGCGGTAATTCCTTCGTTCGTGGACTCGGCGGTAAACCCCGGCCTCTACGCGTACACCCACCAGAATACTCGCCGCAACCTTTATCGCATCCCGTTGCCGTAGCTCCAGAAATTTCATGCGTATGTGAACGCAACTCCAAGCCCAGCATGGAGATGCAGCAGCCTGATTTTTGCCATCAGAATCGAGCTGTATCTCTTATTTCTTCGCCTGACGCCTGCTTGAGCCACTCTTCCCGCAATGCTATTCTCGCTGCATGGCGGACCCCACCACGATTATTTCTCCGGAGGCCGCTCCCTCCCCGGCTCTCGATCATTCACGGCGTCAGCTGGAAGTACTGCTTGACGTCAGCAAAATCATCGCGCAGCATCGCGATCTAAAAACTCTATTCCACGAACTCGCC
>WNFT01021898.1_pt1 | contig 14202 bp, 15 predicted proteins | sample 5400191 | NCBI WGS metagenome assembly WNFT01 (sample SAMN13153359, study PRJNA577476) | soil metagenome | isolation source: 80 cm saprolite under Madrone tree | place: USA:California | collected 2016-06-14
TTGGTGAGCATGTTTGAGAGCAGCGTCAGAAATTTATTGCCAACCATGTGCCAAAAGAAAATGACGCGATGTGGTCGCCCGCCCATGAAACGGGAACCAAGAACCGCGTCCGCCTTACCTGACATAAGAGGCTCAAGAAGCAGAGGATAATCTTCGGGATTATATTCGAGATCCGCATCCTGCACGAGAATGAAATCTCCAGTCGCGGCCGCGAACCCGCTGCGCAAAGCCGCTCCCTTGCCGCGATTCACCGGATGATAAATAATTCGATCAACCAGTTTCGAAACCCTCTCCTGCAGCACGGCCTGTGTTCCGTCTTCTGAGCAATCGTCCACCACAATAATCTCTCTGCTCTTCAACGGTGCGTTGCAAACTGCCTCAACGATCTTCTCGATTGTGTTCTTTTCATTGTAACAAGGGATTACGATTGAGACTTTCATCTTCTCACAAAGCTGCGCGTAACTAGTAGCAGACCATATTTCGGTCGAATCTAAACCTCAAGCTTGTATGGACGACCAGGCTGAATGGATTGAGACAATCCAACGCGTAGTCTTGCCGTGCGTGTCGGGGTTTGTTATACTCGAGCCCCTTAATCTCGGTCAAGAACTTGCGACGGAAATCCAACGGTCATAAGGGCGTGACTATTTTAAAAACCTCCAGGCGTTCCACCCGCAAGTCAGACCAACAGCACTGGTGGTCGGAGAGTTCTAATCTCCATCGGGGAATTGACGTCCTGTGCGTGGCCGTACTTGTCCTCTATCTCCTTCACTTTGCCCTTCCATCATTAGCCGGAGGTTTCAATGAAGACGAAATGACGGGTATGTACGCTTATTGGCGTCTGGGAACCTTTAAATTGCTCTGGGCCAATATATGTTTCTGGAAGGGCTTTGGTCGTCCGGCCGGCGCGCTCTACTACCTGCCGCTTTATCACTTTTTCTCGCTGAATCCTCAACCGTACCGCATCGTCCAGGTCAGCATCCTCGCTACGTCAATTCCGATGTTGTACTATTTGGCACGGCTGCTTGCATGTTCCCGCTCGGTCGCATTTCTTGCAGTTCTCGCCCTGTGCTACCACGCCCAACTGGCCGACTTGGTATTCATTGGTTCCTTCATCTACGACGTTTTATGCGGCTTCTTCTATTTTGCGGCATTAACCTACTATGTTCGTATCCGCGAAAAAGGACGTTCCTTCCGTCCGCCGCAATTAGTAGCATTTCTGGCGCTATATATCTGTGCGTTAAACTCCAAGGAGATGGCGGTTACCCTCCCGGTGATCGTTTTGATTTATGAAGCTCTGAGACGTCCTCGCTTTGGCGAGTGGAAACGGTTCGTTCACCGCAACTGGCGTTTTGCTGTTCCGGCTTTGATCGCGGGCCTGCTTACCGTTCCCTATCTCTACGGGAAAACCCAAGGCAGCAACGCTGTGGCAAGAGTAACCGGATATCACCCGGGATATTCCTGGCACAGATTTACGACGTCGAATGCGCACTTTATCAATGAACTTTTTTAATCTAGTTCCAAACCATGTGATGACTCAAGGGATGCTTCTGGCCTTGTGGGCGGCTATTTTTGTTTATGCCTTTTTGCGGCGAGACCGCATGCTCCAATTGATGGCATTTTGGATCGTAATCACACCTCTTCCTCTCGCCTTTATACCGCTCCGGGGCGGCGCGTGCCTTTATATTTTGCTGTTCGGGTGGGCCATGATCTTTGCCAAGCTCATATCTGACTTAATCAGGCTACTCTCTAAATCCCCGACATCGGTGAGCCAAGGTGTTGGAGCCGGGGCGACAACGGGCACCGTCATTGAGGGCGCGGCGACAAATCGTGTCCGTAGAGGAGCGATCACAGATGCCGCCGCTGGCAAAATGTGGCCCAAAATATTCCGAATCTTCGCAACGATTCTGGTGGCGTCTGTGCTCGCAATATTTACCCACTGGGAAAATCAACGCTTTGGCTCTGTTCCCGCTTTGCTCAGTATAGGACAGAAGGCATCACACGTTATTCAAGCCTTCCACTCGTTGGATCTCCATCCAGCGCGCGGTAGCATGATTTTGCTGAAGCCAGAAAACCGCTTCTACCAAAATGGATACTATCCGGTCTTCGTTGCTTCCCTTGTGTGGAATGATCATTCCTTGCAAACCTACGTCGCTGGCCAAAGTCAATTGACTGAGCAACAGATCCTAAACATGGACTACGTCATCTCGTTCAGTGAATTTGAATTGAAGGTAATCCGTGGTCCTGAAGCGGTTGGCTGGTGATGGACCTTGTCATTCGAAGTTAGTCCTCGGGTGCGCTGCTTAATTCTTATTTCGCTTTTCGCAGATTACTTCTCTTGAAAACGCAATTTGCTAGTTCGCAAAAGAGCAAAATTGTCTGCGGCGACTGCCAAGCTGTCCGACAACTGGCGCATTGAGGCTCCGCTTTTGCGTTCCGGCAACGAACGCGTGAATTTACTTAATTGCTTTTCCGAACCGGTGGTATGACAAAAAGGCAGTCTTTGCCATCAATGGGCTGATTGCACGTCGGCTCCCCGATGTCGTTCAGAAAAAGCGAGCTTGCGCTTAACGATAGGTGCGACATTTGAAGTCAGAATGCCTGTGCAAGTTATCAAAATTAGTGGTGCCGCCAGCGCGTCGTGTTCTGCCTTTGCGGCGGCACAACTCCCGCGCGTGGCTCATTAACGTTTCGAGAACTGGAAACGTTTGCGGGCGCCGGGTTGTCCGGATTTTTTTCGCTCTTTCATGCGCGGATCGCGGCGAAGCAGACCCTCAGCTTTGAGTGGTCCTCGCAAATTGGCATCGACTTGCAGAAGCGCGCGCGCAATGGCCAGCTGCGCCGCGCCGGCCTGTCCCATGCTGCCACCGCCGCTGGTGTTGATCCACAAATCGTAAGCATTCACAGCCTTGGCGGATTGAAGCGGTTGCAGCACCACGTTTTGTAAAGGCGCGGTCGGAAAATAGTCTTCGAAGGTGCGCCCATTGATTTCAATTTTCCCGCTACCGGGCGTCATGCGAATGCGCGCGACCGATGTTTTGCGGCGGCCTGTAGCAACGAATTCTTCGGTTTGTGGCATGGGATCAGGATTTCTGGAGTTTGACAGCTTGTGGCTGCTGCGCGGTATGCGGATGTGAATCGCCGCGATAAACTTTCAACTTCCGATAGACACGGCGACCGAGCCGGTTGTGGGGAATCATTCCACGCACGGCCCGCTCGATGAGCAGTTCGGGATGGCGAGCGCGGCGCGCCTGTACATTCTCGGATTTGTGTCCCCCTACGTAACCTGAAAAACTCATGTAACTTTTCTGTTCTTCTTTCTTCCCGGTAAGCCGCACTTTTTCCGCATTGATGACGATCACAAAATCGCCCGTATCCACATGTGGCGTGAAAACAGTCTTCTCTTTGCCACGCAACAGATTCGCTGCTTTTACAGCGACCTTTCCCAGCACCTGGTCCTGGGCGTCGATGACCCACCACTTCCGCGGGATTTCGCTGGCTTTGGCAGAAAACGTTTTCATCGGGAAAAAGAGCACGGAAATTACGAGCGACACAACAGCATGTCAACCCATCGACAGGCGCACGAAACCCATGAGCCAGATGGAACAGATGAATCCATCGCAGAAATGCTCGCTGGTCAACTTGCTTTTGCGCGTTTAATTCTTTGGCCATGTCAAACTCGGCTGCCACAAAGACCGCAATCACGCCGCTGCGGGAGGAAGATTTTCCGGAATGGTATCAGCAAGTCATCCGCGCGGCGGAATTGGCCGAGCCGTCGGACGTGCGTGGTTGCATGGTGATTCGTCCGTGGGGTTACGGCATCTGGGAAAACATGCAGCGTCAACTCGACGGAATGTTTCGCGCCACTGGCCACCGCAACGCTTACTTCCCGCTGTTCATTCCACTGAGTTACTTCGCGAAGGAAGCGGAGCACGTTGAGGGCTTCGCCAAGGAATGCGCCGTCGTCACGCACACGCGCCTGGAGGTGGATGCTGACGGAAAAATGAAGCCGGCTAGCGCATTGGCGGAGCCACTCGTAGTGCGGCCGACATCAGAGACGATTATTGGCGCGAGCTATGCTAAGTGGGTGCAATCGTATCGCGACCTGCCAATTCTGATCAATCAGTGGGCGAACGTCGTTCGCTGGGAAATGCGGCCACGCTTATTTTTGCGCACGACCGAGTTTCTCTGGCAGGAAGGCCACACCGTTCATGAAAACGAAGGCGAGGCGCGCGCTGAAACGAGATTGATCTTAGATTTGTACGAAAGGTTTGTCCGAGATCACCTTGCCATTCCCGTTTTCACCGGCGCGAAATCTGAGAGCGAAAAGTTTCCGGGCGCCGTGGAAACACTGACGCTTGAAGCGATGGTGCAGGACCGAAAGGCGATTCAAGCCGGAACGTCGCATTTCCTCGGGCAAAACTTCGCGCGCGCCAGCGGCATCCAATTTCAAAACCGCGAGGGCAAACAGGAATTCGGTTGGACGACAAGCTGGGGAATGACCACTCGGCTGGTTGGCACTCTTGTCATGATGCATGGCGACGATGACGGACTCGTTTTGCCGCCGCGAATCGCGCCGACGCAAATCGTCATCCTGCCGATCGCACCCAAGGAGCAAACGCGCGCGGCAGTCCTTCAGACGTGCGATAAGATTGCAGCGCGCTTGCGCGAGAGTCGCTATGCCGATCTTCCAATCGAAGTGTTAGTCGATCGGCGCGATCTCGGCGGCGGCGTTAAGAACTGGGAATGGATCAAGAAAGGCGTGCCGTTGCGCGTCGAGATCGGACCGCGCGATCTGGAAAAAAATTCGGTCGAACTCAGCCGGCGCCATCAAGCGGCGAAAGCGAAGGAATCGATGCCGATTGAAGAATTCGTTGCGCGTGCACCGGAAATTCTCACGTCGATTCAGGATGCTCTATATGCGCGAGCGAAAAAGTTTCGCGACGCGAACACGCGCGTAATCGATTCGAAAAAAGACTTCTATGATTTCTTTACGCCGAAAAATCCTGCAAAACCGGAAATCCACGGCGGTTTCGCTCTCGCGCACTGGAATGGCTCTCGCGAAATCGAAGAACAAATCAAGAACGACCTCAAGGTCACCATACGCGCCATTCCGCTCGATGATTCCTCCGAGCCGGGTCAATGCATTTTCACCGGTGAACCGAGCGCCCGTCGCGTCATTTGGGCTAAATCGTATTGAAGGCCGGGACGCAATGCGACGTACAGAGCTCCAGCTGCATCTCAGTTGACTCCGCGGTCGCCACTCGCTTAATTCCGGCCTGCCGATGGAATTAAAGCTCTACAGTCGCGAATGGTGCTCGTGGTGTATTGATGCAAAGGATTATCTCAGCGAAAAAGGGTATTGCTTCCGAGAGATTGACGTCGGTAAAGATCGCGAAGCGTACGAGGACATGAAAAAACTTTCCGCGCAAACGTACGTGCCTACGTTTGTGGCGGGCGACAAAGTCCTGGCCAATTTCGATACCGATCAGCTCCAAAAATTTTTAAACGAGCACCAGATCAACCCGTAATGCTTTTCGGCATCCTTCTCACACTCGGTGTGGCCGTGCTCAGCGTCGGCCTGCGCACCTTTCAAAATTCGTATGCGCAAAAGGCGGGCGCGCTCGGTTTTCTCGCCGCCACTTTTCTTGTCGTTTATCTTATTACCGCCAGCTGGGTGTGGGGTCTTGCCGGCGCAATGGCCTGGCTCTTTCTGCCGTGGCTGGAAATTCTCACCCGGATTCGTACGCTCCGGCTTCCGAAGCAGAAACAGCTTCGGCCGAAAAGTCCGCCGTCTGCGGACACTTTCCCAGCGCTCAGTGAGATTACGCGTGAGATCGAGGACGAAGGCTTCGTGCACGTAGGCGACGCTGGATGGGATTGGGAAGATTTTCGGCAATTTTTAATTTTTCCGGTTGTTTTACAGAGAAGAGGATCGAGCCCAAGCGGCGATCTGCCTGAACGAACAACGTGATTTTTCGTTCTATTACCTGCGCATTTCGTCGCGCGCCAGAGACGGTAAGGTTTGGACCACATGGAATTATCCGCTTTCCTATGGCCTGAAACTGACTCCTCTATTCCGCATTAATCGACAGCGGCCGGATCGATCGTTCTGGCAGCTTTACCAGGGTCATCGGGAGTTTCTCCGCAAAAACGGCGTTGATCCCGCTTCGATCGATGCGCTCGATGAAGAGCAAATTGAGAACGAGATGGAGAAGGATCTCCGCGACCAGATCGAGCATAATATTCATAAGGGCGTCCTCAAACAGACCGCGGCAGGGGAGGTCAAATACTCCTGGCGCGGGATGATTTATCTCTGGTGCCAGTTTTTGGTCGATCTGGTGCGGCTGTAGTTTTTCCCGTCATCCCGAGCGGAGCGAGGGACCTCACGGTCGGAGCTTGCGGCAGTCGCGCTACGGAGTGTGAATTCAGCAACTTTTGCGAGATTCCTCGCTTGCGCTCGGAATGACAATTTGCGCGGGATGATTCTCGCACAGCGAGACGCCTACAGGAAAGCGCGACCTGTTCATTTGAACTTGCTTCATTGTGCGCGTGGAGCGATCATTCCAACATGCTGACGCAGCGGCAGAGAAGCGTTCTTGATTTTATTCAGCGCGAGCAACGCGAGAAGGGGATCACGCCCAGCACACGCGAAATCCAAAATCATTTTGGGTTCGCCAGCCAGACATCGGTGATGCAATACATTGCTGCGCTGGAGCGAAAGGGGTTTCTTGATCGCCACGCGCGCAAAGCCCGCGCGTTGATTACTCCATCTATGAAAGTCAGAATCACCGACATTCCAATCTACGGGCAGATCCCGGCCGGCATGTCGGCGTTGACTGAGCAGACGATCGAAGGCCACGTGTCGCTCGATATGCGTTCGGCCAATGTGTTGAAGAATCGCGGCACATTTGCCTTGCGCGTCCGCGGCGACTCAATGATCGGTGCGCACATTTTGGATGGCGATATCGTGATTTTGGAAGACGCCAAAGAAGTGCACAACGGCGATATCGTTGCGGCGCTGATCGACGGCGAAACGTCATTGAAGCGTTACGTGGTCGAGCACGGGCGGCCGTATCTCAAAGCAGAAAACCCGCGCTACCCGGATCTCGTCCCCGCGCGCGAGCTCAAGATTCAGGGCGTGATGGTATCGCTGATTCGGAAACAAGAGCGGCGAAGACGGCACTGAGATAGAGGATCCTGGTCCATCCGCCGCATCAACTGTTCATTTGAACATATAACAAAGTATGCCATTTTTGTCTCAATGGCTGCAAGCGCCAAAATTATCGATCTTCGGAAACTGCTGGCGGAGCGTTTTCCGCATCCCGCCGTCACGACGGCAACGCGTTTATTCACTGGTTTACCTTTTCTTGATCAACCAACGGGTGGCGGATTGCCGCGAGGCGCGATCACCGCATTAATCAGCCCACGAACGAGCGCGGGAAGCGCATCGCTGATTCAAGCCCTCATCCATGGCGCATATCGCGATAATTATTTCGTAGCGCTGATTGATGGGCGCGATTCGTTCGATCCCTGTGGGTTAGATAATTTCTCATTGGTCGAGGTAGTCCCTGCGGCATGTCTGGTCCTCACCCGATATGAAATGGTTGGCAGCGCACAACTTAAACTTGTTCTCGAAAATTCTTGGAACCTGGAAACTTTGGAAAAGCAGGATGCGATTTCCCAGCTGCGAATTGTTGTGAAACGATCGCATGCCAAGTCAGTGGTCAATTAAACTAATGTTCGCCACGATTTATTTGCCGAATTTCTATTTGCAGGCTGCCACCCGGCATCAGCCAGAACTTCGCGAGAAGCCCATGGCTTTGATCGAAGAACAGGAAAGGAAACCGGTCGTCATTCAACTGAACGAGGCCGCAGAAAAAGCCGGAATTCGAAAAGGAATGACTCCGAGTCAGGCTCTGGCGCGATCGTTGCTGGTGGTAATTAAAGTTCGTGCCCGCGCGCAGGAAAAATCGATCCAGGAAATCTTACTTCACTACGCGTTTACTCTCAGTCCCTTTGTCGAAAGCACTGCGCCCGGTCTTTGCACCATTCAATTTACCGACTACCGCGATTTGAAACCAAAACTTGCACAAGTTATTGAGCAATTAGCCGAATGCGAGATCCGCGCTCAAGCCGCGATTGCTCCCACGCCAGATACCAGTTTTCTCGCAGCACATCTGGCCCGGCCAGTTTTGCAGATCGAGAATGCAAAAGAATTTCTTGCTCCTCTAGCGATAGAAACTCTCGCAACATCTTCCCCAGGGTTTTGCTAAGGACATTGCGTGCAATGTCCTTACCGCGCGGCGCACCGGTCCCGGATCAGCGGTTCTTCTTTTTTTTCCCGATTCCCTCTGTCTGCTTTACGACGAATGATTTCACGCGGGCATATTCCTTCTGCACCCCCTTGGCGAAATCGCGTGGTCCGTACTCGAACAGCACAACAAAGCAAAAAGTGAAAAGGATGAAGAGGCCGAACCAGAAAAGCCCGCGCAGCAGCGCCATGTAAAAGAGTAGCCGCTGCGGATGAGGCGATCAATAGCCGTACAACACCTTGAACCGGATGGCGAAGCTGCCAAGCTATTTGGCCATGCGCGTGCCGTTGCTTGATCTTAGCGAACAATACCGTGCCCTAAATGAGCCGATTCGCGAAGCGATTGATGAGGTCCTGGCGAGCCATCGTTTCATTCTCGGACCAAAAGTACAGGCGTTCGAAAAGGCAATCTCCGCGTATTGCAACGTGCCGCATGCTGTAGGTGTTTCATCTGGAACAGATGCGTGGCTGGCGATCCTAATGGCGCTTGGAATTGGGCCAGGCGACGCAGTCATCACCACGCCTTACACGTTTTTCGCCACAGCCGGATGCATCGCTCGCGTCGGCGCGAGACCACTTTTCGCCGACATCGATCTTGAAACGTATAATATTCGTCCGTCAGCGATCCAAGAATACGTCGAGAAGAATTGCCAGGCTGATTCGGGTGGCGCATGGAGAACAAATCGCGGAGAGAAAATCCGCGCCATCGTTCCAGTTCATTTGTTCGGTTTATGCTGTGACATGAACGCGCTCTATGAAATTTCGCAACACTTCCAGTTCGATCTGATCGAAGACGCAGCGCAGGCGATTGGCGCGGAGTTTCCGTTCGGAGAAAGCGCCGCCAAAGCCGGAACGATGGGCGAAGTTGGTTTCTTTAGTTTTTATCCTTCAAAGAATCTCGGCGCCGCTGGTGATGCAGGGATGATCGTCTGCCGGGATGAGGCGCTCGCGAAAAAGTTACGAGCTTTTAGAGAACACGGCATGGAGCCGCGCTATTTTCACCATGTCATTGGAGGCAATTTTCGCTTGGACGAGATCCAGGCTGCAATTCTGGGCGTTAAGCTTCCATTTTTGGAAAAGTGGGCGGCTGCGCGGCGAGCAGCGGCGGATTTTTATAACGCAGAATTTGCCCGCGCGGGATTGACGGAAAAAATCACTCAACCCGCAGAGCCCTATCGCGATCGCGGCCTAACGAATCATCACGTGTTTCACCAATTCGTTATCCGCGCGCCAATGCGCGATGCGTTGCGTGAGCATCTGGGCAAACGCGAAATTGAGACGGCGATCTACTATCCGCTCGGGCTTCATGAGCAAAAATGTTTTGCGTATCTCGGCTATAAGAAAGGAGATTTTCCCGAGGCCGAGCGCGCCGCACGCGAAACGCTGGCGTTGCCTATTTACCCGGAGATTTCCCGCGAAGCACAGCGATTTGTAGTTGGGGCGATCGCCGACTTCTACAGCTGACCCGATGCCTGCCTGTAGGGGTCCTTCGTCACGCCGCCGCAGCAATGACGAATGACGAATGACGAAGCACGAAGGAATGACAAAGCTCGAATGGCGAAGCCCGGGGCAACGCTTTAACGTTTAACGATTTAACGTGGCGGAAGCATTCGTCATTGGATATGAGCTGTCGTCGCGCCTTCAAAGCACTTGCGAGCCACACAACGCGAGCCTATATGAATCGCTCGCGAAAGGAGGGTAGGTACCGAAGTGGCCAAACGGGGCAGACTGTAAATCTGCTGGCTTTACGCCTTCGCTGGTTCGAATCCAGCCCTGCCCAAATGCCCTGGCGGAACCGTTGTTCGCGAAGTCGTCAGTGGCCTCTTCGCGGGCCGCCACCTTCGCGACGACCACCGTATCCGCCGCCGCCGCCGTACCCGCGTCCACCGCCGCCGGGCGGTCGCGATTCTCGCGGGCGCGCTTCATTCACGGTCAAGGATCGGCCTTCGATGGAGTGGCCATTGAGTTTCGAAATGGCGTTTTGAGCGTCCTCGTCCGAGCCCATGGTGACGAAAGCAAAGCCACGCGACTTGCCGGTGAATCTGTCCTGCATGAGAGTGACTTCCTGCACAGCGCCAGCCTGTGAGAAAAGCTCCTGCAGTTCGTTCTCCGTGGTGTTGAAGGGGAGATTGCCTACGTATAATTTAGTTCCCATTGAGTTTATTCAAATGCTTCGAATAGGAAAGCAATAGAAAATCGCGAAGCAATTTTTTCCTTCCAACCATGGCTCAAGCAGGCAACCCGAATGAAAAAGTCAGTGCTCGCGTTGCCGTTGTGGCTGCAGGCGTGGTCAGCCCGTTAGGAGTTGGACTGGCCGAAACACTCGAATCGTTGCGCAAGGCGCGAGATTGCGTGAGCCCAGTTACGCGATTTTCGGTCGCGCAATGCCGATGTAAAACCGCGGGTCAAGTCCCCGATGACCGCCTGCTTGCCGGCCCGGATGAAGGGCGTCGAAGCCGCCGCCTGCATCGCGCGTCGCACATGATGATTCAGGCGTTAAAGGAGGTTCTAACGCAGGAACCTCAATTTGAACCGGAGTTGACGGTAATCGGAACAACGAGCGGCGGCATGTCTTATGGCGAACGTTACTACCGCTCATTGCGTCAAGCCGAGGAGCTGCGGCATGCGCCGACGTGGATCGCAAATTACCCCGCGCAAAAGCCGGTGCTCGATGCTCAGGAGGCCTTTGGAATTTGCGCGCCGTGCCAGGTGATCGCGAACGCATGTGCTTCTGGCACGAATGCGATCGGTCACGCGTTCGAGTGCGTGCGGTCAGGTCGTTATCAGCGCGTCTTAGCCGGCGGTTACGACGCAATCTCGGAAATGGTTTTCGTAGGTTTCGATTCGCTTCAAGCCTCCACGCCTGAGAAATGCCGCCCGTTTGATCGGCATCGCACCGGCATGGTGCTGGGAGAGGGTGCTGCGATTCTGGCGTTGGAAAATCTCGACAGCGCTCAGCAGCGTGGCGTGCCTGTTCTCGCGGAAATTGTGGGCTACGGCATTTCCACAGATAACTTTCACATCACACAACCGAATCCTTCCGGTGTTGGACCGCGGCAGGCGATGGAGCGGGCTCTCCAGAGCGCGCAGGTTTCAGTGAACGAGGTCGATTATATCAATGCGCACGGCACAGCCACCGTGTTTAATGACGCAGCTGAGGGAAAGGCAATTAGCGAATTGTTTAATGGCGTTCCGGTAAGCTCGACCAAGAGCATGATGGGGCATTCACTGGGAGCCGCCGGTGCGGTCGAGGCCGTGTTTTGTTTGCTTGCGCTCCAATATCAGTTTCTGCCATCCAACATCAATTTCAGCGCTTCAGACGACGATCTCGATTTGAACATCGTGGCGAACGAAACGCGACCGGCTGTTCTGCGCACGGTGCTTTCAAATTCCTTTGGCTTCGGCGGTACCAATGCCTCGATTCTGATGGGTAAATTCCAAGCATGAGTCTCGCGATTGCCGGTATGGGGTGGGTGACACCTCTCGGGCGCGGCGTCGATTCAGTTTGGGAACGGTTACTTCACGGCGATGAAGCATCCGCGACAACGATTTCCGAAGAGTTCGGTGATCGATCTTACAGCGTCTTCCGCGTACCGGAATCAGCTCTAACTGGTTTCGCGCATCCTCGGCTCCGCCGGGCGAGCGCGCTTTCTAGATTTGCAGCGGCAGCAGCTCTGGATGCATTGCATGCGGCCGGAGTAAAGATCGATTCGCAGAATGCCGAAAAAATCGCGCTCATCTTCGCCATCTCAAATGGCGGCGTGATTTACACGAAACGTTTCTATCGCGACATCGTGAACGAAGGCGCCCAATCGGCCAGCCCACTTTTGTTTCCGGAAACCGTCTTCAATGCACCGGCGAGCCATCTTTCGGCAATTCTTGGTATTACTGGTGCCACTTATACTTTGCTAGGTGACGGAGCCGTGGGTGTCGCAGCGATAAAGATGGCCGAAGACTTGATGGCCAATGAGGCAATTGACCATTGCCTGATCGTCGGAACCGAAGAACTCGATTGGTTGTTATGCGATGCATATCGGCGATGGCGATTGCTTCGTGCGGCGCCTCCGATCGAGCCCTTCAGCAAACAGAAGCGAGGAATGATCTTGAGCGAAGGCGCAGGAGCAATACTGCTTGCGCGCGAGGGCGGATTCGCAATCGAATTTGCTCATCCGGTCGGATATTTTACGAAGCGCGCGGAAGCCGTGGAAATTCTGAAGCGGATTCTGCGTGATCTCAGTCTAAGGGAAATTGATCTTGTCGTCTCGAGTGCGAACGGAACGTTCGTCGATGAAGCGGAGTGCCGAGCGCTCAAGGCGGTGATTCCAAATGCGCTTGTTTACACTGGCAAACCGGCCTTGGGCGAAAGCGTAGGTGCTGCAGGACTGTGGCAGGTCATCCTGGCGACCCAGGCCTTGCGTTCTGCCGAGCTTCCGCCTGTGCTTCACGCAGATCCAGCCATTGCGTTGCCGCTTCCGCTTTCACGCACGCCCATGACAGGAGCGCGCCGCGCAATCGTTTTAAGCTGCGGACTCAATCAGCAAGCGGCAGGATTGCGACTGGCAATCCGGTGAACAGGCGGCTCCGCCGTCGGCGTTTTTTGCCGTTTAGCGTCCCATAGGACCCATGTTGACGAAACGCGCTTCGACCGCGACGCTCGATTTGTCCCGCAGACGCGGGATAGTCCTCGCGCATGGCCATTGAAGTAAAAATTCCCGCAGTTGGTGAATCCATCACCAGCGGCGTCGTCTCCGCCTGGCACAAGAAGTCCGGCGAGTTCGTGAATGAAGGGGAAACGCTCTTCACGCTCGAGACCGACAAGGTTTCCACCGAGATCGTTGCAGAAAAAGGCGGCTTGCTCGAAACCAAAGTGCCCGAAGGCCAGGAGGTGAAGATCGGGGAAGTAGTGGCGACGATCGACGATTCAAAGCACCGACCGGAGGAAAAGAAAGTCCCGGAGGCAAAGAAGGCTGAGAAGCCTGCGCAGAAAAAGAAAGAGCCTGAGGAAGAGAAGAAAGAGCCAGAGGCCGCGGAAAAAACTGTCGAAGAAACGCAGGAAAAGGCGCTGCCACAAAAAGAAAAACCTTTGTCCCCCGCCGTTCGGCACGTCGTTGAAGAAAAGAAACTTGAGCCGGAGAAACTCCACGGCACTGGGAGAGGCGGCCGTCTGACCAAGGCAGACGTGTTAGCCGCGGTGCAAGAGCGCGGCGAAAGGGAACCTGTAGGGGAAGCTGTTAGCTTCCCCGGGACGTCAGCGCCGTCCTCTACAGTTGAACCATCTGCGGATGGCCGGTTCATCCGCAAGAAAATGTCGCCGTTGCGCCGTAAGATCGCGCAGCAATTGGTGATGGCGCAGCACACCGCAGCGATCCTCACCACGTTTAATGAATGTGACATGAGCGCCGTGCAGGAATTGCGCCGGAACAAACAAGAGGAGTTTACTAAAAAGAATGGCGTCAAACTCGGTTTGATGTCGTTCTTCATTAAGGCCTGTGTGGAAGCGCTCAAAGCCGTGCCCGTGGTCAACGGCCGCATCGAGGACGACGATTTCATCCAAAACAACTTCTGCGATATCGGCGTAGCCGTCGGGACGGAACGTGGCCTTGTCGTGCCGGTGGTGCGCGATGCGGACAAGAAGAGTTTTGCCGATTTGGAGCGCGACATTGCCGATTACGCCGCGAGAGCGCGTGAAGGCAAACTGAAAATCGAAGATCTGCAGGGCGGCACATTCACTATCACAAATGGCGGAGTGTATGGATCACTCTTCGCCACGCCAATCTTAAACCCGCCGCAGAGCGGCATTCTCGGCATGCACAAGATCATGCCGCGACCGGTCGCGGTGGACGGGAAAGCGGAAGTTCGCCCGATGATGTATCTGGCGCTCAGCTACGATC
>WNFT01003153.1_pt1 | contig 14201 bp, 13 predicted proteins | sample 5400191 | NCBI WGS metagenome assembly WNFT01 (sample SAMN13153359, study PRJNA577476) | soil metagenome | isolation source: 80 cm saprolite under Madrone tree | place: USA:California | collected 2016-06-14
GCGGCGCGAGAGCCGGTCCACGCCGCCTCGCACCATGTCCTTCGCCCGATCGACCACGCCGCCTCGCACCATGTCCTTGGCCCGATCCATCACCGCCGCCACCGTGCCGGCGACGAGGTTGCCAGGCGGCTGATCGGGCGCGCGCGGGTGCGGTCGGGTCGGCGCGAGCTTCTTTGCCTTCTCCATCCGCTCTCCTAGCTCCTCGAGCAAGTCCTTTCCCAGCAGCCGGCGCGCCTTGGGGAACAGGTCGTCCTGCTCCTCCTCGACATGGTGCCGGACGCTCTCCATCAGGACCTTGAACTTCGCATCGAACCGCTCGTCCTCGGAGTCCATCTTCTCCAGCTCGGAGAGCGTCCACTTCACCACGTGGTGCTCCTCGAGCGACTCGAGCACCGTATCCGCGGCTTCCTTCAACGCGCGCACGTCCGCCTTGAGCGCAGCAGTGCGCACCGCCGGATAGAAGAGCATCTCCTCGATCGCGGCGTGGATGGCGAGCTCGCGGATCACCTTCATGACGATCTTCTGCTTCGATCTGTGCGCGCGCTCGGTGAGCTTTTCGAACTGGCGGAACAGCTGCTCGACTTCGCGGTGGTCGTGCTGCAGCAGGGCGATGGCGTCCATTGCGGGAACCTCCTGGCTGCAGAGTGTGCATCCAGATTCCGACGCGCTCGCCCGCCCGGTTGGAAACGCATCGGCTGGAGCAACGGAGCGCTCACCGCGACGGGGGCGTATCTCCCTCGTCCTCCGGTTCAGGCAGCGGGCTGCGGATGGAACGGTAAGGCAGCACGCTCCCGCGCTGCTCCGCCGGCAGCCGATCCAGCAGGTCGCGCATGCTCAGCCCGGAGACGGGGTGCACGGCGGAAGGAGCGATCTCCGCCAACGGCACCAGCGCGAATGCCCGAGCCTCCAGAAGCGGGTGCGGGATGCGCAGACCCGTCTCCTCGACCAGCCGCTCGCCGTACAGCAGCAGATCGAGGTCGATCTCCCGCGACCCCCACCTCTCGCGGCGGATGCGCCCCATCCGCTCCTCCATCGCCTGCAGGCGCTGCAAGGTGGCGCGCGGTGAAAGCAGCGTCCCGATCTGCGCGACTGCGTTCAGATAGCGGGGCTGCGGCGGGCCGATCGGCTCGCTCTCGTACGCGAGCGAGACCCGCCGGAGCGAAAACCCAGGTTCGCGGGAAAGCAGGGCCACCGCGTTCGCCAGGTTGGCGAGGCGATCGCCGAGATTCGAGCCGAGGCCTATGAAAGCCTCGATCATGGCACCGCCTCTCGCAGGAACCGTTCGAGCATGGCGTACGCGCGGTGCAGCGCCTCCTCCGGGCAGCTCTCGCCGTGCTGATGCGCCTGCGCCTGCTCGCCGGGGCCGAAGTTCGCGGCGGGGATGCCCGCCTGCGCCAGCTGCGCCACGTCCGTCCAGGCCTGCTTGGCTTCCAGGGGTGCCGCCGTCAGCGCCCGCAATTCCTGAAGCAGGGCGTTGTCGAGGATCACGGGTCCGCTCGGGGCGCGATCCGTCACCGTCGCAATGGCGCCGAATCGCCGCGCCAGCGCCTGCACTTCGGCTTCCGCCTCCTCGACGCTCCGGCCGGGAGCGAAGCGGAAGTTCAGGTTGAGATCGCACCGCGCGGGCACCACGTTGCGTCCCGTGAATCCCTCGATGCGGGTCGCGGTCATCACCTCGCGGTAGAGCAGCTCGCCGATCCGCACTTCCCGGGGCGGCTCTGCCGCCAGATGCGAGAGCAGCGCGCCAGCCTTGTGGATCGCGTTCTCGCCCTGCCAGGGTCTCGCCGAATGCGCGCTGCGGCCGTGGAACGTCAACGTCGCGTGCATGGAACCGCAGCAGCCGACCTGGAGCGACAGGTCGGTGGGTTCCAGGCAGAGCGCGAACGATGCGCGCCTCAGGTCCGGGCGCTTCTCGAGCGCGGCGCGAAGACCATTCTGCGCGATCGGCCCCTCTTCGCGGTCATAGAAGAGCAGCACCAGGTCGAGCGGGAGCGGGCCACGATCGAGGCGCTTCCAGAGCTCGATCATCACCGCCAGGGCGCCCTTCATGTCGCTGGCTCCCCGCCCGTACACGCGCCCGTTCTCGCGGCGCGCCGGAAAGTCGCCTTCCTGGAGCGGGATCGTGTCCAGGTGCCCCGCGAGAAGAACGGCGGGCCGCGCGCCCGAGACAGCGCCGCACACGACGGCGTTGCCGATGCGCTCGCCACCGGTCTCGCGCGCGACGTAAGCGGCGATCTCCGCTTCCTCCCCGACCGGGCTGCGGATCTCGCAGAGTTGGAGCGTGCGGGCTGCGACGTCCATCAGACCGGGACTCCGAAGTCCCGGAGCGCAGAGTTTAGCGACGTCTTGCGGTCGGTGCTCTGCGTGCGGGTGCCGATGATCAGCGCACACGGCGTCAGGTACTCGCCCGCCGGAAAGCTCCGCGGGCGCATGCCGGGGATCACCACGCTGCGCGCCGGGATCATTCCCTTGATCACCTTTTCCTTCGTTCCCGTCACGTCGTGGATGGGCGTGCTCGATGTGAGCACCACTCCCGCGCCGAGCACCGCCTCCTCCTCCACCAGGACGCCTTCGACGACGACGCACCGGCTGCCGATGAACGCGCCGTCCTCGATGATCACCGGCCGCGCGCCGGGCGGCTCGAGCACCCCTCCGAGCCCCACGCCGCCCGACAGGTGCACGCCGCGGCCGACCTGGGCGCAGGAGCCGACCGTCGCCCAGGTATCGACCATGCTGCCCGCGCCGACGCGCGCCCCGATGTTCACGTAACCGGGCATCACGATCGCGCCCTTCTCGACGTGCGCCCCGTAGCGCACGACCCCCGGCGGGACCACGCGGAAGTCACCTGCCGGCCGCTTGGGCGGGATCTTGTCGAAGAACCGGAGATCGCCTGCCGCGTAGACCTCGCTCTGCGCCAGGCTGAAGAACAGGTTGATCGCTTGCTGGATCCAGCCGTGGATCGTCCAGCCCGTCGATCCCTTCTCCGCGACGCGCAGCGTGCCCTGATCGAGCCGGTAGATCACCTCGCGCACGGCATTGGCGTGGCGATCGAGGGAGGCGCGGTCCGGCTGCGCCTCCTCCACGGCCGCGCGCAAGGCCTCCGCGGACGCCTGGGGGAGCCTCAGCTCTGTCGCAGCGGGATCCTGCATGCGCCGTGAACGCTAACACAGCTCTATGCTGCGGGAAGGCCGGTGGCGATCGTCTCCGATTCCCCGTTGACCTCTCCGGACGCCGGCGGTGGCCCTGCGTCGGGGAGGCTGACGGCAAAGGTGGTGCCCTGCGCGTCGGAGCGCGCGTCGACCGAGCCGCCATGCGCGCGTGCGATCTCGCGGACGATGAACAGGCCGAGCCCGAGGCCGCGCGGGTGCGCATTCTCCGCGCCTTGGCCCCGCTGGTAGGGCTCGAACAGGTGTTCGCGCAACCCAGCCGCGATGGCCGGACCCTGGTTGTGGACCCGGATCTCCAGGGCACCTGCCGCGTCTCGCGACAAGGACACGGTGACCGGCGCATCGGCCGCGCCGTACTGGAGCGCGTTGGAGACGAGATTCGACACGAGCTGAGAGACGCGATCCGGGTCCCAGGAGCCGGACAGGCCTACCGCGTTGCTCTGGAGGCGAATCTCCCGCCCCGGATTCGTCTCGCGCAGCTCCTCGATCGCGCGCTCGACGATCGCAAAAGCATCCATGGCGCTCGCGCGCGCCGGAATGCCCTTGCCCAGGCGCGCGTAGGTGAAGTCGATCAGCAACCCGGCGAGCGCATCGATGCGGGTGGCGCTGCGCAGGATGCGATAGAGCGCGTTGGCCTGCGCCGGCTTCAGCTCTTCCCTCTTCTGCAGCAGCATCTGCGCCGACACCAGTACCGCCGTGAGCGGATTGCGCAGATCGTGTCCGGCGATCGCGATCAGCCGCTGTTGATACTCGAGCACCCGCGCCTGTTCCTCGCGGCGCCGCAGATCATCCCGCACGGCGAGGGCAGCGGCGGCTGCGAGGATGAGGAGGAGGACCGCGCCGCCCACGGTCACCGCTGTGGACCACCGGTCGGCGCGCGTCAGTCGCCCGAGCCGCTTCACGAGCAGGCTGGTCTCCTCGTCCTCCATCCCGGCGAGGAGGAGGCGGCCCTGCTGCGTGAACCCGGCGGCCTCGTCGTGAACGAGCGGCGCCCGATCCCCGCCGCGGCGCCGCTCGATCGGCGCGCGCAACGCTTGTGTCCTGCTCTGAAGCAGCGCCCGGAGCGCCGCGATGCGCTCTTGCTGATGGGAATCGTCGCGAGTGAGCGAGGCCAGTTTCTCGACCTCTCTCGCCATCTCATCTTCGGCCTTGCGGAACGACTCGAGGTAGTCCTCGCGCCCCTCGAGCAGGTAGCGGCCCTGTGCCGACTCCGCCTCCGTCGCGAGCGTCGAGACGCGCGCGATCGAGAGCCGCACCTCCTGCGCGCGTAGGATCCAGCGCGACCAGTCGCGCCGCGCGGACAGCGAACGGAGCGATGCGGCGGTGACGGCACCGATGGCTAGCAGGGCCGCTGCGAATGCTACGACGCTGCGCACTGTGAAATCGTGCGCCGCCTCCCGGCTGCTCCGCAAGCGGAGCGGCGAAGCGCCGACCGGTACCGTGCATCAGGCCGGCCAGGCTCCGGCAGCCGCCCGGCAGTCGGCGACGGTGGGAACCATCGCCAGCCGGATGAACCCCTCGCCTTCGGCGCCGAACTGCGTTCCGGGAACCACCAGGATGTTCCGGGCCGCAAGGCGGGCCGCGTATCCCTCGCTGGTCTCGCCGGGAGGGACGCGCACCCACAGATAGAAGGCTCCTTCTCCGCCCACCTCCAGCCCGAGCTTGCGCAGGTGGGCGAGCAGCACCTCCCGCTTCTGCGCGAAGACCCTGCGGCGCTGTTCGACGTGCGCATCGTCGCTCCACGCGGCGATCGCTGCCTGCTGCACGAATGCCTGGGAAGCGACGCCGAAGTTCGCGCGCGCCTCCCGCAGCCAGCGCATCACCTCGGGATCGCCGGCGATGAACCCGCTCCGGTAACCGGTCATGCCGCTGCGCTTCGAGAGGCTGTGGATGGCGATCAATCCGCGGCGCGAGATCTGCAGGGCCGAGTGGGGCGCCTCGTGCACGTAGAGATCCACGTACGGTTCGTCGCAGACGACGAGAAAGCCGTGCTCGTTCGCCAGCCGCGCGAGCTTCTCGTGGTGCGCCCGCGGCGCTCCCGCTCCCGTCGGGTTGTGCGGATAGCAATCGAACCAGAGGCTGGTCCTGCGAAATTCTGCGGCCGGGATCGCGTCGAGATCGGGCAGGAACTGCCGCTCGGCGCGCAAGGGATACGTGCGCGGGGTCGCGCCCGCGAAGAGGATCGCGCGTTCGTACACCGGGTATGCCGGGTCGGGGTACCAGCACAGCGGCCGATCAGGGCTCAGCGCGCAGAGCGGCAGGTGGAACAACGCCTCCTTCGCTCCCGCGCAAGGCAGGATCTCGGTGTCCGGATCGAGTGAGAGCGCGAAGCGGCGCTGCAGGTAGCCCGCGATGGTCTTGCGCAGCGCGGGCGCCCCCGCGATCGACGGATATTGCGAGACCTCGGGTACGCCGTCGCGCAGCGCCTTGCGGATGAATTCGGGAGTCGGCTCGCGCGGGTCGCCGATCCCGAAATCGAACACGGGCCTGCCCGAGCGCAAGGCGGCCTCGCGCTGCGCATTCGCCGTCTCCTGCATGTACCCGGCCAGCCGGGAGAGCAGAGGGTTCACTCGGCGCGCACCTCGTTGCGGAGCACGCCGACGCCCTCGACCTCGACCTCGACGACGTCGCCGGCGCGGATGGGACCGACTCCGGCCGGGGTTCCCGTCGTGACCACGTCTCCGGGCTCCAGGGTCATCCCCGCAGTGATGAACGCGAGCAGGCGCGGGACGGGAAAGACCTGGTCCTTCGTGCGCCCGTCCTGCTTCACCACGCCGTTGACGCGGCACTGCACGCGCAGGTTCGACCAATCGAGGCCGACCGTGACCCAGGGCCCCACCGGACAGAAGGTGTCGAACCCCTTGGCCCGCGTCCACTGCCCCTCGGCGCGCTGGATGTCGCGGGCTGTCACGTCGTTGAGGCAGGTGACGCCCGCGACCGCCTTCGCGCACTCGGACTCGGATGCACGCCTCAGGCGCTTGCCGATGATCACGGCAAGCTCCGACTCGTGATGGATCTCCTTCGAGATGGACTGCGGCGGCAGGACGATCGCCTGCCCGTGGCCGATCAGCGCGCTGGTCGGCTTCATCAAGAGCAGCGGCTCCTTCGGCACCTCGCTGGCGAACTCCTTGGCGTGATCGACGTAGTTCTTCCCGATCCCGACGATCTTGCGGGCAAGACCCCAGGGGAGGAGCTGGACGCCGGCGAGCTTGCGCTTTCCTCCGACGCGGCGCCCGCCGCGCAGCATCGGGTCCAGCCCCGAGATCTCCTCGATCTCGTCGCCCATGACGACGCCTTCGAGGATTTCGCCGTCCTTCCCGAGAAAACGCGCAATCTGAGTCATGTCCGCAGCCCGAGTACGTCCTGCATGTCGTAGAAGCCGGGCTTTCTCCCCGCAATCCAGCGCGCTGCCCGGATCGCGCCGCGGGCGAAGTTGTCGCGGCTGGTCGCCTCGTGGGTCAATTCCAGACGCTCTCCGTCCGCGAGGAAATGGACCGTGTGCTCGCCGACGACGTCGCCACCGCGCAGCGACTGCAGGCCGATGCTGCCCTTTTTCCGGGGACCGGTATCGCCATGGCGCGCGTACACGAACGACTGCTCCACGCCCAGACCGAGCGCCTCCGCGGCGATCTCCGCGAGCCGTGCCGCGGTGCCGCTCGGCGCGTCGCGCTTCATCCGGTGGTGCATCTCGACGATCTCCACCTCGTAAGCCGGTCCCAGTGCACGCGCCGCCTCCGCCACCAGCCGGAAGAGCACGTTCACGCCCACGCTCATGTTGGGGGCGAGGAGCAACGGGATGCGGCGCGCGGCGGCGTGTAGGTCGTTCTTCTGCTCGGCGGCAAACCCGGTAGTGCCGATCACCAGCGCGATGCCTCGCCCGGCACAGACGGACGCGTGCTGCAGCGACGCGGAAGGGGCGGTGAAATCGATCACCACGTCTGCGCCCTTGCCCAGCGCATCCTCGATTCCCGCCATGATTGCGATGCCGTCGGCATCGCGGCCCACGTGCTCGCTGCCGGCGCGCTCGAAGGCACCGGTCACCGCGAAGTCCTTCTCCTCGCGGAGGGCGGCGAGGATGCGGGAGCCCATCCTGCCGCCCGCGCCGGCCACGACGGCCCGGATCACAGCAGGCCGCCGTACTCGCGCATCGCCGCCTCGACGCGGACCGCGCCCGACTGGGAAATGGGAACCAGCGGGAGCCGCAGCTCGGGAGAGATCCTTCCCATCCGATACAGCGCGTGCTTCACGGGCATCGGGTTGGTCTCGCAGAACATCGCCTTGACCAGGCTCACGAACCTGGTCTGCGCGCGCTGCGCCTTCGCCAGATCGCCGGCAAAGAACGCGTCGCAAAGCCCCGCCATGTCCGCCGGAGCGATGTTTGCCACCACGCTGATCACGCCGTGGCCGCCGGATGCCATCGTCGGCAGCGTGAACATGTCGTCGCCGGCGAGGAGGGCGAAATCCGGCGGTATGCCCGCCGCCTGGATCTCCGCGATCCGCACGACATTCCCGCTCGCCTCCTTCACGCCGATGATCCCGGGAAGCTTCGCGCAGCGCGCGACGGTGTCCGCGAGCATGTCCACCGACGTTCGCGAGGGGACGTTGTAGAGCACCACGGGCAGCCCGCCCTGCTTGGCGACCGCCTCGAAGTGGCGGAAGAGCCCCTCCGGAGTGGGCTTGTTGTAGTAGGGCGTCACCACCAGCGCGGCATCCGCGCCGGCCTCCTTTGCCCGCTGCACGTTCTCGATCGTCTTGCGCGTATCGTTGCTGCCGCAGCCGGCGATCACCGGTACCCGGCCGCGCGCCTCCTCGGCACAGGCCCGAACGATGCGGAAGTGCTCGTCGGCGGTGACGGTCGCGCCCTCCCCGGTGGTGCCGCACGGAACCAACCCGGCAGTGCCCTTTTCGATCTGCCACCGCGCGAGCGCGCGCAGCGCGGCCTCGTCGACCGCACCGTCCCGGAAGGGGGTGACCAGTGCGACCATGGAACCGCGCAGCCTGCTGCTCATCGCTCGCTCCCTTACGGCGACTCGCCGCGGATCAAGTCTTTATAACTCTCGCGGGCGCGAATCACGCGCCAAGAGCGCCCGTCCACCAGCACTTCCACCGGCCGGGGACGGGCATTGTACTGCGAGGCCATCGCCATCCCGTAGGCGCCCGCTGTGCGCAGGACGAGGAGGTCGCCGGCTTCCAACGGAGGAACCCGGCGCCGTTTTGCCAGCACGTCGGCGCTCTCGCAGACCGGGCCGACCACGTCGACCACCTCCGTGCCCCGGCGGGGCCGGGCGACGGGCTCCACCTCATGGTAGGCCTGATACAGCGCCGGGCGCAGCAGGTCGTTCATGGCGGCGTCGACCACCACGAACCTGCGCGATCCGTGCCCCTGCTTGCGCAGCAAGACCCGTGCAAGGAGCACCCCCGCGTTCGCGGCCAGGAGCCGCCCCGGCTCCACCAGCACCTTCACGTCCAACCCCTCGAGCACACGCACCAGCGCTTCGCCATATTGCCGGGGCGAGGGAGGCTCCGGTCCATCGCCGTAGGGGACGCCGAGACCGCCCCCCATGTCCAGGCGCCGGATGTCGTGGCCGTCCTCCCGCAGCCGTAACACCAAGGCCCGCATCTTCACCGCGGCCTCCGCGAAGGGCTTCAGCGAAGCGATCTGGGAACCGATGTGGCAGGCGACGCCCACTGCCCGGATTCCGGGGAGCGAAGCCGCGAGCCGGTACGTCCTGACCACGCGCTCGGCGGGTATACCGAACTTGCTGGTGGACAGGGCAGTGGCGATGTGGGGGTGGGTGCGAGCGTTCACCTCGGGATTCACGCGCAGCGCGACGGGCGCCACTCTCTTCTTGCGCGCCGCGATGCGCGAGAGCTGCTGCAGCTCCTCCTCGCTCTCGCAGTTGAACTGGAGGATGCCCGCGTCCAGCGCGGCCGCCATCTCTTCCTGCCGCTTGCCGACGCCCGAGAAGACGACCTTGCGCGGGTCCCCGCCTGCCTGCAGCACGCGGAAGAGCTCTCCACCGGAGACGATGTCGAAGCCGAGGCCCTCGCGCGCGAGCAACGCGAGCAGGGCGAGATTCGGCGCGGACTTCACCGCGAAGCAGGCGAGGAGGTCGAGTCCCCGAAGCGCAGAACGGAACACCCGCGCGTGGCGGAGCAGGGTCGCCGTCGAGTAGACGTACGCCGGCGTTCCCACTTCTTCGGCCAGCTCGGACAGCGGCACGTCCTCGCAGCACAGCTGGCCCTTGCGGCGCTGGAAGTGATTCACCGGGCTCCCCCGTCCGCCGTTCCCGCGTCCGGCCCGACCTCGGGAGCGGGTGGTCGGGGCGGTCCCCTCACCCCGCAGACGACCAGCGTGGAGGTGGCGAGGACGATGAGCGCGCGGACCAGGCGCCTCATCGGACTAGAACGGGATCGCCAGAAGCAAGCGCACCGCGTGCGCGATGGAGGCGCCTTGACCCGTGGCTACGTTGCGGAGGCCGTCGAAAGGCACGAGCATGCCGTAGGCCAGCCCGGCGTGGAACTTGTCGGACGTGTCGTATGTGATGCCGACGTTGAACTCGAGCCCGAGCGGCCGGGCCTGGCCGGGCGTGTTTTCCGGGTACCAGGCCTGCGAGTACATCCCCGAGAGGATCAGCTCGAAGCCCGTATCGTCGCCACCCCCGGTCTTGCGGCCGGTCGGGCGGTAGCGCATCGACGGCTTCAAGTACCAGGCGCTGGTCACCGACGTGACCAGGTTCCGGAACAGGATCATGTCGACGTTGAACGCCCGGTTGAACATGAAGTTGTTGATGCGCGCATGACCGCCGGTCGTGGTGGAGAAGTCGAGATGGCTCCCGTCGATGTCGCCGATCCCGGCCGCTTGCGACGGCTGCTGGCCGGGTGCCGCCGGCTGGACAGCGCCCGACCCATTGCGCCATGGCCGAGCGCCAAAACCATACGCGCCCTTGTCGCCGGAAGCGGCCCCGAACTCCAGACCGAAGAGCAGCGCATCGGCGGAGAGCACGGCGACGTCCGTCTGCAGGGCACCGCCCACCTGGAAGAAGTTGACCCCGCGGGTGAGCTGCGCAGCCACGTCAGGAGGGACGGTGCCGATGTCGAAGTCGGACTGCTGGTGCGTGCCGACGCTGCCGAGGTTGAACGCGATCTCCGTGTCGAGCCGCCACTTGCGGCGCTTGAGCGAGAGGAACGCGTCCGGCTGGTAGATCTTGGCCGCCCGCCGGACGACGTGCGATCGCAGCGTTCCGGTCGAATCGGTGGCGCTCACCGGCGTGTCCCAGGGTTGAGTGCGGTAGTCGACCACGACGCCGTAGTTGAACACCCACTGGTTCGCTTCGAGCTTGCGCTTGATCTCCTCGGCCGTGTCGACGCGGGTGACCTCCAGCGCCAGCCGGTAGCCGTCGTCCAGGGTATCGAGGTCGACGGTGCGCCCGAGCTCCCCTTTCTCTCCCGTGGTGCCGGCGCCCTTGTCCAGGATGTCGAACATCACCGACAGGTGGTGTCCCTTGAACTCACGCGGCGCAAACGCGATCCGGTCGTAGGTGTCGCCGTAGTCGCAATCGAGGCAGTTGCCGTCGTTGTGCAGGATCCCTAGGCCCCAGTGATAGCCCATGCGGCCGAAGAGCAGCTCGCCGAGCTGGGTGTTCACCCTGCCCCAGACGCGCTTCACGTTGACGGTGCCGGAACCGCGCCGCGCCGCCAGGACGGAGAGCGGCGTGAACGGGTCGAGATAGGCATCCGTCGCCGGGCTGCTGCCGAGCAGGACGTTGTCGAGGATGTCCGCCTGGAAATAGATCGAGAGGTCCTCGCTCACCGCCAGCGTGGGCTCGAAGCGGAAGCGGAAGTTCGCGTCTGACTGGCTGTTGTTGCCGCCGGTGCCGATGAACGGGCCTGGGAAGAGAAAGAAGCCCGCGGGATCGGAGCCGCGCCCGAGCCGCATGTTGTTGAAGAACTCTCCTCGCATGCGCAAATATCCGTGCGGCTGGAACAGGTTGACGCGCTGCTTGAGCGATTCCACCGCCTCGCTGTCCTGCACGCGCGCCTGCGAGTCCTGCTCGACCCAGGCGGTCTCCTGCTTCACCTCGTCCTTCGTCTTCTGCAGCTCGCGGCGGACCTCCTCCATCACCTGGCGGCGGAATTCTTCTTGATCGAATCCGCGCGGGGCCTGGGCGGTGCTCGCTCCCGCGGCGGCCCCCGCCGGAGCGGAGGTCGTACCCGCCCCTGCTGCCGCAGAATCGGACTTCGAGGGAGCGGCCGCGGTGCCCTGCTCGCCGGTCTTGGTGGAGGTGGAGGGCGCCTGCGAGTCGCCCGTGGACGGAGCCGGCGGCGGGCGCTTCGGCTTCGCCGGAGCCTTGCGCGTAGGGGCAGTCTGGGCCAGAGCGTCGGTCGCGGAGAAGCTGAGAGCGGCGGCGAGACAGAGCGAGCGAAGCATCCGATCCACTCCCGGAAAGCGCAAGCGACGCGCGCGAGTAGCACGCGCCGCGCAGTGGGGTCAAGGAAAGGAAACCTTGCAAACCGCGCCTGCGCGCGTTGAATGCGAGGCATGAACCTCGTCTTCGTGCTGCTGCTGGTCGGCGCGGCGATCGTGGGCGCGGTCCGCGGCGACGTGAAGGCAGTCGGCCAGGGCGCGTTCGAAGGCGCATCGCAAGGCGTGACGCTGGCGATCGGCCTGATCGGCGTGATGGCGCTGTGGCTGGGCTTGATGCGCGTCGCGGAGAAGGCCGGCCTGGTGGAGAAGCTCGCGCGCGCGGCGCGCCCCGTGTTCCGGCCGCTCTTTCCCGCCATCCCCGACGGGCATCCGGCGATCTCCGCGATGCTGCTCAACATCGCCGCGAACATGATGGGCCTGGGGAACGCGGCCACCCCGTTCGGGATCAAGGCGATGGAAGAGCTGGAGAAGCTCAATCCGACGCCGGGCACCGCCACGAACGCGCAAGTATTGTTCCTCGCCATCAACACCGCCTCGCTGCAGCTCGTCCCGACCACCGTGATCGCGCTGCGCGCATCGGCGCGATCGAGCGACCCAGCCGAAGTCCTCCTGCCCACGCTGCTCGCCACGGTGTGCGCGCTCACCGTCGCGATCCTCGCCGCCAAGCTGCTCGAGCGGGTGTGGAAGTGAGACACGCGTTCGAGATCGCCTCGAGCTGGATCCTGATCGCGTTGCTGGTCGGAATCCCGCTCTACGGCTGGGTGAAGGGCGTCAAGGTCTACGAGGCGTTCGTAGAGGGTGCGAAAGAAGGGTTCAACGTAGCCGTTCGCATCATCCCTTTCCTGGTGGCGATCCTCGCAGCCGTGGGCGCCTTCCGCGGCGCCGGCGCCATGGACGCCCTGGCGAAGGTGCTCGCGCCGATCACCGGTCCGCTCGGGCTGCCGGCGGAAGTGCTTCCCATGGCGCTCGTGCGGCCGCTCTCAGGCTCCGGCGCCCTGGGGCTCCTCGGCAACATCTTCGCGACTCCGGGCCTGGGGCCGGACTCGTACGCGGGGCGCCTCGCCTCGGTGCTGCAAGGGTCTACGGAGACGACCTTCTACGTCCTCTCCGTCTATTGCGGATCGGTGGGCATCGTCCGCTACCGGCACGCGCTCGCCGCCGGACTGCTCGCGGACTTCACCGGGCTCACCGCATCCGTGATCATCGCCCGGATGCTCTGGGCATGACCCCGTTTTGTCCTTCGACGCCCGAAGGGTGTTCCGTTAAGGTCCTGCGACCCATGCGCCGCCCCCTGCTCATCGCTGCCCTGCTCTGCGCGGCTTCCTGCAAACGCAGCGAGGACGAGGCCGCGCGCGCGCGCATCTTTTCCCCGGAGCAGCCCGTCGGCGAGCTGCCGGAGGCGAAGGAACAGCTGCAGGCCGGTCAACTCGCCGACGATCCCGCCCTCATGCGGCGCGTCCTGCACATGCAGCGGCGCGAGATCGATCAGCGCATCGGCCCCCACAAGGCGCAGCAGCGGGTGCAATTCGCCTGGTTCCGCGGACCGGGGCTGCCGGACGGCGGCTCCGAGGTCTCCCTGGCCGAGGAAACGACGCTGCTGGAGGCTCCCGGCGACGACTTCTCGGTTCGTCTGGTGAACGATCACAACCAGGGATTCGAGCTGGTCTGGCTGAAGGGCGAGGTGTTCGTGAAGAGCCTGTACGGCGCGTTCCACAAGCGCCGGACGGACCGCACCGACCCGCTGCGCATCCGCGAGCAGGCGATGTCGGGGCTCGAGACATTCGATCGTCTGGCGCGAGGTCTCAAGCTCCGGAACGCCGGCGAGACGAAGTCCGAAGGCCGCCGCGTCGTGCGCTACGCCGTCATCGGCTTCGGCGCGCGCGCCACGGAGAAAGAGACGAGCGATCTGCCCCCGGTACATTACCCGGAGAACCGCACCGATCCCGGTACGGCGCGCCGGCTCGAGCTCTGGGAGAAGGAAGAGCCCGTTTCGGTGCGCGGCACGCTGGTCGTCGATGCCGAGACCGCGGCGCCGCTCGGCTGCGACCTACAGGGCCATTTCAAGGTTTCCGGCAACAACACCCAGGAGCCGGCGGCGGAACTGCATCTGCACTCCGTGCTCGTCACCACGAATATCGGGCGGGACCCGAATCTCAAGGCTCCGCAGTTCGAGCCGGAGACGAGCGTGCCGCATGCCGTGAAGGACCCGCTGCGCTTCCTCGGCAAGGGTCCGGCCGCTGGCCCGCAACCGCCCGCAGGCGAGGAGCCGGACGAGAGCGAGGAAGAGGAGCCTGCTCCGCGCTAGAGCGCTCGCGCGGATCGAGCTCTGCGCCGCATGCACGCGGACGTGAACGGGCGCCCACGTTTCCACACCAGGCTTATTTTGGGCGCGATCAGGATCGCTGGATTGGAAATAAGAGGGATCCGCCAGCCTCGCGAATGCTGTGTGAAAGCAGGATCTTTCACGATAGGTGCGCACATTTGCGCCAAAAGGTTGATCTGTCGCGAATCCCGTGTTCCTCTGCGCGCCTAGAGGCGTGATTCCGGAGAAAAATTGATCTCCCAAGATGGGGGGGTAGGGTGCAAATGGACGCCGCGACGACGAC
>WNFT01004473.1_pt1 | contig 14196 bp, 12 predicted proteins | sample 5400191 | NCBI WGS metagenome assembly WNFT01 (sample SAMN13153359, study PRJNA577476) | soil metagenome | isolation source: 80 cm saprolite under Madrone tree | place: USA:California | collected 2016-06-14
TCAGATGCTAGCATACGTTGAAACCATCCCGGATAGCTATAGAATAGCAGTGCGCCTGCACTTCTTTGAAGGTCGCTCGCTGTCGGATATTGCTCAAAAGCATAAATGCTCTCTCTTTCAGGTTTCACCAATTCGCTACGACTGTCTACGCGGGGAATTTGGGAAAGTTTCTTGAGGACCTAGGTCTGGATACCACCCAGGTCGATGCCTTCGCAGTACGGCTTGATGAGTTACAAGAGAGCTTTCAACAGTATTGAAAAAGCTACGATGATATGTTAAAATGTGTGCATGGAGCATACGTATTCACCGAAACAATTCGGGAAGCTGATTGGAAAATCCGTCAATACCTTGCAAAAATGGGATCGCAAGGGCATCTTGCCTGCGTTCCGTAGCCCGACGAATCGCCGCTACTACACGCATGAACAATACTTGCAGTATCGCGGGTTGATTTCCTCCGAGCAAGGGAAAGTGATGGCGTATGTTCGTGTGTCCTCCCCCTGGCAAAAGAAAGATCTCGCGACGCAGAAGGAAGCCCTTCGCGCCTACTGCCTAGAACACGGGATCAAGGTCGATGAATGGGTGGAAGATATTGGCTCAGCCCTCAACTACAAACGCAAAGGCTTCAATGAGGTCGTGAAGCAAATCGAACTCGGTCAGGTTCGTCGTCTGATCATCGCCTCCCAGGACCGGTTTGTTCGCTTTGGCTATGACTGGTTTGAAGCGTTTTGTCATCGCCATGGAACCGAAATCGCCGTCATCAATGGCGAGGCGTTCTCGCCAGAAGAAGAACTGGTGCGGGATCTCCTAGCCGTAGTGACGGTGTTTTCCGCCCGACTTCATGGGTTACGCTTGCACAAAAACGCCATTCGAGCAGCTGCGTCTTCGAAAGGAAATCAAGGATGATCAAGGCGCACAAAATTCGCTTGCATCCCACGCCTGAGCAAGCTGTGTATTTTGCCAAAGCTGCTGGAACTCATCGATTTGTCTGGAACTGGGCGCTGGCAGAATGGAATCGGCAATACGAAGCAGGCGAGAAACCCACAGCATTCAAGCTCAAAAAGCAGTTCAATGAGATCCGGCGCGAACAATTCCCCTGGACCTGGGAAGTCACGAAAAATGCCTCGGATCAGCCCTTTCTCGATCTGGGCAAGGCCTTTACCGCCTTCTTTGAAGGCAAGGCTCGCCGCCCTCGCTTCAAAAGCAAGAAGAGAAGCAAACCGAGCTTTTATCTTGCCAACGATCAATTGGAATTGGGCGATCATCGAGTGTGGATTCCCAAGCTCGGATGGGTGAATATGGCGGAGAATCTGCGGTTCAAAGGCACTCAACCGACTGGCAACCTTGAGTACTGGCGAGGGATACGAAAACCAAGTCTTCCTCAAAACGGCACTCTCGAAGCTGCGTCAGGCCAACAAACGGCTGCATCGTCGCATCAAAGGCTCGAAGAATCGGGAGAAAGCGCGCCGCCAGGTGGCCCGGCTGCACTACCGCATCACCTGCATGCGAGATGATGTGCTCCACAAGTTGACCACCAGGCTCGCCAACTGTTATGGATTCATCGGCAGAGAAGATCTCAACCTCAAAGGGCTGCTCAAGAACAGGCGTTTAGCTCGCTCGTTCTCGGATGCGGCGTTAGGCAAACTGCTCACGCTACTCACGAACAAAGTAGAGCAGCGTGGTGGGCAGGTGATCAAGGTGGGCCGCTTCTTCCCCTCCAGCAAGACGTGTCACTCGTGTGGCTGGAAATGGGAAAACATGGAGCTGTCTGACCGCATCTTTCTCTGCCAAAACCCCCAATGCGCGTATCATCAGTTCCCACAGGATCGCGATCACAACGCCGCGTTGTGTATCCTGTGTGAAGCCCTTCGCTTGATCGGGCTGATTGATCAAGTCGTCACCGATATTGGCTCAGGCGATGACGTAAACTCGGCTGTGGACTTGACGTCAGACCAAAAAGGCCCTCGGGTCTTGAGGCAGTTGGGATTGAAGCAGCAACAACGAAATTCTGTGTAGGTGTGTGCTTGCATACATTTGCATACGAAAATCGGAGCAGAAGCCAGCACTATTTCAAGAAGCATGGAAGACAACATGTTGTGCGCACCTTCCTTTACGAGCAGTTTATCACTGCCGGGAATCCGACCCTGCGACAGTACGAGGGCTCCAGACCGTTTGCGAGAGCAATTAAGCAACTTTGCTTACTCCCATTGATTCGCCAACGCGCCTGGTGTTGCAAGAGTGGGGGAAAGTGAATCGCAATGCCAGGGAGCTGACAACTCAGGGCCTCATTGACATGTTGCGCAGGGATACGTTCCAACTCGTACAGAGAATTCTGGAGCGAGAAGGGCTTAGATCGATGGGGGTATTAAGACTCCAGGATGTACGGGAATTAAGGAAGATGGATGAGTGGAAAGATTACATTACCACGCTCCGTCGGTTACTTGACCACCCGTTGCAATTTGCCGAGTTAGCAAATGACGTTGCCTCGAAGTATATTGTGGTGACAGATCGCATGACGGACCTGGTACGAGAGCGGAACCTCCAACAAGGAAGTAGACTGACCGCACCATGGGATCCAGCCGTAGAGGTAACGCTCACCATTGGAGGGGTTGATGTATCCGTGCTCTGGACCAGAGAAGGTATGATCAGTAACATCCCTACTTCCCCCTCTGAAATAGCGCAGATGCAACAACAGATACAGACGGATCCCACCACTGGTGATGCCGTATGCGATGTACGCTTTGCTATTACTGACGCACAGAGGCTAGCCACGCGTGCCCAACTGGCGACGAGGATCGAGGTCCTCAAGGGTAGGATGGAGAGCGCACGAGAACAGTGGGAAGAGGTGGTACGCAAGCTGGGAGAAGCCCTCAAATCACAGGAGTTTACTGGAGAAGCAGAGAAGACCTCAACCATGAGCCAGCAAGAGGAACTGCTATGAGTACCATGGAGGAGTATTTCGCGTTTGCAGAGAAGCACCCAGAACTGTTTGTGAATCCACCCTCGGGCGGGTTTACGATCATCATGGATGAGCATAAAATCCGGGAGATCGAAGCATATATGGCCCAGAAACTACGGGCGAGGGGCCAGCCGGCTGAGTGGGCACGAGTGGGCATCGCTTATCGCGATCAATACGTACTGCTCGTGCGTGACGCAGTGCGTTTGCCGGATGGCTCAGCTGATATTCATATCCGTTCCGTGAGCAGCGCGACAGAGGTTCCTGGAGTCTTCATCCTGCCGGTCCACCAGGGACACATCCTCCTCATTCGCCACTTCCGTCATGAGACGCGCACCTGGCGACTGGAAATTCCGGGAGGGTTTGGTGAGCCGGGAATGTCCAGCGAACAAAGCGCAAGGCGAGAGTTAAAGGAAGAGATAGGGGCAACCATCACTCGCCTTATCCCGCTCGGTCGCGTGCATCCTGACACAGCATTCCGCGCGGGTCACTTTGATCTGTTCCATGCTGAGATCGAGTCCTATGGTGAAATAGACGTGCAGGAGGGAATTGCCGAGGTGGTGTCCGTATCGGTACAAAAATTTGAGTGGATGATCCGTGAAAACGAAATCACCGATATGAACGTGCTGGTGGCTTACACTCGCGCGAAGCTACGGGGCCTCTTCTCGTCCTGATCCGCATGCTGCACCTGCTACTCTTGCTACTCCTACTACTCTTCCCACTGTAATGCCTACTCTTTACACCTATCGTGGGCATTCCAATTTTAATGTGCTTGCAGTGGCCTGGTCGCCTGATGGCAGGCGTATCGCCTCGGGGAGCAATGATCAGACAGTGCAGGTGTGGATAGCAAGGTGAGAGGAGTCAGGTTGCCCACATACCAGTTCAGCCTACTCTTGAGTTTCATCTTCGAGACAGACTGAATGTGTCAAATGAAGCCGGGGGCGGGTTACTCATCTTCGGCGAGCCAGGAGCTGGCAAAACGACCCTGCTCCTCGTACTAGCGCGCACCTTGCTGGAGTGTGCTGAAAAGGACGAGGACGAGTGTCTCCCCATTGTATTCAACCCTCAACAAGAACTCACTTCTTCCGCTTATAGTGCCGCCGCGCCTTTTCGCGATTGCCACAACTCTTCATATCGCACCAGCGACGACTGTGGTTCTTACTCGTGTCCAGGAATAGCCATCGACAGTCCTCGGCGGCACAGGCCTGCACATCCTCCAGGTGTTCAGACGTCAGCAAGTCGGCCGCCGACCTCACCACCTGCCAACCTATCACATCCAGCGCCTTTCCCTTATTAGCCCAGTCCCATACGAAACCATCACCCGTTGGCATAACACACGCGTGGCACATCGCCTCAGCGAGCGCAACATTCAACAGGGCCAGGTCGGCCTCTTCTGGCGCGGCATCTTCCACGATGGCCAGGAACATGCGGTAGAGTGCTTCCCGTAGCGTAATAATTCGTTGGAGCACAGCTTCGGCCTCTGCCGGCCAGTGCTCCGCCTCTGCCCGCAGTTGTTGTGCCTCCTCATCCATTAATACATGTGCATATTGGCCCCAGGCTAGCAGGTCACTATAGCTCTTAAGCAATTCCCTGGGATGGTCACTATAACGGTCATCTAATGTATGTGTAAAATCCAGGCATAACCAGTTGCCTGACGACTCATCGAAGATCGGTGATTCTATCGTCGTCTCAACCATACAAACAAACCCTCCTCGGATATCATATAGTCAGTCTATCACATCCCATAATAACTAGCAAAATGCACTTGACAAGTTATTTTCTCTATGTTATAATCTAACTGTCTAAGTTAATTATGGCAGTTAGATACGTGATTGTCAAGCGCTACGTTTGGGACGGCGAGAGCATTTCCTAACTCCAAAAAGAGGGGAAGCTGAGCTGATGCCCATGACGAGGCTCATGACGCTTTCATGACGCTTCCTCCTTATACTGGGATCAGAGAGGGCGAGGTGCATCAGTTGGGCAGTGGCCTCCAACCCTGCCGACTGAGCCTTGGAGTTAGGAAATGCCCTCAAACGCTCTAGAAAGGCAAAGAGTCGGCTATGGCATTGTTAGGATTTGGAGGTCATCCCGTATTACACGATTACAACTACAGCATGTTCCGTGAGCAACAAGCTGAATTGTTACGACAAGCAGAATACGAACGACTAGTGCGGGCGGCGAAACTCCAGCAGCGAAACCGGCGCTTCTATCGAAGATTCGCCAACTGGCTTGGTACCCAGCTGGTGCAGTGGGGTCGAAAGCTAGAGCGCGTCGGAGGCTTGCGCGAGAAGCGACCCGTACCATCGGCTTCACCACACCATTAACATCAAATCGAAGGGAGAGCATCATGTTAACTATCATCATCTTGTTGCTTGTATTGGTTCTATTCAATCTGGCAGTCTGGCGCTGGGGCTTCGATAGCAGAGACGGCATCGACAGCCCTGAGTGGGAGCGACGGCGCAACTGAGTCAGCAGCCCTCCGCATGGCGACCGCAAGGGCCCACCCATCCCCATAGCACCACCCTCGCCACTACTATACCCCGTTGGGGCCGCCAAGCCCGTGTATAGTAGTGGCGAGGGTGGCTGGGTGGGGATGGGTGGGCCCTTGCGGTCGCCATGTTGGGGACTGCTGATGGGTGGGCCCTTGCGGTCGCCATGCGGGGGACTCTGCCTGATGGGTGGGCTTGCGGACGCGGTCTGGGGGACCGTGTAGCCATGCTGGTGGATGGATTTGAATTGTATTGGCCCTTGCGGACGCGGTCTGGGGGACCGTGGGGCCATGCTGGTGACTCTGCCTGATGGGTGGGCCTTTGCGGCCGCGGTCTGGGGGACCGTATGGCCATGCTGGGGGTTTGCTAGGCTACAGGATTCATAGAACAATTGGTCCTAAAAAGGTCCCATTAGAACATTTTTCATGGTACACTATATTCTAAGGAGGGACTCTCGTGGCAGAACAAATGAACAAAACTACATTGCTCGACAAGATACACAGCGGATATGTCGCATTGGAGGCAGTCCTGGCCCCACTGAATGAGGCGCAGATGACCACAGCCGGGGTCGAGGGGTCGTGGTCGATCAAAGACATTATCGCTCATCTCACTGACTGGCATGATGCTATGCTAGATCGATTACAAGCAACGATCCAAGGTAGGCAACCCGGCTTTTGCGCCTCAGATCTCACCGCTGAAGAGATAGAGCGAATCAACGAAGAAGTCTACCAGAGGAAGTTTCGTTCGCTCACGCAAGTGTGGAGTGACTTCCGTTCCAGCTATGTGGAAGTTGTCAAGACAGTGGAGACGATGAAGGAGGAAGACCTGATGGACCCCTACCGCTTCGCCCGGGTGGTTGGCGGATCACTCTGGGAGGTTGTCGCCGGCGATACCTATGAGCACTACTCTGAGCATATAGAGTCTATCCAGGAGTGGTTGACCAAAACTAAGTGAAGTGAAGAGTGTATCTCAGGAGAAGCATGGCGCTACATATTTCGCGTGAACAGGCACGCCGATTACTTACACTCTATCACTTCACGCCAACCGACCTGCCAGGAGTATTTGCACGCCTGGGGACCGTGCAGTATGACCCACTCAACCCCGTCGGGCGTAACCACGATCTGGTGTTGCAGGCACGCGTACCCGGTTATTGCATCGACGATTGGCAAAAGACTGCCTACACGGACCGCCTGATCTATGACGCCTGGGACAAGCAAGCCTGCCTCGTCCCCGTCAGCGATTGGCCGATGCGTGCCCTGGTTCGCGAAAAATATCGTCCATATCACGATAGGCAGATCTTGTCAGATGAGCCAGAGGCCGCAGCAACAATATTAGCGATCATCGATGCGCGCGGACCGCTTTCGTCGCTTGAGTTCGAGGATCAATCCCGCTTCGGCGAACCCGGTTCATGGTATGGTCAGACGCGCACCAAGCGTATCCTGCGTTCACTGTGGGTGTGTGGCCACCTGGTGACGCATCACCGGGTGGCAGGGCGTCATTACTATGATAGGCCCGCACGGGTAATCCCGGCGCAGTATTTTGTTGCTCCGCCATTGCTGGACACGGCTGAATACCATCGCTGGATCGTTGCGCGACGATACCAGGCGGTAGGCATCCTGCGTAAGGCGAGTGATCCATCCATCTGGAGCGCGTGTGGTAGCCGTGCGGAGAATGACCTGGCTCTGGCACAACTGGTCGAGGCTGGTGTCATTACCCCGGTCCGTATTGGTGAGAAAGACTGGCCCTACTATATGCTCACCGATACGCTCGAGCTGCTCGATCGAGCGCTACCTGCACCACGTATGCTCTTTTTAGGCCCGCTTGATAGTCTGTTATGGGACCGCAAAGCCATCAAGCACATTTTCGATTTTGATTACATGTGGGAGGTCTACAAGCCTGAGCATCTGCGCAAATGGGGCTACTATACCCTGCCGGTCTTCTACGGAGAACGCTTCGTGGCTCGCCTGGATTCGCGTTTGGAGAAAGGCGTGTGGACCATCTCGCGCTGGTGGTGGGAGCCGGATGTGATACCCGGTGTAGAGTTGCTCGATGCTCTACGTGTTGCCGTCGAGCAATTTTTGTGCTACTTGCATGCTGATGGTGTACGTGCGGGCGAAGGGGTGGATGAGGTGGTGCGGGAGGCTATTGTAGAGGTCGGTAAGAGCTAGGAGAGTTGCACGCCTCATTGCTTGAGTGCCGCAGCCAATGCTGGTAGTAATACCTCTGCGTTGGGTGATCCCCAGCCCGCTACCCTTTCACGGGTAGGTTTTTTTGGGGGGAGCCGCCTACGAAGGACCCTGATCCGTAGGGGCGAGGGCGGTGGGGATGAGTGGAGTGGGCCTTTATGGTCGCCCGCGTAGCCCGGTATGGTTGACGACAGCAGAAAGGGACGGCGGGCGACCATAAAGGCCCTCCCCGCCCCTCCCAGCCACCCTCGCCCCTACGGACACGATGGGCACGCTCCCAAAAACCTACCCGTGAAAGAGCCCGCTACCGGGTCCCAGCCTGGCACAGCAGGATAACCCTTTACTGTCAGTGGGGCAACGCTCTCAGCCGTTGCGGAAGGACGAATTGTGGAAGGAGTACTCAAGGGCCTCCGCGTCGTTGAAGGCTCGGCCTTCGTTGCAGCGCCACTCGGCGGCATGACACTGGCCCAGCTTGGAGCAGACGTCATCCGCTTCGATCCGATTGGCGGAGGTCTCGACTACAAACGTTGGCCCGTTACCCTGGATGGAAAGCAGAGCCTATTCTGGGCCGGGCTCAACAAGGGCAAGCGCTCAATCGCGGTGGACTTCCGCAAGCCCCGTGGGCAAGAGCTACTGACTCGACTGATCTGCGCTCCTGGTGAGAACGCAGGTCTCTTCAGCACCAACTTTGCTGCCCGGGGCTGGTTGAGCTATGAAGCATTGAAGGCCCATCGCAATGACCTGATCATGGTCAACTTCCTGGGCCGCCGCGATGGCGGCTCTGAAGTCGACTATACCGTCAACTCGCAGGTCGGCTTCCCGTTTCTGACCGGTCCGACGACCTCACCGGAACCGGTGAACCACGTCTTGCCGGCGTGGGACTTCATCTCAGGCCAGATGATTGCGGTCGGGCTACTCGCCGCCGAGCGGCACAGACGTCTCACCGGACAGGGACAACTGGTGAAGATTGCGTTGAAAGATGTAGCGCTGGCGATGCTTGGCAACTTCGGCATGATCGCCGAAGTGATGATCAACGATGCCGACCGACCAAAGCAAGGGAACTATCTTTACGGCGCCTTCGGTCGCGATTTCGAGACGCTCGACGGGAAGCGGGCGATGGTTGTGGGCCTGACCGATCTGCAGTGGAGCTGCCTCTGCAAGACGACCGGCCTGACGGCTGAATTCAATGCCCTCGGCGTGCGGCTAGGCCTCGATATGAATGAGGAAGGCGCTCGGTTCCGTGCTCGTAGGGAAATTGCAAGCATTCTGGAGCCCTGGTTTCACGCTCGAACGCTGGCAGAAGTCCGTCGCATCTTCGAGGAGCAGCGCGTCACCTGGGGCCCGTATCGGACCGTGCGGGAAGCCATCGAGAGCGATCCCGACTGCTCCATTGACAATCCGATGTTCAGCATGGTGGAACAGCCCGGAATCGGGACCTACCTGATGCCTGCCTCTCCCCTCGACTTCAGCCAGGTTCCACGGCTGCTGGCGAAGCCTGCGCCTCGGCTGGGCGAGCACACTGACGAAATCCTGCTGGACATCCTTGGTCTCAGCGAGGGAGAGGTTGGAAAGCTGCACGACGAAGCCATCGTCGCCGGGCCGGCAGATTCTCCCGCGTAGCCGCTATCAGGATGCCGAGGGCAAATACGACTCCTCGGTCATCCTGGATTTCGACTACGCGGTGTTGATGCCGAGACGGGCGTAAACTGGAATAACGCCCCGCGTTGCCTCAGCGTTTCAATGCGGGATAATCCCCGGAATAGCGTACTGTTGTATCATCACAATGATCCCCAGGATAGCTGCCAGAATGATACTATGGAAAAACGTCCTGCGTATCACCAGACCCTCCTTGCCCACCAGCTCGCTGGTAGACACCCCCGTCGTCACGTTTTGAGGCGAGATCATTTTACTCATCACGGCTCCTGACGAGTTGGTAGCCGCCATCAGCACCGGGCTGAGGTTGAGTTGGCGGGCAGCCACGACCTGCAGATTGCCAAAGAGCGCGTTGCTCGACGTATCGCTGCCACTCAAGAAACAGGCGATCCAGCCCAGGAAGACTGAGAAGAAGGGGAAGATCGCGCCTACTTTTGAGATAGCCAGGCCGAGCGTGTAGGACATGCCGGAGTAGTTAAACAGGAACGCCAATCCCACGATGAACACAACCGTCAGGATGGCAAAGCGCAACTGTTTCCAGGTATCCGCCAGCGCCTGCAGAACAATCATGGGACTGGAACCTGCCAGGATAACTACTATTGCTGTCAGCACAACAGCTAATAGAATGGCCGTGCCAGTCCCCAACGGCTGAAATGTGTAGACCGCAGTGTAGGGCTTCTGGTAGAGTGTCAGGAAAATGAGGTTATGAAGCCCAGGCCACTTGATCAACTGCTGTCCAACCACAGCAACCTTGCCGAAGGTCCAGGCAATCACAATCACGCTCACAAGCACCCACGGCAGCCATGCCAGCACAGCTTCGCTCGCATTGGGCTTGCCGCCGGTTGCTGGTGTATTCGATGCCGACGGCACGGGCACACCCGTTTCGCCGATTGGCGTAGAGCCTATCGTCGTGCCTGTCGGAGTGGCGACGGCAAGATTTGCCTGGTATTGCTCGATATCACGCGGCTTCCAGACCTGCACGAAGAGAATGACACAGACCAGCGAGACGAGCGATGCTAACACATCTGGCAACTGGGGGCCGACGAAGTTGGAGACCGCAAATTGTGTCACGGCGAACGATGCGCCAGCCACCAGCGCCACCGGCCACGCTGTGCGCAAACTGCGTACACCGGTGAATATGACCAGGGCATAGAACGGCAACAGGAGACCGAAGATCGGCAGCTGACGACCGACCATGGCAGAAAGTAGACCGGCGTTTAAGCCTGTGACGCCGGCCAACGTCGTGATAGGCACACCTAATGCTCCAAAGGCGACGGGGGTCGTATTGAAGATCAGCGTTATCACGATGGCTTCGAGCGCAGGAAAGCCAAGGGCGATGAGCATGGCGCTTCCTATCGCTACAGGAGTGCCAAAACCGGCGATTCCCTCCATCAGTGCACCGAAGCTGAAGCCGATGATGAGCAGGATGATACGTTTGTCGGCCGGCACGTTATACACTATCCAACGGCGGAACAGTTCAAACTTGCCCGACCGCACGGCGATATTGTAGAGCCACATCGCATTCCAGACAATCCACATCACCGGAACCAGGGCAAAGGCAAAGCCACTCAGTGTCGAGCTTACTGCTAGTCCAAACGGCATTTGCCAGACAAGGATGGCGATGAGAAAGCCCACAACGAGTCCTGCCAGGGCAGCTTGCCAGGCAGGTAGTCGCACGATACCTAGCAATACGAGGACAACAAGAATGGGAATGAAGCCGACGAGGAAGGAGAGAAACAGGTTGTTCGCCACCGGCGTAAGTGGCTGGCAGAATAACAGTTTGCAAGGCATCAGCGTTGCCTCCATACGTGCTCTCAATCCCTGTCCCCCGGACAGGGAGATCGGCACTCTACCTTGTGAGGGGTGACAAACTCAAGGGTACTCTTCCGAATACTGCACTACAATGTGACAGAACCACTATTGAGCGTGAGCGCTAGAGTCGTCAAACCTTGAGCAAGCCTTATGACCGGGCTTGCTTGCTGCTTACTGGTCCTCCTTTCTGCTGTGTTGGTTCCAGTACGAATTGCACTGCACCGCATAGTATTTTCAGATGGTGCAATGGGCTTCCATTTGGTAACTCTTCAGGACTCCTCGCCGCCTGCGGCAGCTCGCAAGAGTTTTTTTGTGCAGCGGGCATAGCAGCCGCAGGCGGCCATGCCCGCTGCACAAAAAACGTACGAGCCACCGTAGGTAGAATGCCGATTTATCGAGCACGTCACGTGCGGCGAGGAGTCAAGCTGAATATTTACTCCATCTGCTATAAAGTTTGACATAGTATCAAATGTCATGTCAAGGGGTGGTAATTTGGCTCATCCGCATCCTCGCTGATGTGGGAGAACTCCAGGTGGGTCAGGATGGATGACCTGGCTTGTGCAGGATCTTCCCACGCTGCGCGTCCCCACGGCACTTGACCAGAGTCAGCGAACCGGCGCAAGACCCCTGCTAGTCCTGGCTCTTGTTCTGAGGCCGGGAGAGTTCAATGGCAATGTAGATCACGTTATCCCACGCGTTGTGGATGCCGATGAACAGGAGCAGCACCGTTCCCGCACCGATGACGAACAGTGCCGGCGCCGGATTGCCTGGGAGCACAATCGCCGCGACGACGAGGGCAGTGTAGGAGACGAGCGGAAATAGCGTATGCCACAGCCAGTCTTCCAGCACCGGTTGATAGTCCGTCTGACGGCGCGCCCGCCGTAGCACGATGACGACGTATGTCACCCCCCCTAGACCCGAGAGGCCAAGCAGCAGGCCAGCATTCCAGAGCGCCTGCCAGGGTGCACTGAGAATCGCGGCGACCAGCAGCGCGGCGCCAAAATGCACGACGTTGGGCGTGTTGAATGTCGCAAACGCCTCACTCGGCGACGACACTCGCACCCGCACCCCCGCGAACAAGGTCACCACCACGAACATCAAGCCCGTCAGCGTCGCCGCAGCGGAGCCGATGATGACGTAAAAGTTTTGCCAGGTGGCAAGCGGCGACAGCACAGCCTCTTGCATGGTGGATCCTCCCTTCGAGGTCAATGCAAACGGTAGACGACTCATCCGCCAGAGCCCAGGAGGCGGATGAGGCACGATGGGACGGGTTGCAGCAAAGAGCAACACCCGGCGTTGATAGGGCTCACTCCGTGTTTCTGAGGAAGACATGTCCCTGCTCTTCATCCTATCACATCTCTGATCAGCGAGGATGCGGATGAGCGCATTTCTCGTGTCACTTGTCAATTAGAGGTTGGCAGGTTTTTAGTAACCGTCCGCATTTGCTCTCTCCCTCCACAATATGCTATGATAGGAGCAGCAAAATTGAATACTGCTATGTCTTCGGGGCAAGGTGAGGGGAGACAGGTAAACTGCCTTCTCAATTCCTGATCGGCGGTAAAGCCCGCGAGCCACTCTTTATATAGAGAGGCAGGATCTGGGGAAGTTCCAGGGCCGACGGTATAGTCCGGATGGGAGAAGACAAGAAAGATAGCATCTTCGTGAGCAAGAACGATGTGCAGATAGAATGTCTGTGCAGTATCCTGTGCATTTATGCATATCACGACGAACAGGTTCCAGGCTCGTTTTCTCCTCATCTCTTTCTTTCATCCCTCTCAAGCCTCACTCCTCCCCGAATACATAGCTGATCCAAGTCATTGACGGAGCAACCAGTTATGGATGATAGAGAGGCCATGCAACAAGCGCTTGCCTGCGCACGTAGTGTCGAAGGCCGTACCAGCCCCCGCCCTCCTGTGGGTGCTGTCATTGTACGCGACGGTGAGATCGTAGGCAGAGGGGCCACTGCCCCTCCATATGGACCACATGCTGAGGTGCAGGCTCTTGCCCAGGCAGGTGCAGCGGCCGATGGCGCTGATCTGTACGTGACACTTGAGCCATGCTGTATTGCTATTCACACTCCACCGTGTACCCAGGCGATTATTGCCGCAGGCGTTCACCGTGTCGTCATAGGGACCCAGGACCCTAACCCTGAGGTGCAGGCACGTGGCATTGAGCAGCTTCGGGCTGCTGGTATTGAGACCGTTCTTCTGGAACATACCCAGGAGGCTCATGAAGCCACTGAGATCATCCGCCCATTCGAGATGTACATCACCCAGGGACGTCCTTACATCACAGCGAAATGGGCCATGACCCTTGATGGCAAGCTCGCTTCGCATACAGGTGACGCGTATTGGGTTAGTGGGCCACAGGCCAGGCTCTGGGTCCATGATCTACGAGACCGCGTGGATGCCATTCTTGTCGGTGCCAACACGGTACGGATGGATAATCCGCAGTTGACCGTGCGCTTGCCGCCCGACAAGCGATTATGGGAACGGACCCCGCGAGCACACCCACCGTTGCGTGTGGTGCTTACAACACATGGTCACTTGCCCGATACGCTGGCGCTGCTGCAACCTGATTTAGCCAGGGGCACCTGTATTCTCGTCGCTGAAACCTGTTCCCGCGCACAGCGTCAGCGTCTTGCTGATTACGGCACCGAGGTGGTACCCGTCGCGATTAGTGCAGATGGGCAGGTCGATTTTCGGTCCGCGTTGCAGACCCTGGCACGACGAGGCATCATGCATGTCCTGGTGGAGGGCGGGGCAAAGCTGCTGGGTAGTGCCTTTGATCAACACTGCATCGATCATGTAGCCGCCTTCATCGCCCCCAAACTGATTGGAGGACGGAATGCCCCTTCACCCATAGCGGGCCGCGGGCTGCCGGTGATGGCCCATGCATGCCAATTGCAGGATGTGCGTACGAGCGTCTTTGATGGTGATGTCCTTGTCGAGGGCCATGTCGTCTACCGGTGAGAGTGATCCTACCGGCATGCCTGGTAGTCCCCGATTATGGGACGTAACAAAATAACCCGGCTTGATCTCGTCCCCGGCGAGCTCGCCTGTAGGGCCCGATTTATCGCGGCCACCGCCGATTTATCGGCCTG
>WNFT01005485.1_pt1 | contig 14193 bp, 16 predicted proteins | sample 5400191 | NCBI WGS metagenome assembly WNFT01 (sample SAMN13153359, study PRJNA577476) | soil metagenome | isolation source: 80 cm saprolite under Madrone tree | place: USA:California | collected 2016-06-14
ATGGTCTATGAGCGAGTACCTGTTGAGCCTGTGCGCTGGGAATACCGCGTGCTGACGGTTGATGCACGCGAAGAGGATTTGCCTGACGCGGTCCGGCTGAATGAACTGGGCGCTGAGGGCTGGTTGTTGGTTGGGGTGCTGGACCAGAGGGTGACCGGAAATAGTTCGACAGACATTGAAAATGAGTGGACGCGCGCCTCGATCAATCGATTGGTGGACCAGGGAGTGAGCGGAAGGAGTTCGCTCGTACACTACTACTTTGTAAGACAAAGGAGTGAGTGATAGCTATGCGCGTAGCTCTCATCTCTGATATTCATGGCAATTGCGTAGCCCTTGAGGCTGTCCTCGCTGATATTGAAAGGGCAGGTGTGGACCAGGTTGTGTGCCTGGGTGATGTGGCTGCAACAGGCCCGCAACCACATGCTGTGATTGAACGATTGCAGGCTACAGGCTGTCCTGTTGTGATGGGAAATGCTGATGCATGGCTGCTGAACCCGCAGCTGTCGGAAACAGAAGATGAAGCAACTCGCCAGATCGAGGAGATTGACCTGTGGTGTGCTGCGCAACTCTCTGAGAACGACCTGGCATATATACGTGCCTTTCAACCAACTGTTGGAGTGTCATTAGATCATAGTACAAAGCTGCTCTGCTTTCATGGGTCTCCACGGTCTAACACTGAAGTTATCGAAACGACTACACCTGAGGATGCGCTGGCAGAGATGTTTTCGGGTTATCCTGCCCTGGTGATGGTGGGTGGACATACCCATGTGCAGTTGCTTCGCCGCTATGGGGAGGCGTTCGTACTGAATCCGGGGAGTGTAGGGCTGCCCTTTGAGCGGAAGAGACTTTCTGAAGATGTCTACAACCCGCCGTGGGCAGAATATGCATTGGTTGGTTGGGAAAGTGCCAGTCTAAGCATCCAATTAAAACGAGTGCCCCTGGATATTACTGCAGTTACGAGAGCTGCCCTGGAAAGTGGTATGCCTCATGCAGAAGTGTGGGTGAAGGACTGGCGGAGAGAATGATGAGCAATTCAATTGAGAAAAGGAGATTTCAGATGTCATCGAGTTTAGTTGTACCAACTGTCATAGAGACGACGGGGCGCGGTGAACGAGCCTACGACATATATTCACGCCTCTTGAGAGAGCGAATTGTCATGATTAACGGCCCGATTGAGGAGTCGCTGAGTAACCTGGTAGTGGCGCAGTTGCTATTCCTGGCTGCTGAGAGCAGCGAGCGGGAGATTAACCTGTACATCACTTCGCCCGGCGGTGTAGTGAATGCGGGATTGGCGATCTATGATACGATGCGCCACATGCCGCTCGTATTCATATACACCAGCCGCTCATTCAAGGTGGCGGGATCGCTGGCCAGGCGACGGACATTGATATCCAGGCCCGCGAAATTTTGCATACGCGTGATGTGCTCAACGAGATCATCCAGCATCATACGGGACAGTCTCTGGAGCGTATCAAACGTGATACTGAACGGGACTTTTTTATGAGCGCTGCGGAGGCTGTAGAGTACGGGATTATCGATGATGTGCTGCAGCTGGCTGAGAAGTAAGCGGGAAAGTGTCAGAGTCGTTCAATCGTTACCATATCCAGTTCGAACCACTGCGGCCCACTCGCTACAGTTCCGAAGCGAAGTGTGCCGCGTGGCGTAGCGACGGCATATTGATTATCGAGCCACGTTACAAAGCCAAGAGGCCGGGTTGGCGGTTGTGGCGTGCGTAGAACCAATTTGTCATCGACCCAGAAGCTGGCTTCGCCAGGTCGCCATTCCAGTGTATAGTCATGCCAGCCTGTCATTTCGACTTCGAGCAGGGCTTCGTAGGCTCCTGCTAGCCTTTGCAGCCAGCGAGCTGCAGGGCGCGTTTCATTCGTTAATAAGCCGAAGGCGGTTGTCAATGCAAGTGGAATAGTGGCGGCAAGGGCGCCCGGGCGTATGCTGTGTACGACCTGCGCTTTCCAACCCCAGCCCGGGACACCAGGCACGAGTGCCATATTGGAGGGTGGTGAGGCATAGAAGAACCAGATAGCTTCTGGCAGCATGAGGATATCTCCGCGTGGCGAGAATGGATAATTCCAGAAGCCGAAGCCAGCAGTGCCGCGCAGGATGGCTGTATCTTCCCCGCTGCTGGCGGTTGCAGCAGGCGTTGATGAACGGGCGCGTACCTGCATGCGCAGTGGCGGTCGCCAGGGGTAAGCGGCCCTGCGCAGGTTGTCGTAGTCGTCGATTTGTGCGTCAGTGTACTGTCCTTGCCGGGCGCTCTCAAATGCCATGCGCAAGGTAGAGTGGGCGAGATGGAGTGTGCCGCCTCCAATACAAGTTTCTGTCCAGCGTTGGTCGAGTAGGCCGGTGAAGTCATCAAACATAAATTGCAGTATCCTCAAAGCGGATCAGCCTCACCCCCCTGGCCCCCTCTCCATCTTTGATGGAGAGGAGGCCAGGCCACACAACTCCACACGCCCCTTCGCAGGAGACACTCTACACTGGGTTACCGAGAAGGTCAAGTGATTTTGCATTAAGAGCAGTTATAACCACCAATGATAATTATTTGGCGAGATTATCCCCTGATCTCGCGATATAGCGCCGCGGTAAGTATAACCAGCACGGCTACTACCAGGATTGCTCCTGTTGCCACACGCAGCGGGGCCAGGGCTCCCACATAGCTAATGAGGGCGAGCACGAGCATGGTGATAATTACGCCGATCAGGATCGTCATGTCGCCCACGAAAAAATTGTAGATGGCTTTGATTACTTTCATGGGCGAACCTCCTCTTGCGCTTGAGTGGTGACCGAGGCGTTGGATGCACTTGTCATGGCTAGCTGGCGTCGTTTGTACTGCTTGAGCCAGCTAACAAGAGCGTAGGATGCCAGCAGGTATATTGCTACCAGGATAGGTATGAAGGCGTCGGATAGCGGCCATGCGAAACCGAATCCCTCCGCAGCCCAGAATGTACCAAAGGAGGTAAGCATGGTGCCCACAATAAACTTGAGTGTATTCTCTGGTACCCTGGTAAGTGGCGCCTGGATAATCGCGCCTGCACCAATCACGAGCAGGCCAGCGACCGTTGCACCGATGGCTGCTGAGAGTATGCCACTTGCTGATGCGGTCTTTGAGATACTGCTGCCAAAGGTGATCACGATGAAGGCAACCTCGAGCCCTTCGAGCAGGACAGCTTTGTAGGACAGAACTACACCAAATGGCTGGAAGCGTGGCGCAATTGTTTCTCCGCGCGCGCGTATTTCTGCCATCCTTTCTTCAAAGATGGCTTCCTCGTCGTGGAGCGCTTTGAGGCCACTATAGCGAAGGATGGCTTTTTTGAGCCATTTTAAGCCGAAAAGAATCAGAATGATGCCGACTGCGAGGCGAAAATCGTTGATAGGTACCCATTTGACCAGCGCCACTCCGAGTGTGGCAACGATCACTGCGAGCGTAGCTGCGGCGGCGAATGCTCCCAGCAGCGAACTGCGCCAGTTGATAGTTACACCGACCACCAGTACAATGGTGAATGCCTCCACGAATTCAACTGCGGAAGCGAGGAATGCTGCCGTGGCAATTGCCCATTGCATGCAACTTTTCTCCTATTCAGGTGTATGGAGATATCTTGTGAGTGGCCCAGGCACGGTCCTCTCGCGACAGTGCATAGCCATTTCTTACCTAATTGTAACATATGGCCGGGTCCGTTTGCTGAATGCTTCCGTCTGGCAATGTTATTTGCGAATATGTTGGCTCCCAACGAAATTTATGTCCTTTATTCCTTATTGCCAGCATAATTTGTTACAGTTAGAGGATCAAAGCGTCTTCTATAAAGGGGCGCCAATGATGAACGCAGCACATGCGAAAGATTCAAAAACTATGATCCTAAAAACCCTGGATACCCACCTTAGTCAGTCCGGGTATAACAGGGCCTCCGCTAGAGCCGCTTCGATCTGGCATAGTGCGATTCTTCCATACCTGGCGACGCGCTTCGGCCTCGTCCTGGTTGGATTATTGGCTGACTTTTATCTTTTGCCATTGCTGAAACACAATTCCGTTCTGCCATCACCTGCAGCGAATACACAATTCCCGGACCTGCTCTGGCTGATGTGGCAGCGTTTCGATAGCGGTTTCTATCTCAATCTCGCGAAGACAGGCTACTGGCCGGCCAGCACCCTGCATACCTACTCGAACTGGGCCTTTTTCCCGCTCTATCCGCTCTTGCTCTTTCTTTTCGCTCATCTCTTCGGTGGAAGTGACGTAGCCTTTTCCCTGGCGGGCCTGCTGGTCTCCAACGTGGCGGCATTGCTAGCAGTTTGCTACTTCTACAGACTTGTACAACGCGAATTTGGGGCAAACACTGCCTCGCTGAGCGTGATCTACTTGGCACTCTTTCCGACCGCTTTCTTTCTCTCTGCCGTCTATACGGAATCGCTCTTCCTCGCGTGCTCTGTGGCCTGTATATACTACGCGCGCGAACACCACTGGTGGCTGGCCGGCCTGTGCGGTGGCCTGGCTTCACTCGCACGGGCACAAGGAGTTCTTTTGTTTCTCCCGGTCGTGTGGGAATACTGGCAGGTGATGAGCGCTCATTATGCCCCGCTCACGAGTACCGCGAATGACCATTTCCAAGAGCGGGTGCGCGCATGGCTTACTTCACGCTTGCGCGGACCGCTCCTGGCAGCACGAGAACTGCGTAACTGGGTTTCCCTGTTTGCGCTCGGCCTGATCCCTGCGGGTCTGCTGGCATTCCTGGCCTATGGAAAAATGAAGACGGGCCATTTCCTGGCGACTTTCCACAACCAGCAGTGGGGTTGGGGGCGTTCCTTCGAAAATCCCTGGCAGTTACTCTCCACATCCCTGACCCACCCAGAGCGAGCGAACCCGATGGATTGGAACTTCTGGATACTCAACATGTGTGTCGTGCTGCTGTTCCTCGCCTTGACCGTGTGGGCATTTCGGAAGTTGCCCATGATCTACGCGCTTTTCACACTGGTGATGGTGCTCTTCCCATTATCAAGCAGCCGCTTGAACAGTAGCAGCCGTTATTATCTCGTCGTGTTTCCCGTGTTTATCCTGCTGGCCCTCTGGAGCAAGAACGCGGAACACGCGAACCGCCGCTTGCTCATCATGATCCTCTTCGCCATGCTACAAGCGGTGCTGATGGTTTTCTTTGTACTGGGCTTACCCGCGATTGCATAGGCTTGGTGGAACAGGGGATGAAGAGCTACTTTTTGTGATCGGAGTTGTCGTTGCCAAAGCTTTCTGAAACTCAACCTGTAGCAGAGGTTTTGCCGCAGGTACGAGCAATGCGGCCCCGGCCAGTGCGCTCATGGAAGACGTCGCTCTGGCAATTCGCGCGTTTTAGCGCTGCCGGTCTCCTCAATACGCTTATTGATGTCATCACGTTGAATATACTGCTCTGGCGTTTCCCAACGCACAGTGCAAATCTGCTGTTGGTGTATAACTCATGTGCTTATTGTCTGGGCGCTCTCAATAGTCTTTGTCTGAACAAGTACTGGACATTCGAACATCGAAATGCACTATCCGGTGGAGAAGTTGCCCGTTTTGCACTCGTTAGCATTACAGGCATTCTCTGTAGTGATAGCATTCTCTGGCTCGTCGCCAGATTCCTCCATCCATTGATCACTAATAACCTGCTCTGGGTAAATATCTCAAAAGGCACGACTATCGTCGTGACAATGACCATATCGTACCTGGGTATGCGTTTGTGGGTCTTTTCAAAGTCTCTGCAATAACGGTGTGCGCGCTAGTGCTTGTGTGCTACGATCTGTAGCCAGTTGCGCGGCGTCTCGGTTATACCCAATTCCTGGCCTACCTCGTAAACAGCAGTTTCAAGGGCAGCCGCTCCTAACGGCAGTGGTACGCCCGGTAAGGCCCCCTCGATGAAGAGCCAGTACTGGCCGAGGTCTCGCCAGGCATCTACCGTGATATTGCCGCATTCCCGGGCCGTTTCAACAGGGCTGAAGCCGCTCTGCTTCAGCAAGTCGACATACTCTTCAGCGGTGAGCCATTGCCTGGCCATTGCTTTGGCCTCGCGCGACAACTGCACCTCGGGGTGCTCTTTGCGCAAAAGCCTGACTGCGCGAGTCGTCCAGAGTCGATAGAAGCGTTCGGTGCCTTCAACGTATGTGCCGTGGTAGAAGCCGCTGTTGCAGGCAAATATTCCCCCTGGCCCAAGAATGCTGGCCATGACACGAAATGCAGAAAGCTTATCGGGAAGGAGATGAATCGCGTTACAGAAGAAAGCGGCATCCGCATTATGGATAAGATGCGGGAGGTCGGCTGCATCTCCCTGGATGAAATCGACTTTCACTCCTTTTCTTTCTAACAGCATCTCTTCCATACCCTTTTGCGCACGACGCAGTGCTTCGGCTGAGGGATCGACGCCGATAAGATGTGCCCGGTGTCCCTGGCATGCTATCTCCTGGGCTATAAGGCGCGTGACAGCTCCAGTTCCACAGGCCATGTCTACGATGGTCAAGGTGGCATTGGGGGGACGTGTAGCAAGGGAGGCGAGCGCGTGCCGGACAAGCGAGCAATTGATTTCTGCATAGAATGCATGCGCCGCGAACGCCTCAAAGGTAAATTGGTTGGTTTCTTCCGTTTCAATCAAAGCCATGGATGCAGTCTCCTTTAAGATCGCCAGTATTATGGTTTTAGAGAGGAACTGCATCCAATTTGTTTCACCGCTAAATGTGCATCGTCATCCCACCATCAACACCGAGTATCTGACCTGTGATATAAGAGGCTTCGGGCGAACAGAGGAAATTGATGGCCGCTGCGATCTCTTCGGGGGTGCCAAAACGACCTAGAGGGGTGACATCAAGCAAGAACTTGCGCTGTTCCTCTGTCAGGATAGAAGTGAGTTCTGTAGGAATGAAGCCAGGAGCGATGGCGTTGGCGGTGATATTGCGGCTTGCCATTTCCCTGGCGGTACTGATGGTAAAGGCAACGATGGCGGCCTTGGAGGCGCTGTAGTTGGCCTGCCCTGCATTTCCGAGCAAGCCGGCGGGTGAAGAGATATTGACGATGCGCCCCCAACGAGCCCTTATCATGCCACGCAGCGCGGCCTTTGTGCAAAGAAATGTGGAGCGCAAATTCGTATTGAGGACATGCTCAAAATCGGCGAGCGACATCTGTATAATCAGTTTATCGCGGGTGGTACCCGCGTTGTTTACCAGGATTGCTATAGGGCCAAGCGCCTCGGTTGCTCCAGAGAAGAGGCGTGAGACATCTTCTTCCTGGCTTACATCGGCCTGGATGGCTATACAACGCCTGCCCATCTCTTCAATGTGCGCCTTTACCTCGGCTGCGGCGTTTGCATTGCTGCGATAGTTGATGACAATATCGGCTCCAGATTGTGCCAGGCGTATGGCTGTTGCCCGGCCTATGCCCTGGCTGCTACCTGTGATGAGTGCTAGTTTGCCTGCAAGTGGCAATGGCTGTTCCGTCATACGATACCTCTTTGCTTATGATTGCTGTCCACTCCACCTCACCTTTTGGAGGTAGTATAGCACATTTGTTTTTGTTGTACTCTTTGAGCGGGATAGAAGCATGTCTTGCTACTCATTGATATAGACGATACTGTTGGAAGATCATATAATAAAGTCATCGCTGTTACAGGTGCAGTCCGGTATTGTTGGGCTGCTCTTTGATTTCATGAAAGTACTAATGAGTTCTCAATTAAGAGGAAATATATGCCTCAATATAATCATCCGTCTCCGACATCGTTTTTGCTCGATGATCAGAAACGGCAACTGATCTTGACCTGGAGTGATGAGCACGAAAGTATGCATAGCTGGGAGGCCTTGCGTTGGGCTTGCCCCTGCGCCTGGTGTGCGGGCGAGGGGGGACTGCCGGGTATGTTACAGAATAAAAAGAGCCTGAGCATCGAGGAGACGACGCTGGTTGATGTACAGCCGGTTGGCCGCTATGGACTAACGCCTATCTGGGAAGATGGGCACAAAACAGGTATCTATACCTACGAGAAATTGCGTGCCAGTTGCGAATGTGATGAATGCCACGCAAGAAAACTGTAGCCCTCTCCTATTATGTGTTAACAAGTACCACTCAAGCCGTTATATGTGATGAACGGTGTTACATACGTCACCGTTACCTGGATGGGGTAGTCCAGGGAAAGACACACTAATAACGGAGGAATGTATGTCAACGAATGGAGCCGGCGCTCAAATTCACACGCGTCGTCGTAGCCTGGCTGTTTCGAGCCTGGCGGTGCGCATTCTTATTGCGTTTATCGTCAGCTGGATCATTGTGCTGGCGTTTTTTATTTCTGGCGCAGTCTCTCACTAAGTATTTTCTGGATACGACGATCGTGGTAGAGCACAAGGATCAGGCCACGCGCTTTGGATTTCGCTATGTACAGACGCTCATGCACGGCCAGGGGCGAACGCTTGAAGTCGTCAACCTGGCAGAGCATGATCGAGAGGATCTGCTTCACGATCTCATTGCGGTGATTTACTCCTTTGCCGCTCGTCTCTACGGCCAACGCCGGGCAAAACGGAAAACAGAAGCGATTGTGGCACAACTCCGACAGGCAGAGCAGGAGGGAATCGGTGAAACTGGTCGAGCAGCATCTGATCCGCAAGCATGATCCGCATTTTGCGGCCATTGATCAGGCCGCCTTCGCCTCCAAAAACCTGTATAACCAGGCCAATTACCAGATCCGTCAGTTTTTCTTCCAAGAAGGCAAATACCTGCCGTACGCAGAAGTCTTTCACCGGCTGAAGCACCATGAAGCTTATTGTGCGCTCCCTCGGAAAGTCAGCAATTCCATTCTGATTCAGCTTCACACCAATTGGGTCGCCTTTTTCAAAGCCAATAAGGCGTACAAAGAAGATTCCTCGAAGTTTCTGGGGCGCCCAAAAATCCCTGGCTACAAGGAGAAAGAAAAAGGACGAAACATCTTAATCTACGATAAGCAAGCCCTGGGCAAGCTGGTCCCGTCAGGGCTGCCGATTGCCATTGAGACGACGATCGAGTGGGATGCCATTGATCAGGTGCGCATTATCCCTCGCCTGAATAGTTATATGGTTGAGGTAGTGTATCAAAAAGCCGAAGAGCAGGCGGTAGTTGATCCCTCCCTCATTGCCGCTCTGGATCTCGGTGTCAACACCCTCGCTGCTGTTACGAGTACAAAGCAAGGCTTCGTGCCCCTTCTCGTCAATGGTCGCCCTCTCAAAAGTGTAAACCAACACTACAACAAGCAACGCGCCCATCATCAAAAGCACCTAGCAAAAGCCAAACGGTTCACTTCCCGCCAGCTTGATCGGATCACGACGAAGCGCAATCGCCGAGTGAATGCGTATCTGCACACGGCAAGCCGTCGCATCATCAATCTGCTGGTTCAGGAAGGAATCGGGACGCTGGTCATAGGCAAAAACCCGTTTTGGAAGCAAGAGGTGGAAATGGGGCGGAAAAACAACCAGGAATTTGTGCATATTCCCCATGCCAGGTTCATTGACATGTTGACCTACAAGGCAAAACTCGTTGGCATTCAGGTGATTCTGCATGAAGAGAGCTACACGAGCAAAGCGTCGTTTCTCGATCGAGATGATATTCCCACCTACGATCCCAAACGAGCCGAGAAACCGCATTTCAGTGGCAAACGCGAAACCCGTGGCCTCTATCGCGCATCGGATGGCAGGCGGATTCATGCTGATGTCCACGGCTCCTACAACATTTTACGCAAAGCATTCCCCAACTCCTTCGGGCAGGGGGTAGCGGCACCGGCAGTTGTGCCCAGACGGCTTGCTGTCTAAAGGAGAATGATGAAGGATATGCCTGGCATATTTGACATCATTTTCTGATACTGTTTCATGGATGAGACGCCGCGTAATTGGTAGCTCGCGCAGGTGCATTGGTAGATGAGGGATGATTGCGCGCATGCCCCGTGCTGACAGGTCGAATATGTGCTGGCGCAGCATATCCCATTCCAGGCCGTAGATCTCGCGAACAGGTTGGGGCAAAAGGGCGCAGGTTAACTGCAGGTGGAGGTGCATAAGTGGGCGATAAATGGTAGGGATGGGCGGGAAGAGCACCTGGCGCGCCAATTGCCTGGCCTGTGGGGTAGCAGCCAGGCGATTACTGTGGACCATGTCGTTGACGTATTGCTGCAGGTCATTCACGGTCCTGGGCATGTTTTCTGGCTGCAGGCCCAGTAGACATGCTATTCCTTTCGATTCTTGATAGTATGCTTCTTGCTCGGCGGCAGTGAGTGGACCGATGAATAGAGGGTAACAGAGTAATAGAGTGTCAATCAAGGTGGCATGCACCCAGAGCAAGAGTTCCTGGTTGCGCGCGTCGTAGCATGTTCCCCTGTCGAAAGCTCCAGCATCTATAGGCAGCGTGCCGTGCACATGGAAATGCAAGCGATTGATTGTGCGCGCGGCCTTGTGTGCCTTTTCGACGGAACCAAAGGTGAGCAGTTCCCCAAGGACAAAGGTACGTTCTGCCCGGCCAAGGGGATCGGTCATGTAGGAGCTGTGCGCACTAACACCCATTGCAACAAGAGGGTGTGCCAATTGCATTAATACTGCGCGGCTGCCTCCCAGCATAATGACGGCTTCGCGCGCGACCTTCCAGGTAACGCTTCCGGGGCCATAATAGCCAAAGTTCTGCGATGGTTTCACTCCTGTGACCTCAGTACTTCCTATTGTTCTGCCAGTCTTTTTAACCTCCTGTGGTAGGCTTCGCCTGCCATGATTTCTGCTTTGTCAGGATCATCCCTGTATAGCTGTAATGCGAATGCGATATCGGGATTGGGAGCCAGGGTAAGATCGCGGCGGTCTTCCGTCACGGCCTGGAGAATCTCGGATGCCACCTGGCCAGGGGTGAGCAGCACTTGCAGATTCAGCAATTGCGAGTCAGCGCCCTCTTGACGGATCATGGGTGTATCGACCCAGGCAGGATAGACGGTGGTAATACCGATGTCTGTCCCTTGCAGTTCTGCTCGCAGCGCGGATGCGAACCCTCGCACTGCCCACTTGGTTGCGCAGTAAGCAGTGAGAGAGGGAACACCCAGTTTACCGGCGACAGAACTGATGAATACGAAGTGACCTGACTGCTGCTGGCGCATGGTGGGCAGCGCCGCCTGTGCGCAGTGATAGGTCCCCATGAAATTGATATTCATCATGGTTTGCATAGCGCTTGCTGTGTATGTATCGATTGGCCCACCATTTCCAATGCCCGCGCATGTAACGACAAGATCAATGCGTCCACATGTGACGAACGCTTGCCGCATCAGCTCCCAGACCTGTGATTCACTGGTGACGTCTGTGGGTATGGCCAGGATTTGACCGGGTGCTTCGGGGCTGTGCTGGCGCATTTGTTCCTTTGCCTGTAGGAGACCCGGGCTGTTGATGTCTGCCAGGACGACGTGTGCACCTCTGGCGCGGAGGGCCTGGGCAGTGGCCAGCCCGATGCCGCTTGCTCCGCCAGTAATGACTGCGACTGCTCCATCGAAGTTCGTCAATGCCATGCGGTACTGCTCCTCTCGCAAACTATCAGGAGGGATGAAGTTCACCTGTATAATTTGATCTTACCCCGCTATGAAGATGGGTGTCAAATTGTAATCTTGCAGAGGTTCCAGCAAGAATTGAGGTTGGCGGCCAGGGCGGGAGCAAGGGATCAGGGCTCATCCATCCTTTGTATTTATGCCAGCGAAGTGATTCCTTGTTTTCTCAGCATATGATATACTCAGGCTCAACTTGAGTAAAAGATAAGGGACAGGTTGCTTTTTGAATAAGTAGATATTAGCCAGGAGAGGTTATGAGCAAAGAACAGTTCATTAGAGAAGCATTCTTTCTTCCTCCAGCCGTAATTGAGTACCATGTAAGCCAGAGCCTGAAAGAGCTTTTTCCTGAGAAGGCATGTATTGAAATAGAGGGTGGATATTTTGATGTAGAGAGTTATGCAAATGCTCAGCATTGCCTCCTCACACAAAAGACCTTTATCCACAATCAGATGACGACCTATTGGCTCGAGCCTGGCCCAGAGGTCATGCACCATGGTGGCCCTGGCCCACAGGTAATGCACCGTGGTGGCGCAATATTGCGTACACACCGTGGTCGTCAAAGTGAGGAACCAGTGAAGCCAGAACAAGAAACAAGGGACAGAGCCAAGAATGCCTGGCTTGAAGTGCAATGGCAAGGAGCTACTCTTGACGTACCCGACACTCAGGAGATTGCGCGGGCCTTCTTTGTCGCTGTTTGCAAATGGAATACTGAGTTACACGGCGAAGTGCTCGTGTTTAATGGTCAGTGGTACAAAGATGAAAACCTCTTTCAGGATATTCAGGGGGCAACGTTTGACAACCTGATTCTGCGTGGCAACCTCAAGCAGGAGATTCGTGATGACCTGGTGCAATTCTTCGCCTCGCGTGCCCTTTATGATGAGTATGGTATTCCCTGGAAACGCGGTATTCTCTTTATCGGACCACCAGGAAACGGGAAAACGCATACGGTCAAGGCGCTGATTAATTCAATGGAACAACCCTGTCTTTACATCAAATCTCTGAACGGTATCCAGCAGGTCTTTGACCGCGCACGCAGAACATCTCCCTGTATCCTCGTGATAGAAGACCTGGACTTGCAATTACATCCGCAGATGCGCTCGGCTTTCCTCAATGAGTTAGATGGCTTTGCAGCTAACATTGGTATTGTTACCCTTGCTACCACGAATCATCCTGAACGGTTGGACCCCGGAATCCTTGACCGTCCCAGTCGCTTTGATCGCAAGTATCACTTTGAGCTTCCAGATGCCCCAGAGCGCTCTAGCTACATTGCTCTGTGGAATGCATCCTTAAAACCGGCATTGCAACTCTCTCCTGAAGGCATCAGCAAGATGAGTGAGCTTACCGCAGATTTCTCGTTTGCTTACTTGAAAGAACTTTTCCTTTCATCGATGATGCAATGGATAGCCACGCCAGGGCAGAGTACAATGGAACAGGTGATGATTAGCAAGGTTGCAACTTTACGCGAGCAGATGGTAAGTGCGTCTACCCTTGATGATGACGAAACTGAGAGTGCGCAATTCGGACCTATGAGGAGGTTCAGAGGCCCCCAATGAGATGACGTTTCTTCTATCAACTCTTCACCAACGGTGGCGCATGGTTTGGTGTATATCGGCTCTGGTCAGGGAGGGTTGGCCGCGTTCGATGCAACAACCGGTCATGTCCGCTGGATCACTCCTGCTACAGCAGCCAGTTCTGGCTCCTCACCGGCTGTTGCTAACGGCGTCGTCTACCTCGCGGAAGGCCGTGTGTATGCCTTCGATGCAGCGACTGTGATCAGCGCTGGGTTTCCGGCTCTGTTGGCGCGTACAACTCCGACTCGCCGATGGTAGCCAACGGGGTAGTGTATGTCTGTTCAGCAGGCAATAACAGTGTCTACGCGCTCGATGCCGCCACCGGTCGCCCGCTCTGGGCCTCTCCGCCCGCGAACAACCAGATTTTCACGACGCCAGCAGTGGCGGACGGGGTAGTGTATATTGCCTCAGAGGATGGGGCGTTGTATGCATTCTATCTGCCCGGATAAACCTTCCTGGCCAGCTCGTGAGTCTCACTCACGAGCTGGCCAGGTTGCACAACGCCTACGAGTCTGAAGAGAGATGCCTGCGGGTACTGCCGACCACCTTCCTGGTAGGTGCCAGGTGCCTGTTGCTGGGGTTGATAACCTTGCTGGTAGCCTTGTTGATAGGGCTGCTGATACTCCGGTGGGTAGGGTGGCTGCTGGTATTGCGGTGGCGGCTGATTCGGCTGCATGGCTGCCAGGAAGCCGGCACCCATTATCCCGGTTGTAATGGGGGTATAGAGTGCGCCCAGGATCATGGAAACTCCAACCGGGATGAGGATCCAGGGCCAGAAACCGACGAGGAAACAGAGAGCGAGGCCTGCTAACCAGGTAAAGCTTTGCAAGCCGCCATAGATGCCCCTGGGGTTAAGTGAGCTGGCAGAGCCTATCAAGGAGCAGAATGCCAATCCCAGGAAAAGGATGGGCAAAAACAAATGCCCTCCAAAACTGTGTGAAAAGGCAAAGGCCAGGCCAATGATGAAAATCCCGGCAGCGACCCCTCCCAAGGGGTTGCGGTATTGGCGCCGGTATTGGCGTCGGTAATACCTGCGGGAGCGTCTATCGTCGTACATTGGGTCTACCTCCTTCTTGGAC
>WNFT01005821.1_pt1 | contig 14186 bp, 13 predicted proteins | sample 5400191 | NCBI WGS metagenome assembly WNFT01 (sample SAMN13153359, study PRJNA577476) | soil metagenome | isolation source: 80 cm saprolite under Madrone tree | place: USA:California | collected 2016-06-14
TGCCACCACTTCCGCGCCGGCGGCTCCTGCTCTGGCTCGGAGGCGATGCCTTCGCCCATCGGGCCGACCGCCCCGAAGACCGGGAACCCGCTCTCGGAGGCCATCTTCTGCACGGCCGGGTCGTCGCACACGACGGTGACTCGCTTGCCCATACGCGCTGCGTAGTTGCGAAGCAGCTGGAAGTTGAACCGGCTCTGGCCGATGCGCGAACGCATCGGCAGAACAAGCATGGTGTCGTCGCCGCGATAGCGGCGAAGACGCTCTACGAGCTCGGGGATCTCCTCCTCGGTCTCGACGTAGATCGGATTGGTTGCCATGGCGTCTAGAGGTCTCCTGGCGAGGCGGAATTCATACCTTTATACCGCTTAGGACCCGACGCATGACTGTGTTCATCCGGGCCCGGTCCTCAGCCTCGGTCCTCAACGCGTGGTTGGCAAGACCCATCGGGGCGATGTCCTGAGGGCTCGAGAGCTGGCCGGTCGAGTCGGTAATGTTGCGAACGTCAGGCGGGACCAGGTGGCGGATGTGCGGTTCGCGGGGGAACGGCAGGCCGGTCGCCCAGTGGTTCTTGACCATCTCGAGCGTGAGCTCGGGCAGCAGGCTGCCGCCGCCGCAAAGGTAGATGTTGGTCGGCAGCCTCTCACCACGCGAGAGCTCTTTGACGCTGAGCGCCAGCCCTTGCAGCAGCACCTCGGCGTCGGCGCTGAGAAGCTCGGAAACCTGCCTGTGCTGCTCCGCGGAAAGGAGCCCCTCGGAGTGCCGGAGCTTGCGCGCCTCAGCCTCCTCGTAGCTGAGGCCGAACGCCAGCGCGAGCCTGCGCGTGAAGGCCCGGCCGCCAAGGTTGAACATGCGGGTGCCCTCGACGCCGCCGTCCCGGACGAGCGCCACGTCCGTGGTGCCGCCGCCGACGTCGACGAAGATGCCGCCCTCAGCCCAGGTCTCCTCACTCGCGCATGCACGTGCGAGCGCGTACGGCTGCGCGACCGCGGCCGCCAGCTCGAGGTCCAGCTCCCGCACGACGGAGTCGATGGCGTCGATGTGGGTCATCGGGGCGAAGGTGTTGAAGACGGTGATCTCGAGGTTCTTGCCGGTGAAGCCGACGGGGTTGGTGACGGGATAGCCGTCGACCCGGATGTTCGTGATCGCGGAATGCACGAGGCGGGCCTCGAGCTGGCCGTAGCTGCGCTCAAGCTCGAGCAGGTGCTGGGCCTCGCGCAGCGCGCGGCGCTGGACCATCTGCAGCATCGCCGACACCTCGCCCGACCGCACGCGTCCCTTGGAGTCCTCCCGCGGGTAGGCGATCGTCGAGGAGAAGCCCTTGATGAGCTCGCCCGCGATCCCCACGACGACCTGGCCGGGGACGGTCTTGGCCATGTCTTCTGCCGCCTCGAGCGCACGGTTGCAGGACTGGATCACCGACTCCAGGTCCGCGATTGCGCCTCCTGACATGGCTGCCGGTGCCTGCGGCTCGCGGCCGACCCCGAGGACCTCTCCGTCAAGACCGTCTCGCCGCACCACGAGCACCTTGATGAGGTCGGTGCCGATGTCGAGCACGGTGAAGTGGCGGTAGTAGTCGCTCCGCTTGCGCAGGAACTTGAACTTGGTCAACTCAGCTCCCGTTCGAGGCGTTTGAACGCCTCGGCCGCCGGGACGTCGAGCTTGCCGCGCGCGAGGTGCGCCTGGCCGCCGCCCTTGCCCAGCAGCGTCGCCAGGCGGGCAGCACTGTATTCAGGCGTCAGGTCCTTGGACACCTTGATCACAAACTGATCGCCGGCCACAACGGTTACGACGCCGGATTCCACCATCTCGAGGTAACGGTCGGCATATGCGGCCAGCTCGTCAGGCGTGGAAGCTTCGACGGTCTCGGTCACGAACGGTACTTTGCCCTGTTTGATGGCCAGGCCGTTGCCACCCTGACCCTTGACCCTGGCGGAGCGCAGTTGCTCTGACAGGGCTTTCAGCCTGCGCTCTGCGTCCTTGAGCTGGCTGCGCAGGGATTCCACCCGCTCAAGCAGGTGCTCTGGGGCTGTGTTGAACGATCGGGCGAGCTCTGACAAGTGCCGCCGCTCGCGCCAGATGAGATCGTCCGCGGCCTTGCCGACGACCATGTCGATGCGGCGGAGGCCGGAGCCGATGCTCGACTCCGAGACGATCACTGCCGGCCCGATGTCCGCGGTGTTGGCAACATGCGTTCCACCGCACAGCTCGCACGTCCAGTCGCCGAAGCACACCACCCGGACGACATCGCCGTATTTCTCGTCGAACAGGTGCATCGCGCCCTGCGCCACCGCCTCCTTGTAAGGCTTGTGGCTCTCGTGGAATGGCAGCGCCTCGCGAATCTTCTCGGTCACGCGATGGTTGATGCGCTTGAGCTCATCGTCTTTGAGGGCACGGTTCAGCGGGATGTCGAACGTGGTGTGGTCCGGTCCGACCCATGAGCCTTTCTGAACCACCTGCTCGCCCAGTGTCTCGCGGAGCGCCTTGTGCAGCAGATGGGTCGCGGAGTGGTGGCGAGCAATCTGCCTTCGGCGGCCGGCGTCGACTGCCGCGGTCGCGGTCTCGCCGACTCTGAGCTCGCCAGTGACCACCGCGCCGAGGTGGGCGATCACACCGTCGGCGGGCTTCTGCGTGTCTTCCACCCGCAGGCGGCCGCTCTCCGTCGTGATGGTGCCTGTGTCGCCGACCTGACCGCCCGACTCCGCGTAGAACGGAGTGCGCTCGAGAAACACCTCGACGTCCTCACCCTCGACGGCCCGGTCGGCGGGCTTGCCATCTTTGCGCATGGCCACGATCGACGTCTGGGTCGCCAGCTCTTGATAGCCTGTGAACGCCGATCTCGGAAGGTCCTTCGCGGTGCTCCAACCGGTTGGCAGCACACGGCGTGAACGTTCCTTCTGGGCCGCCATCGCCGCCCTGAAGCCTTCCTCATCGACGTCAAGGCCTCGCTCAGCGGCCAGCTCGCGCGTGAGGTCGATCGGAAATCCAAACGTGTCGTGCAGCAAGAAGGCGTCCGCCCCCGAGATCACCTTCGGGTGCTTGGCGACGATCCGCTCGAACCGCTCCGTGCCTTCAGTCAGGGTGTGCTGGAATCGCGCCGCCTCCTGGTTGATGCCCGCGCGGATGAAATCCTTCTGTTGAACCAGATCGGGATATGGCTCGCCCATCACTGAGGCGACATCGTCCACGAGCTGGCCGACTTGCGACCTCATCGCCAACCGCTCGGCGTGCAGCGTGGCTCGGCGAATCAGCCGGCGCAGCACGTACCCGCGTCCTTCATTGCTCGGCACGACGCCGTCCAGCATCACGAAGCACGCGGCGCGGACGTGATCGGCCACGATTCGCTCTGAAAGCGCCGACTGTTTCTCTGACAGGTCGCGAATCCGATTGAGGATCGGCTCGAACAGGTCGGTTTCGAAAACGTCGTTCTTGCCCTGCAGGATGTAAGTGATGCGCTCGAGTCCCATGCCTGTGTCGATGGCAGGCCGCGCCAGGGGGACCAGGCTTCCGTCGGCCACGCCACGTAGGACCGCTTCGCCCGACGTGCCTGCGATCGGGCCGCGCTGGTCGTACTGCGGGAAGACCAGGTTCCAGAACTCGGTGAAGCGATCGCAGTGGTCGGGCACGCAGTCTTCTTGCCCGCACCCCAACTCGCGGCCGCGATCCCACCAGATCTCCGAATCCGGGCCGCACGGTCCCGAGCCGAGTCCCCACCAGTTGTCCTCGAGCCGGGTGATGTGGTCAGCGGTCATGCCCGGCTGCTGGAGCCAGATGTCGTGAGCCTGTTCGTCGGTCGGATGGATGGTGACGCGCAGCCGTTCCACCGGCATCTGGAAGCGCTTCGTCACGAGCTCCCAGGCGAGCGGGATCGCCGTCTCTTTGAAGTAATCGCCGGTAGGTGCGAAGTTGCCGAGCATCTCGAAAAAGGTGTGATGGCGGTCGGTCTTCCCCACCTCATCGATGTCGCCGGTGCGTAGGCACTTTTGACAGCTGGCCAGCCTGGGCGCGGGCGGCTGACTCACGCCCAGGAAGTAGGGCTTAAGCGGCTGCATTCCGGCCGAGATGAAGAGCGTGCTCGGGTCTCCCTGCGGCACCAGCGGCGCGCTGGGGAGGACCAGATGCTCCCGACTCGCGAAATGCTCTAGAAAACGCTTGCGGATCTCGTTCCCGGTCACGGGGCTGATTCAGTTTAGGGGGCGAGACGCTCCAATCGCCAACCACCCCCACGCTTCCGGATGTAGCGGAGGCGGTCGTGGAGGCGATCTGCGCGGTGCTCCCAGAACTCGATCCAGTCGGGCCGCAGGGCATAACCACCCCAATCCGGGGGTAACGGCACAGTTTCGGGATATCGCCGGTCGAGCTCGGCGACCGACTTCTCCAGGACCGCGCGCGAAGGGACCACCCGGCTCTGGCGCGAGGCCAGCGCGGAGAGCTGCGCGCCGCGTGGGCGCGAGTGAAAGTACGCGGCCGAGGCCGCTCGCGGCAACCGGCTGACCCGCCCGGACACTCTTACCTGGTGGCCCGTGGCCGGCCAGTAGAAGACCAGCGCGGCCCGGCGGTTGGACGCGAGGTCGCGGCCCTTGCGGCTGCCGTAGTTCGAGTAAAAAAGAACTCGCTCCTTCTCCATCCCTTTGAACAGCACCATCCGCGCCGACGGCGCTCCGCGTGCATCCGCCGTGGCCAGAGCGATCGCGTCCGGCTGCGGCGCACGCTCGCCTTGCGCTTCCCGATACCACCGCCGAAAGAGCGTCAGTGGATCGGGCGGCGCCTTCGATTCGAGCAGCGGCACGTGCTAGGACGCAGTCTCTTGCGGAACGTACTTGCGGAGCTGCTCGAGCGCCGCTCGCTGCAATCGGGAAACGTGCATCTGGCTGATGCCCAGCCGGCGCGCGATCTCCGACTGCGACATCTGCTCGTAGAACCGCATGGCCATGATGGCGCGCTCGCGTGGAGTGAGGTGCTCCATCGCGCGATTCAGGACGTCGCGCATCTCGACACGGTCGAGCTCGGGGTCGGCGGTACCGATCTGGTCGGCGATGGAGCGCGCATCCTGGCCGTCGCTCGAGCCGATCGGCTGGTCGAGCGAAAGCGGCACGTAAGCCGGCCCCATCTCGATTGCCTCTGTCACGTCGTCGGGCGTAACCCCCAGCCGATCCGCCAGCTCCGCGACCGTGGGCTCGCGGCCGAGCTCGTTCTTCATCTGCTCGTTGACCCGAACTACCGACGTGTGGAGCTCCTGCAGACGACGAGGGAAGCGGATGGCCGTGCCCTTGTCCCGGAAGTGCCGCTTGATCTCGCCCGCCACGGTCAGGGTGGCGAAAGTCGTGAACTCGTAACCGAGGTCCGGATCGAACCGCTCGATGGCCTTGATCAGCCCGAGGTAGCCGACCTGCACGATGTCGTCCAGCGGCTCGCCGCGGTTTTGAAACTTGCGGGCCAGGAAATAGACGAAGTCGCGATAGGCGTCAACCAGCTGCGCGCGAATGCGATCGCGCTCTGCGGGGTCGGTGGTCTCCTTGTAGCGACGGTGGAGCGCCCGCAGCTCCTCGCGCGGCGGCCGCGGCTTGGCAGCCAATTCAGCGTCTAGTGTGCGCGGGTCAGGATGCCAGGTACTTGACCATACGGAAGCGGACGTGTCCCGTTAGCGGTTCGACCTCCGGCCGGAAGTCGTCCACGAAGCAGCGGATCATCTCGTAGGCGAGACGCTGGAGCTCGGCTTCGGCTTCCGGATCGGGCCCAGCTACGGCGGCCTTGAGGTGACCCTCATTGGTGACGAGATCGACGTCCACGACCAGGGCGCGATTGGTCGCGAAGTAGCTCAGCTTGAGGTCGGCCGGGCCGTCGAGGTTGGCCGCGGCCGCGATCGCGCTGTCGCAAGCCTGCGTGAGCGCGATGGAAAGCTCGTCGAGGTCGACGAGGCTCAGCCCCAGCTGTCCCCCCAGCGTCGCCGCCACCCGCTTGGCGACGGGAATGAAGGCCGTCGACGCTGGGATCTTCAGCTCCGCGAGATCGCGCTTCATTTGGTTACGAGTCGCCTTCCTCGCCGTTGGTCCGGCGCATCTTGCGCGCGGCCGCCGACTCCAGCTCCTCCCGCTTTCGCTTCGCGGCCGCGACCCCATCCTGGATCGCCTTGCCGACCGGGTGGTCGGGGTCGGTGACCATCTCGCGCGCCCTCTGCGCAGCCTCCCTGGCTTTCATTACCGGCTCGCTGCCCGACAGCTCAATGGTCTTGCTCTTGAAGCTGTCGACCTGGTTTCGGCCTGGACCCGACGCGATGTACGCCCCGGCCACCAGCCCGATCAGCCCGCCCAGAATGAACCAGCCGAAACCGCCGCCGCCGCCATTGTTTTCATCGGCCACAGCTAACCTCCTAATACGTGTCGAAATAAGCTACTGCCCGCTACCCTTACACCGTGGACGCCGGCTTTGATGCCGCGACCGACCGCAGCCGCGCCGCCACCAGCGGTCCGGAGCCCGATGTTCACGCCGGCCGTGATGTCATTGACGTTGCCGATCGTCTGGCGCACTTCTGGCAGCGTCTCTTTCATCTCCTCGTTGGTCGTCTCCAGCAGTTCTTCGACAGCACCCAGGGTTCTGCGCAGCCGCAACAGCAATGCGGCCAGGGCCAGCGCCACCACGAGGGCGGCGATCCCGAACGCCAACCACATGAAGTTCTGCAAGTGCTGAATACCCTCTAGGCAAGGACGGCAAACAAAGCAATCTTAAGTGGGCGGCTGCCCGCGGGCTGTCGGCGCTGCAGGTTCTTTGGGCTCACGCTGTTGGCGCGGCAGGAAACGGGCGAGCGGCTGGAGCAGCAGCGCGAAGACGACGGCAGGCACGACGGCGACCTGGCCCGTGCGGATCGACGGGAGCCCGAGGTAGTCCCAAAGCTGGCCCAGCCCAAAGCCGACCGCCGTCATCACCAGGATCGGGAGATAGGCCCGGCGGCGGTAGCGCAGGAACGCGTAGAAGAGCTGGGAGAGGATCAAGACCCCCAGCGCCGCCACCACGAGGCCGGGAGGCACCAGCTTCAGCAGCTGGTCCAAAAGGCTCCCTCCGGGACGCGGCGGTGGGTTGTCCTGAGCGAGCTCAGGTGGGTCCCCTGCCTTGGCTTTCCAAGTCCCGAATCTGGGGCTTTCCAGCGGGCATTTGGTCGGCTATCCGGACTCCGGGGTCCCTAACGATCGACTGTTGGGCAACACGCACGTACGCGCGCCCCTTTGGGAGCAAAGCCATCTTACCGGTCCGATTTCTGCGGAGGAACCACCTTGATGTGCAGCTCTTCGAGCTGCGCCTGGTCAACCGGGCTCGGCGCGCCCAGCATCAGGTCCTGGTGGCTCTGGGTCTTGGGAAAAGCGATCACGTCCCGGATGTTTTCGGTGCCCGCGAGCATCATCACGATGCGATCGATTCCCGGCGCGATGCCTCCGTGAGGCGGGACGCCGAACTCGAACGCATCCAGGATGTGGCCGAACCGCTCGCGGATGGATGCTTGCGAATGGCCGAGAATCTCGAAGACCTTTTCCTGCAGCGCGCGGTCGTGAATCCGAATGCTTCCCCCGCCCAGCTCGTAGCCGTTGCAGACGATGTCGTACGCGTGGGCCCGAACGTCGTACGGCACCTGGTCGATGAAAGCCAGATCCTCTTCCATCGGAGACGTGAACGGGTGGTGCCCATAAGTCAGCTTGCCTTCGTCATCCTCCTCGAACAGGTACATGGGATAGACCCAGAGAAAACGCCACTCGCCTTCTCGGATCAATTTGCGGTTCCGCGCCACCTGCTGGCGGATCAGGCCGAGCACCTTCTCGGCACGCCGGCGTTTGTCGGCGACGATCAGCACCAGGTCATCCGGTCCGGCCGCGGTCGCGCGCTTGATGCCTTCCATCTCCGATGCGGAGACGAACTTGTCCAGCGGACCGGGCAACCACGCGAGGCCTTTGGCCCCGGCGCCTTTCGCGATCGTCGAGAGATCGTCGAGCTCTCGGCGCGTCATGTCCTTGCCGCCCGGAACTGCAAACCCGCGTACGACGCCTCCCTCTGCGAGCACCGCCTTGAAGACCTGAGCCTCCGTCCGCCCGAGCACCTCGCCGAGGTCGGCGATCTCGAGCTCGTAACGGAGGTCGGGCTTGTCGCTGCCGTATCGAAGCAGCGTTTCCTTCATGTCGAGGCGCGGGAATGGGATGACCAGGTCGACGTCGAGGATCTCCTTCCAGATCCTTGCCCACAACCCTTCGATGAGCGTGAAGACGTCTTCCTCGTCGCAGAAAGACATCTCGAGGTCGAGCTGCGTGAACTCGAGCGCGCGATCCGCGCGCAAGTCCTCATCGCGCAGGCAGCGAGCGATCTGGTAGTAACGCCCAAGGCCGCTCACCATCAAGAGCTGCTTCAGCTGCTGCGGTGACTGCGGCAGCGCGAAGAACTCGCCGGCGTGCAGGCGCGATGGGACGATAAAATCGCGCGCGCCTTCTGGCGTTCCCTTCACCAGGAGCGGCGTTTCGACTTCGATGAACTCGTGCTCGTCCATGTAGGCGTGGATGATCTTGTTCACGCGATGGCGGAGCTCGAGGATGCGCTGCATGCGCGGCCGTCTCAGGTCGAGGTATCGGTACTTGAGTCGCACGCTCTCATCGGCCGTCGTGTCATCTTCGATCGGAAACGGAGGAGTCTTCGAGCGAGTGATGATCACGAGCTCCGATGCCTCGACCTCGATCTCACCGGTCGGCATCGCGGGATTCTCAGAGCCGACGGGGCGGCGCGACACCAGGCCCGTGATTCGGACGACGAATTCCAGCCGCAGGTCCGCGGCGACGGCACGCGTTGCAGCCGACTTGAACACGACCTGCACCGCGCCCCAGCGGTCACGCAGGTCGATGAAGATCAAGCCTCCGTGGTCGCGCCGGCGCGCCACCCACCCGTAGAGCTCGAGCTCCCGTCCCACGTCGGACGCTCGCAGCGAGCCGCAATGCGGTGCGGTGAAGCCGCTCATGCCAGGCGGGCCGGCAAGTCGTCCCACGCGACCGCGACCTGATCGCCGCTCGCCATCTCCTTCAGCTGAGCGCTGCGCTGGTTGACGTCCTCCGCGCTGAGCAGCACGACCCACCTGGCGCCGAGCTTGTTGGCCGATCGCATCTTGGCCTTGAGGCTCTTGGCCTCGTAGTCGACGGCCACCGATCGCACAGCCCGGCAGATCCGGGCCACCTCGGCCGCCGCGACCTCCAACTCGGCGTCCGGCAGCACAAGGACTTCCGCAGGCGGAGCCGCGATCACCTCCACGCCAACGGCTTTCATCATCTCGGTGACCCGATCCAGACCACTGGCAAAGCCCACGCCCGGAGTCGCCGGCCATCCCTCCGCCTCCGCCAGTCCGTCGTACCGCCCCCCACCCGCAAGCGCATCCTGGGAGCCGCCCGCCTGGGCTGGATAAATCTCGAAGACGGTGCGTGTGTAGTAGTCGAGGCCGCGCACAAGATAAGGATCGAGGTGGTACTCGATGCCGGCGGCATCGAGCAGCCGCCGCACAGCCGCCCAGGCGGCTGCGCACTCCTTACACAGGTGGTCCGTGATGCGGGGCGCGTCCCCCTTGAACGGCTGGCACTGCGGGACCTTGCAGTCAAGCAACAGAAGTGGATTGGTCTCGAGGCGGCGCTGGCAATCAGGGTGCAGCTTGTCTTTCAGCGGACGGTAATAGGCCCTCAGCAGATCGAGGTAAGCGGGGCGGCACTTGGCGTCACCGATGGTGTTGAGGTCCATCCTCACCTCTCCCAGGCCCAGGTCGTGCAGCCACGTGACCGCGATCTCGATGACCTCGGCGTCGAGGGCGGGACTTCCGCTGCCGATCGCCTCCACGTCCAACTGGAAGAACTGGCGGTAGCGACCTTTTTGGGGCCGGTTGTAGCGGAACATCGGCCCGATCAGGAACAGCCGAGCCGGTTGTGGCTCCTGGTTGAGGTGCCCTTCGAAATACGCCCGGACGACGCCGGCGGTCGCCTCCGGACGCAGGGCGAGCTTGCGTCCTCCGCGGTCCTCGAAGCGGTACAGCTCCTTGGCGACAGCGTCGGTGTCCTCGCCGACGCGCTCGATCAGCTCGGCGTGCTCGATCAAGGGGGTCACTATCTCCTCGTATCCGAATCGGCGGGCCACGTCCTCGGCGGCAAGCTCGGCGGCCCGCCACAGCGGACGGTCGCGTGGAAGGAGGTCGCGAACGCCGCGGACAGCCTTGATCGGCTCGGAGCGGGGCATGCGTGGAATTCTAGGTAGAGACGCCAAACCGACCGCAGATCGGGCGCGTCCATTTAGTATCTGGCGCGCATGCCGGCACAGATCACCTCACTCGTGCAGCTGGTCTCCCTGGTGCTCGCCGGGCTCGCGCTCATCATGGGCGCGTACCTTTTGATCATCGGCAGAAGGCCGTGGCGCGGCGAGGACAACACCAGCGTCGCGCCGCGCGTCCGGCTGCTGGGAGTCAGCTACATCCTGGTGTTCGGCTCGGCGATGATCCAGATCGTGGTGGGTCCGGTGGGCCTGGAGGGCGAGCTGCTCGGCGGCCTGATGGTCCTCGGCGGAATGATCGTCATCATCGTCGTCTTGCTCGAATCTCGCGCTTCGCGGCAGATCAGCCGCCTCGATCGATCCGACCGTCTCGACGAGCGCCTCAGCGGCAGCCGTTAGCCCTAGAGCACCTTGGGGATGGCGCGCCAGCCGGCGGCGGCGGTGAGCGCGTCCGACAGCTCGTCCAGGTGGATGGGCTTGCTCATGTAGTCGTCGAAGCCGGCCCTCAGGCACCGCTCCTGGTCACCGGGCGCGGCCATCGCCGTGAGCGCGACCAGCCGGAGGACCGCGTCGTAGGACTCCTTGGCGACGGCCGCCACGGCGTCGCGGCCGTTCGCGACCACGTCGACGTGGTGGCCGAGCCTGGTCACCATCCGCCGGATCGTGTTCTGGTTCAACGGATTGTCCTCGGCGACGAGGACCTTCAAGACCCCGGGGGCAGGCGCGGGATGAGGCGCGGGGGCAACCTCCTCATGCGCCCCCACCTGCGCCATCACGTCGTGGAGCTTGTGCGGCGGCACCGGCTTGGTCAGCGTCGCCTGCACGACCCCGCTGTCGGCGGCGCCCGCCTCCTCCGGACCTGGCGGCGCGGCGGCGATGAGCACGATCGGCAACTCCGCCGGCGGGCGCAGAGACCTCAGGGCGATCGAGACCGCCAGGCCGTCGATGGCCGGGCGCCTGTGCTCGATGATGGCGATGTCGAACGGCTGACCCGTCTGCGCCAGTGCGAGCGCGTCGGCGACGTTGGCGGCACTCGAAGGCGCGCCCCACAGCTCAGTCTGCAGGGCCAGGACGCGCCGCTCGGTGGCGTCAGCCGCGACGACCAGCACGCGCATCCCCTCCAGCGTCCGCGCCGCGACTGCGACTGGAGCATGCATCACCTGCGTGAGGATCGTGAAGTCGAACGTCGTCCCCGCATCGGGTCCCGCCTCTACGCCACCTTGCTCGACTCGGAGCTCTCCGTCCATCATCTCCACCAAGCGCCTGCAGATCGACAGGCTGACGATGGCCATGGCATCACCAGGCTCGACCTGCTGCGACTGCACGACCGCGCCGTCGCCCAGCCCGCTGCGAAGGATCCTGGCCGGCACGCCGCGACCGGTGTCGCGCACTCGGAAGCGGAGCTCGAAGAGGTCCCCGCGCGGCTGGGAGCTCAGCTCGACGCCGATCCCGCCCCTTTCGGTGCGCTCAACGCCCGCGTGAAGCAGGGCCAGCAGCACCTGCTCGATGCGGCGCGAGTCCCCGACGACAATGCTCGGAACATCGGGCTCGGCGCGAAACGAAAGATCCAGGCTCTTGCCTCCCGCCTCCTCGACGACCATCCCCAGGCAGGACTCCACGCTCGCGCGCACATCGAACGGATGAAGCGCCAGCTCGAAGTCTCCGCTCTGGATGAAGGCCGCATCCAGAACGTCATCGAGAAGCCTGGCGACCCGGTTGGCCCCGGTCTCGACGATTGACGAGAGCTCGCGCTGCTCGCTCGACGTGGCCGTCGCCGACAGCATGTTGGCGGCCATGGCGATCGCGTTGAGCTCGTTGCGCAGCTGGTGGCCGAAATCCGCCAGGATGTCTTCTCGCCCGACCGCTGACAGTGGGGGCTCGGCGTTCGGCAGCAGGACCGGCTGTTGCGGATTCGTGTCCCTCGCGACGTCTTTGCTGGTCTCGTCAGCCGCGTTCGTCGCATCCATAAGGTTCAGTAAAGCTGGTCGTCCGGAGGCTGGGCCACCGGCACGAACATCTCCTCGGCCAGCTCCACGCCATTGGAGCGGAAGTGCTGCAGGAACGCGGAGCGCGCCCCGGTGGCCGTGTGGTAGCCGACCGCACGCCCATCGAGGGAGACACCGACCTGCCGGAATGCGAACAGCTCCTGGAGGGAGACGTCGCCGTCCTTCAAGCCCATCACCTCGGCCACGCTGACGACCTTTCGCGCGCCGCCCCGCAGCCGTTCAGTTTGGACGATGACGTTGACGGCCGACGCGATCTGCGTACGGATCGCGCGCGACGGAAGCTCGGTGCCCGCCAGCAGCACCAGCGTCTCGAGGCGGTTCACCGCGTCACGCGGGTTGTTCGCGTGCAGCGTGCTCATTGATCCGTCGTGACCGGTGTTCATCGCCTGCAGCATGTCGAGCGCCTCGGGACCGCGGCACTCGCCGACGACGATGCGGTCCGGCCGCATGCGAAGGCAGTTGCGCACCAGGTCTCGGATGGAGATGGCGCCTCTTCCCTCCACGTTCTGCGGCTTCGACTCGAGGCTGATCACATGCACCTGCCTCAGTCGAAGCTCGGCCGCGTCTTCGCACGTGACGATGCGCTCGTTGGCAGGGATGAAGCCCGACAACACATTGAGCAGCGTGGTCTTGCCTGAGCCCGTGCCGCCGGAAACGATGACGTTGAGCCGCGTCCGGACCGCGGCATCCAGGTACCCGATGATCGCGGCCGTGGCCCCGCCCGAGCTGACGATCTGCTCGGGGCTGAGGGTCTCGCGTCCGAACTTTCGAATCGTGAGGCACGGGCCGTAGATGGCGACAGGAGGAATGACGACGTTGACGCGCGATCCGTCCTTGAGCCGGGCGTCGCACATCGGCTCCGACTCGTCGACGCGCCGGCCGATCGTCTGGACGATGCGGTCGATGACGCGCCGCAGGCTGCGTTCGTCCTCGAACGACAGCGTGGTCAGCTCGATCTTGCCGCGGCGTTCGACGAAGATCTGCTCCGGCCGGTTGACCATGATCTCGGTTACGTCAGGGTCGCGAAGCAGTGACTCCAGCGGCCCCAGGCCGATCACCTCGTCGAACAGGATCTCGACCAGCCGCTCCTTGTCGGCGGCTGTCACCACCGCGGCGGGTGGCTTGGCGCGGAAGTGCTCCTCGGTCAGCTGCAGCAGCAGGCGGCGGATGCCGCCGCGGTTGTTGATGTCGATCTGGGCGGTGTGGTGCGAAAGCAGCTGGGCATGGATCTCGGCCTTCGCCGCGGCCAGCGCCGGGCTCAGGTTGATGACCTGATCGGAAAGCTCGGGCGCGACGTTCGAGAACTCGCTCGGCGCGGGGCCGAGATCCGGCGAAGCTGTGGGCACCGCCTCCGGCGGTGGAACGACCTGCGGCACCACCGCCGCCGACCCGGGCGGCGCTATGGTCCCGGTCGGCGCCTGCTGGTAGCGGCGGTCGAAGCGCTCGGAAAGCTTCATGCGATCCGCTTCCTCCTCGCGGCGCTGATGCGCATGCGCGCACGCACCGAAGCCTTGCGAACGGTTTCGTCCGGGTCCGTGGCCAGCAGGCGCATGCCGTCTGCCCCGGCGGGCTCACCGATCATCGCCAACGCCCGGCACGCGGCCACTCGAATCTCTGTTTCGCATTCCTGGTCTTGCGCCATTCTGACGACAAGGTGCCCGTGCAGGGCATCTCTACGCAACCCACATGCCATCAGGACTGTCACCATCGTCTTGACAGGGCTCGGCTCTCGCAAGAGCGATTCGAGATCGATGTCAGAGGCGGCCCGGGCGAGCGCGATTGCCAACCGGTACGAAGGCAGGCGGTCGGCGCGCGCCAGCAGGGCTGCGACCACCCGGTGGCCGCCCACGTCGGCAAGGGAGCGGATCGCGACGTCGCGCACGGCCGGGCTGGGGTCGTCGAGCAGGTCGGCCA